>Ga0116230_10002699_pt1 | contig 17113 bp, 14 predicted proteins | sample S1TSphfallax_3_FD_88678 | JGI IMG/M metagenome (GOLD analysis project Ga0116230, IMG submission 88678) | Host-associated microbial communities from peat moss isolated from Minnesota, USA - S1T2_Fd - Sphagnum fallax MG | ecosystem: Host-associated > Plants > Peat moss > Unclassified | place...
TCAATGTGAACATTTTAATCAAGTTAGACCAAATTTTATTCATTTATTAAGATCAAGTCATTAATCCCAAGATTGGGAAGGAAGACCTTATCAAACAATTCAAAAAAATATAATTTGATAATTTCATGTGATTTGTATTACAAAATATTCAATGAAAAAGAAGCTTTTGCTTATTTGATGAACAAAAAGGTCAAATCAACCAAAAGAAGAAGAAGCAAAAAAAAAAAATAGAAAAAAAACAAAACGAGGAGGATGAGGATTTGAGGATGACCTAGGGAGGTTTGGATGTGATGGTGGCAATGGATTCTAGTTTTCATAAGCACACATTCTTCCTTGTTTCTAATGTCGGTATATGATCCTTACAAGTTCAATCCTAAAAAACAATTTGAAAATGGAGCATCAAGGATAGTAGCCTAACTTTGCTCAAGTTAAGAGCATAACCTCCAAAAACCGTAAACCTCTAAACTCTATAGGCCTTAGAACACATTAAACCTAATTGAAAAAACAAGCCATATGTAGCATGCCATGACCAATTTTGACATACTTTTGAGAATCTCTTCATTTAATTGTGAGCAATTAGTTATGTGCTTTGGATGTACCTATAACTCATCAAGCTTAAACAACTTTGTAAGTTTCTACCAAAGATGCAAAGAAATGAAGAATGCACACAAAACCAAAATGTAAACAAACTTAACTCTTACAACAAACTCCTCAACGTTAAATAGTTAGAATCTGATGGCATTTTATGTCACTCGAAGAAAATCAAGCACCTTAGCCAATATTTAAAGAAATCTACCATATCCGAAAATGATCATCCAAAGTTAACATTCATATCAATGGTGCCAAAAAATTATCATCCAAAGTAATCATTCATATCAATTGTGCTAAAAAATAATCATCCATGTCAATGGCGCTTGAAAATTATCATCCAAAGTTACCATTCATATCAACGACATGAAAAAATGATCATCCAAAGTTATCATTCATATCAATGGTGCTTGAAAATTATCATTCATACAATGTTGCTCATAAAGTATGATCCAAAATTATCATTCACATCAATGGCGCTTGGAAACTATCATCCAAAGTTATCATTCATTTCCATGGTGCTGGAAAATCATCATCTATATAGCCATGGTGGTCAAAATCATCATCCACATCAATGGTGCTCAGAAATTTATCATCTTCATCAATATATTTATCATCCAAATTTTATCAACCACATCAATGGTGCACAGAAATGTATCATCCAAATTTATCATCCACAGCAATGGTGCTCAAACTGCGTATCAAGAGAGCTCTCTCTGCTGCCAGGAGCCCTGGAGCTCAAGCTCGCAAGAGAAGAGTCCGGCTGACGCTTCTTCCATTGTGATGATTCTCTGAGTGCCTGAGCATCGGATTCCTTTACTTCCTTCCTTCGACTCCGCCGGACGCTCCGAGTGCGCAACATGAGGATTCCTGAGGAGGAGAACTCCAAGGAGTACGGGGAGGAAGGCGATCTCATGATCATGGGCGTCCAGAAGCCGGAGGTTTTCACCAAAGTGGACAATATGTCGGTTGTGGGCTTGGTGGAGACGACGAACCCGCCGCCTCGGAAGTGGGTCAAGCATTGGTAAAATCTGTTGCTGTTGGTCTTCTTCTTCTCCTCCTTTTATTTGCGCAGACGAATTTTGTGGTCGCTGGAAAACAGAGTTCTTGGTTGAGAAGATGTTTGTGGGTAGAGCAGAAAACACAGATTTTGTGAATAACGTTAGTAGTGAAGAAAGAAATGTGGGATGAAAGATGTAGCTTTGATGGAGCATGACGGATCTCGAGAATTAAAATCAAAGAAGTACATGGGAAAAAGATGCATTTAACTGCTGGCTCATCGGAACTATTTGATTGATTTTTCTGGCGATCTTTTTCTGGGCTGTGGAGGAGCAACCCCATTAAGACTCTTCTTACAACACTGTTACCACATGCAATTCTTTTGTGAAGATGATGAAAGATTATCACTTTCGGTAGATTGAAAATCAGCTTGAGAAATGTGTTTTTGGGGAGCTTGGTCCAGGTTCTCAAGACCTGAGGCGCTGGTTCCATCACATGCCAACTTTAGGGTTTCTGGAAGTGTGAGTTTAGGTATCTCAGGCATAGTGAAAATCAAAGACTTTTATTCCTGAACCCTTGATTGGCTGTAATTTTTTCTTTTGTAAGGGTGTGAATGGTTTTTGGTCCTCAAGCAACTATGAAGCTTGGCCAACAGTGTTGCTCCTCATCTTATAGAATCCCCTTCTACCCAAATATGCAGTAGTTTGCACTAGCTGCATTGAGTCTCCAAGGCATATATGTGTCTCGGACATTTCTTCCTAATCTTGAAGAGAACAAGGAGTTTTTGTTTCCCTTTTATGACACGTTTCGGGTGGTATGACAGGGTGCCTCAAGATACAGTTTTGAATCCAGGAAAACTGAGGACACTGAAATGGATACCTGGTTAGCACTCTCCTGCACTGCTTTGTCTCTGCCATGCAATTTTGTCTGCAGTGACAACAAAAGTGACCAGATTTAGGATAGAAATGGTAATTAGGGTATTGACACTGAAATGGATACCTGACTAGCACTCTCCTGTACCACTTAGTCTCTCTGCCATGCAATTTTGTCCACAGTGACAACATGGTGACCAGATTTAGGGTTAGAAATGGTAAATAGGGTGTTTTCCTCTAGCTTTTCTTTCAACTCCAGAATTGATTAGACAATGACACAGGTTCTCACGAGTATTAGAGCAAATCTTGGGCAAACATTTCAAGAGAATATCAAGAGAGTTTCTGTGTCTTTTTGTAAGTCTGCTTATATGTGATATTCTTCTTTTGGGTGATTGTGATTAGGTGATGCAATACCTCAATTGAATGATTTGAAGGTTTCTGAGGAGGAGGAACATGAAACTGAAGTGGAACTTGAGACCCTATATCTGTGCAGCTTTGAGGGCTGTGGGAGAGTGTTCCCAGAAATGCCTGCACTACGGAAACACTTGCATATCCATGGTGAAAAGCAATATATATGTCATCACAATGGATGTGGCAAGGTATCTCTTTTGTTGGTCTGGAGTTCCTTTAGAGAAGATTGATCATTTGTTTTGAGTTGCTATTACCCATGAGGGCCCTACGTCTGATCACCCTAAAACCTAAGCCTGCAGGCATGTACCCTCATTTACTTCTGTACATGGCATTTCTCCAGTTGCTAACACTGGGACAATGTCATGTAGAACACAAGCATGCTGTGTGAAACCCTATATCAACATGTAACTTCATGCCAAAATTGAAAGAATCAGCCATAACCCATCTTGCACTGCAGAAAATGGCAATTGGATATAGGGTCCTGACACCTTGTAGGACAGTTTACCCTTGCTTCATTTCACCTCCTAACATTTGCTGTTTGGCTTGCCTGGGGTTTGGTTTTCAGACAATTATGATGATGTGAGTTTGTGCTGGATATGCAGGGCTTCATGGACAGCTCGAAATTGAAGAGACATTTTTTGAGTCATACTGGGGAGAGACAGTTTGTTTGTCCCATGGAGGGCTGTGGCAAGGTCCCAAGTGCTAAGCCCTATATGCTGTTCATTAGACCTTCTGTATCTCAATTGCCAAACTCAACTCTAAAATCTGAACCAAACCCTAAAACTATTCATCTGTAGCCAGTATCTTGCTCCTATCTTTGATTCCTGGGTCAATAGGGGTTAACATTTGTGGATTAATCAACATGAATGGCTTTGTAGGTGGAGTCAGGACTTGTCTATTGAGGTGTTGAATACTGTCCACATGCAGCTGTGAAGGATCCCATTCCCATACAATCTCATGAGCACTTTTTAGCCTAACCTAACCTCTGATTATTATGCCTACTGGCAGGCATTTTCTCTGGACTTCAATTTGCGATCGCATATGCGCACCCACACAGGGGAGAAGTATCATGCTTGCCCATATGAAGACTGTGGAAAACGTTATGCTCATGAATACAAGTTGCGAGCACATATGAGAAGCTATCATGACAAGGTTTGTTACTATATGCCCCTAGTTTGTACGTTGAAAGCTGAATGCATGCATTGCGTCTGCTTTTGAGTTAATCTTTTAGTGTGTAGGCCTTGTTGGGGAATGAGATGATGCTATGGTTTGACCAGTTTACTAGGTCTTCATGCATTCACATATCATAGTATTTGGAGCAACAAGAGTGTTGTCATATCATGAGTTTACTCATGGTGCAGAACCGACCTGAGACGACTCCACCACCTCTTCAAGTTGAGAGAGAAAGGGAAGTTATAACACCAAAGCCAGTGGCGCCGTCACGCCCTGATACAAGTGCACAGGAACGCCCATTTGCATGTCCTCATGAAGGCTGTACAAAACGTTATATTCATGAATACAAATTGAACCTGCACCTTAGAAATGCACATCTTGATGAAGAGCTTGAGAATGAACGGCTGCAACATGAGAAACAAGGAAGTGATGGAGATGGTGAGGAGGTTGCTGGAGGCAGTTATGAAGAAGTACCTCCAGTTAGACCTCCAGTTAGGAGCTCAGGAAAAGGCAAACTTTGTGTGAGTTCAAAGATTTCAGCATCCAAAGTAAAACGGAAACGCCCAACTGGGTCCGCACAACGAGTTCCTTCAACCATCAAGGTCCCCACAGCTGCAAAACCTTTGAAGCGACCTTCTCGGGGTGATAGTGAGGAGACAGAAGATGAAGATGGTGAAGATGATGCAGACAATCACTGGCAAAGGATGCAGAGGATAATACCAGTTGAGGATGATGAAGAAACAGAAGATGATGCGGACTAGATTTGTCTTATGATTGTAGTTTATTTCTGAAGGATGAAAGACATGAAGAAACAGAAGCTTATAAGGTAGTACAAAATGCTGAGGACAATCATTGTTAGTTAAAGAAGCACACAACAGCAATCCTGGATGCTCAAGAAACCAAAATGACATGGACTATATTTGCTGAAATGTTATTCTCAGGTGGGTCCAAAACTGAATCCAAGCTAAGTTTCAAAACTAGATCTGGAACCAGAACTAGTAAACTAATCTGTGTGCAACTGGGCCTGGAACTGAAATTGAATGGGAGAAGCTTTCAATTGTAACTGTGATAGCATCATGATCATCCCTGAAACAGCATTAGTCAGCTTTAGAACAACCTTAAGCAGCCCTGAAAATAATCTTGGTCTTAATTAATCTTGATTATACCTGAATTGCTTTTTTAATGTAAAGTTTAGTCATGTCCTGTAAACCTTAACCAAACCAACCAGATTGATCAAGTGCATATACATGTGAAGACAAACATATATCTATATGCTTCTGCATTTTCTGGATGCATTGGATTCACAAAGAAGAGTCTCGACCAGATCAAGAGCATGCAGATGTGATGACAAAACAGATACATCTATACGCTTCCACATTTTTTCTATTGGATTCACAGTGAAGAGGCTCAACCAGATCAAGTGCATGTAGATGTGAAGACAAACATATAACTATGTATGCTTTTGCATTTTCTGCATTGGATTCGCAGAGAAGATGCTCAACCAGATCAAGTGCACCTGCTATGCACAGAGCAATCATATTCATCAGGTTTTGTTCAGTAGCAGACAGAGGCATTCGTTTGCCTCAAGTGGAGTTTGTTGCAAGAAAGTGAGCCACTGTGTTTGGACAACTGAGACATTCAGCATTGATGAACGGGGTTACACTAGATCAAATGGTGTAGACCTGTACATGTGTTTTGGGGTTTGGTTCTCCTTCTCTCCTACATTGGCTGATGGTGATGATGATGAATACATGTGTTGTTGACAAAAGTGAGCTGTGGATGGGCATTCATTGTTGTAGTCTGCATTTGGAAATCAGTCAGTAGTCTCAGTGCTTTGCTTGCCTGGTAAAAATGCTGCTGAAAGCCTACTGTGTGTGTATTGACATTGGATGCTGAAATCATCAGTTTTTGCAGTGCAGGATGATCTATGGGTATAGCACTATGCAACCTTATGTGTCTGGATGATGAAGAAACAGGGAAATTATGTTGGAGCTGCTGCCATGTGCTTAGGAGGAAAGAGTTTGTCTGAAAAAGCAGGACAATGTCACTGATGAATGCACATCAGAGATTTGTTGCACTGCCACAATTTGTTGTATTTTTGCTTCATTTCAGAATTGGATTTTTGTGATTTGCGTAGTTTCCTTCTGTTGGATTGAGCAGTTCAGAGGCAACAAGGTGTTCAAGAGTTGATACAAAATTGGGAGTATGTGTGAAAACACCAAACATACACACCCACAAGTTCCGGTGAAGATTTGTGGGAGTGATGAACACACCACCCCCCATCATCAGTGTTAAGAACTGAACATGAGGAAAGAGATGATGACTAATATACAGTCAAATCAGTGTGAACAGATTATATCTTACGGAGGGAATTAGTTTGATACCCATTTGGTGAAGGGATTACACTGAGTTCAAGAGTACAGCACACAGTTTGCAAGACAAACTCAAATCTTGAGTATGCTCGAAAGTGTGTGGGTGGTTTCTGTCAGCAGATCTTGAAACTTGGGAATCATCCAGCACCATTAATTAAGTTCTTCCTTGAAAAGCACCTGCAGATGAATGCATACACTGTGTGCTTGCAACTAAAATTTTACTCTAAACTTGTGCTTGATGCATTGCTGCTGAGATCATGGTGCAGTGAAATCATTCAAAGCTCGAAGGGGAGGTTTTGGTATGTCAAGAGCACCACCAGTAAGGGTCCTGTAGTACCTGCCAAAACAAGGAGAGTAAAAAATCATCATCATCATCATCATCATCATCATGCCGATGATCTTAGTTTTGAGCTTCACAGTTCAAATACTGTATTCTACAGGTCACAATCCTAGTAACAGCAATTGGGATGTCATGTGGAATTTGCAGATGGCAGAAATTTCTTCTTCTTCAAGTTTACTACTTTCAAGGAAGAACAACAAAAGCTATGGAGTGGAGTGGAGGAGCACAGCTCCAGACCAAATCATTGAACAAAAAAGTTATGTTCGGAAAAAACAAGGACAAATTCATTAATTTTCTTCTTTGAGACTCTGACTATTATGACAAGTCTTATCTTGAGAATCAAATGGCAGGTTCAATACCTTACCATGAACATTGTCCACTATGTGTGAATTTTTCCTCTCCAACTTGGGGGTTTGTCTTTAAACCTTGGCCACATGAGAAGAAGAGGAGTTTGTCAAAAGCTGCAGATGGGATGGATGGATGGATCGACTTGCAGTCTATCAGTTGCAAGACATATATGCGATTCAAGCTTGGTAACTGAAGCTTTGGTCAAGGCCAGACTTGCCATCTGCTGCTGCTGCTAGATCTCTTTCTCATGATCTGTTTGTTCGTCTCATAAGGACCATAATTCTGCAACACTAGATTTGGACATGTGGGCCTGTGGGAGTAGTTGTTGTGTTGTGAAGAGGACCAAGTCTGGCTCTGAAGCTGTTCACTGGCTGCAAAAGTGCTGTAGCAGCAGCAGCAGGAGGCTGGAGCATCATGGGTGAATTTGAAGCAGTTTGCTTTATCCTTGGCTGCACATTCTGTGACTGTTTATGGCGCTCTAAGAATGGCTGGCACAGCAAATCACAGCCAGAATGCAGCAGATCAATCATCAGAATTTAGGACATCTTCCCAATAGGCTGCTGTGATCACAGCAGCCTTCCATGATGTTTTTCCAACTAGCTGTGCTCACACTCATCTCATAGCTCTACTGGTCAAGGAAGCATTGACCGATTGCAAGAGCTATGAGGACTGTGAGTAAAACTGTGACTCACCATACAACGACACTGTCCTTTTCTTTTCCATGAAAACATGTGTTCCCAGAGTTCTTAACATGATTAGTTACATATTTCCAATGCACTTGGAGTTCTCCAATGAAAACTGGCTGTCTCTACAGCAAGAAACAAAGCCCTATGTCAGTGGTTTTCCATTAGGCTACTGTGATCACAGTTACACATTGTGTGAATACACATTTTTCACAGTTACACACAATGTGTAACTGTGATCACAGCAGCCTATTGAAAAGAGACCCTTACTAGGTACTCTACTGCAGGCCAGTCAAGATTAAGCCTGCATGGAGCTCAAGGTAACTACCTAAATTGCTTGCACTCGACAATGCACAAATCATGAAGCAAGCACACTTCAGTGAAGGATTAAGTAGACCAGTGGTGTGTACTTCAAGCATCATCAAATTGTACCATGCAAGGAGATAACATCAAGCGCTTGTAGAAACTGCGACGTCTTCTGGCACTGTTGATCATCCTGAGAGACCACCTTGTTGTTGTTGTTGTTGTTGCATCACCTACAAAAGCTGGGCTAGTAGAACTTGGACGTCTTATAGCACTACTGTTGTTGTATTCTAGTCGGGGACCCGCAGGTTGTAAATCCACCCTGAATCTACCGGAGCTGCCGTACTCCAGAATATACCCACTCAAAGTAGCTCGACTTGTGGAGCTGATTCCAAGACTACTACGGTCAAGTACCTCAGTCGACGAGCTTGTGGAGCAGATTCCAATACCACTACGGTCCAGTAGCTGCTCTTTCACCTGGTAGCAACTCCTAGACCGAACCCACTGTGGCGGCTGATCTAGAAACCCTAAAGCGTCTTCTCCTCCTCGCAGTGGAGAGAGTTCCAGAGAGGAGCAGGTGTCGTCGACGCTGTCGCAGCAGCAGCTGTCTGTGCTCGTTCTTGCTGCATCCGAGTCTTGTTCGTATTCCTTAACGAGAGGCCGACCCCCTGCTGCAGCTGCAGCACACATCATATAAGCCGGCAGGCCGCCGCTGGCAACTCGTTGAGCTGCAATCCAGTAGTCTAAAGCTGTGTCTGTCGAAATCCGATGTTTATCAGCAGCCGCATCGAAGACGAATGAGGATGCGATGGGAGAGTCGAATGGGAAATCGTCCTCGTTTACTTGAGCTTGGTCCTCCTGTCTCTCAACATAGCAGCTGGTGGGTTGATCTGTATCTGTCTCATCCGAGTCGCACTGAAACGAGCTCTCGATCTGCAACCGGCCTGAGCTCGTCGATTCGGATCTCCTCCTCCAGGACCTCAATCTGGACCACCTAGAGCCAGGTAGCTGATCCGAGCTTCTGTCCGATCTTCCTGAGACGGAGAGCAAGAAATCCTTAGCCAACAGTCTTAAATTATTTCTTCGCCTGGCAGTACGTCCATGAGTAGTTGCAGAATTTACATGATTTTGTTGCTTGTTGTTGCGCGGTTGCAGTACTGCTGCTATACAACCTGCAGGTTTTCTACTCTTGGAAGGTTTTTGCACTAACGAGAGATTCCAAGAGCTGCTGTTGGAAGTCCACTGCTCGTGTGCCCCCGGGCAAGGTTTTGGCTGATCCTCCTCCTCATCATGTGCTGCTTGAATGCAAGCTTGCACCACCGGATCTTGCCTTGGATGATTGTGGTACTCATGATCTTGCTCTTCAGGTTGGTGCCAAGCAACCTCGCTGGGTCCTCGACTCGGACCCTCCGCCGCGAGTACAATATCATCGTCGTCTGTACTTCCGTAATCTGTCACGGCATTGATCGCTATCAGGTACTGCGCTAACTGAGACTTGGGTCTCTCGACCTCGCGTCCCAGAGATCCTTGCAGGCGAAGTCCATGAGGAGCACCACCATCTCGGGCGATCAGAGATTGTCCAGCTCTAGTTGTGAACCCAACTCCAAAAGATCTCGAAGAAGAAGAGGGCGAAGAAACTGGGAAGCTATCTTGCAAGCTTTCGTGAGTGCTCAGGGGCCGCGAAGTGCTTATATAAGCGACCTCTTCCTCCTCCTCTTCATCAAGACTTTCTCTCGATCCAGCTTCTCGTCTCTTCTGTCCGCTCATCTGCGATAACCTAGATCTCCCCAGGAGCAGCTGCTTAAAGGTTTTATCGTTTAGAGCTGGAGCATCCCCAGCGGAGCTAGCAGTACTAGCCGAAGTGGTCGTCAATGCAGCTTCTTCCATGATCCCAAACTCTTGATCAGCATTCAACAGTCCACTATGGGCTGTAGTTCCAGGAGGAGTTTGCGGAGACAATATCCCATGACTCCAATAGCTGAGAATCCTGGAGGCAGAGCCGTCGCCAGGAGAAGCTGCTGACTGCAACAACATCGACCCATTTATAACGCCAGCTGCATCAGCGTTTCTAGCTCTTGCTTCTAGTGGTCCTCGAGAAAACACCGATGGATACAACACTGGCACTCCGCTGTGTGCTCTGCTTCGATCTGCAATGGGACGTGGAGACTTCCCGTGAGCCGTGCTGCAACCAGGAGGCCGCAGATCAGCATGTGATCGAGCTGCTCCTGCAACAACCGTCTCACATTTGAAGTGAGCCATTGCAGCAACATGATCAACCACTGCACCATGAGCTGCTGCAGTGCCACTAGCTGCCCGCACAGGTGGGAACTTCTCAGAGAGCATGGACGACATAGACGATTGACGGCTAAAGAACTTTAACTCCTGGTCGTCCACAATATGCACCCCCATTAGACTAGCTCTCAAATTGAGCTGCACCAGCCGCGGCTCGTGCAGCTGGGCCGCTGCTGCAGGTCGACCATCGCCCCTGGCGTCGGGAGGAGGAGGAGGAGGAGGAAATTCATCCACCACCTCCTCGTCAAATCCATGCTCGTGATCTTGTCTCACAATAGTATCACGCCCAACTACTGCATACATGATTCGACGATCCGCCGCACCTTCTTCGCCCATCGCAGACCGCCGATCTCTTACACCACAACTTATCCCTTCTCCCCGCTTCATGTCGTGCTAAACCCAAAACCCCAAAAACAAGTCCAAATCCAAAAGAAAATTACCGAAACATCCGTAGGATGAGGAGTTTCAGATCCCCACCATACTTGTCTCTTCAGACACTCGATCCTATTCTTCGCGGGTGAAGTCCAAGTTATAAAAGTCTTCTCGATCCGGAACTGCTTCATGAGATCTGACTCCGGAGCTGAAGAAGAGTCTGTCGATCAAGCGAGCTTGGGAGCCGCTGTGTGCGCCGAAAGGAAAGTGATCCCCGCCAGGAGAAAGTTCATTTTATGCTACTATTATAAGGTAAGGACCTAGATTAGCAGCGCTTGTCTGGAAGCGATTTTTTTTGGCTTTGTTGTGCAAAAAAAATTCATGCTAACGAAGGAAGACAGACGCGAACGTTCGGAAGAAATCGAAATTAGCGCGCGCGTGAGCCAGCGTGCGCGATCGAATTGCTAGTTTTGTCAGGAATTACGGGTTTTGTTCCGCGGCACTCGCGACAGGAAAGCCACCAGCGGCAGCACCACAGACCGCCGTCCGTCCGTCCGTCCGTCCGTCGGTCGTCGAGCGATCGGACGTGATGAGGAGAGAACGAACGACATCTTACCGATGAAACCGAATTGGCCTCGGGAATTTTGTATGAAATCTGACATTTAAAAAAATTAAACCACTTTTTATTAGACGCATTTATCCAATGATCTTTTTTTCCCTCTTTTCCCCCCTTTTTAATGCATTAAAAAAATAACACAATGGATTGTTACTTTTTATTTTTTGTCTTTTGTGATTATTAGTAAACCATTCTTTTAGATGCAAATTTCCAATGAATATTTATGTAATATCTATTTATTATGTCAGACAACCAAATTTTGCTGAATCAATAATTTTAGATCAAATATCCCACCTTTCCCAAATAATATTACATAAAAATGTTGGGGAAGTAAAAAAAAGCTTTGACCAATTTTTTTTTTAAATTCTTTATCTTTTTGCATTTTTTGAGGCTAATAGCCTAGATCATTTCATTCTTATTATGTTTTGAGAGTTTTTGACCAAAGAATGTCCTCACAAGATAGAAGAGAAAAAAAACCAATCAAAACAACAACTGATAATAAATTAAAGAATAATAATTACTATTATGCTTCATGTTTCCAATAGAAAGCTACTCATGTCAATGATGTTTTTTTTTTACATATCTAAAGAATATCATAAAAATGATGGTTTTAGCAATTTTAATGCTTCCAAAAATAGTTCAAAATACTTATTTTCCTTGAATTCAAGAATTAGAAATTCTTTTAGCTTTTTTTTTTTTGTGGGTACAAAAATTTAATACTATAGGAATTGAAAAGTGGAAATGTGAAAACATGGATTCAAGGTCTGAAAATAAGAAGAGGTAAATTTAAACCTTCAACTGAATTTTAAAAATAAATTTTGATAGAAATATTTTTAAATTTATTGCTTGTAAGGACACTTTTTTAAGACTCTAGGGACATCCTATGAAAGTCCTTTCTTCGGACCTTGAATACAAATATCAAAGAAAATACTAGTTTAGCCATTGTTATAAGCCAAGTGTTTATTACTTAAGAAGGGCTTTTATTCATTAGTTAGACTTTATTTATTACTTTATTATTTTAATATACTTTCTTCCAAGTATGGCCCAATTATTTCAATTATTTCAACAATTTGGCAAAACGAACATGTATGTCTATCCTTTCTCTAACATAAGTCTATTATTCATTCATGATTTTGTTGGAGTTGAATTTATAGTCGTAGAAACACATTTGGGTAATTAAATCTAGGATTTGGTTTAGTAGCATGTTAAAAAAAACTAATGATCAAACATTTTTGTTTGTCTTGAATGTAGCATAATTTCTATAATCTTAATAAAGCTACCTACCTATGATTCATGTTTGAGTTTAATTAGTTTTTGAAGAGGCCAAACATACAAAAAAGGAAAGCTCTACCCACATAGCCGGCTGCTGAAACCCAAGAACTATTTGATATAATTAACACTAGTTTGGCCTGTGCAGTTGGCCCAAGTGTTACCACGTCCTCAACTGATTTTTCCTTCCAAAACCTGGTTTTTTGGAATTTATTTGAATTTTCAGTGGCAGAAATCACTTAGAAATTAAAAATCTCTCACATTCTGAATCCAAATCTTACCAAATGAAGTCCATTAAATCTTGCTCATCGAGATCTTTCCAACAACACCAAAGGCACCTTCCAATTTTTCGGAAATTTTTAGCTATGATTTAATTTAATTTTTAGTGAAGAAATCATTCAATATTCAAGAGCTTTTGCACCGCAAGTCCAAATGTCATGGAACCAAGCCCATGCACCCCTTCCCATCGAGAGCTTTCCAAAGACACCAAGAACACAATTTGAAGCATCCTGGTTTGGTGGATCTCATAACTTAAAAACAAAACAAAACAAACTACCTTCCTTCATAGATTGATTTCAAAACAATGGGATTCTAGGATACCTTTTGAACCGAGTGGCATAACATAATTATCATCGATTATTACTGAAAACCTGAAATATGCAAATGAGGGTTGTTGGATCCCTCTTTTTCACAAAAAAAATACTTTGGCAAGATTTGCCAATATGATTCATAGGTACAATATTCTAAACAATTATCTTAATACAAAGAGGTAGTACAAATCTTCAATATATCATGATAGTCTTCATGATCATTTAAAGATAATGCAAGTTTCAAATTTAACAAATTTGATGTTTCTTATTTAGGTTTGAATAGGCATCAAGCCATGAAGCATCAATCATTCACCTTACATAACACACAATTTTAGTGGAATGACATTATAAAAACCCCTAATTGTTGGTGTTATTTTGTTATCAAATATTTATTCAAAATTATTTTTTGTGTCACCTTTGGGAGTTTAGATTCACTTAGTTCGCATACCCCACCCTCCCTCTTTATGTCCAAGCCTAAGTTTAGGGTTTAAGGTTTATGCCCCATGTCATTCTAAAACCATATAATATCTAATGGAGTTGGATTGTTCAACTCAAGAATGATGTTTTATTATATGATGTTGAATAAAACATTTTAGGAAGCATATATGCACACAATGAACTACACATGTTTGTGGGTGGGAAGGCATTCACATCATGTGCCTCATTTGTTGTAAATGGGGTTGAGAACCACCCCTTGGTTAGCATGTATGAAGGAGAGAACACAATCTTGGAAGAGCTACACTTTGGAGGCATGGCCAAAAGATTGCCTACAAGATTTGATAGAAGCCCACAAAATTTTATGACCAACTTGGATCTCTCCTTATATATGTTCTTCCTCTTTCATGTTATGTTGTTCATTAAGATGGAGAACAATGAGTTTTATGATGACCTAAGTTAAATTCATAGATTGATTTTTATTGGCAAATCCTCCAAGGCCACGCACTTGTTTTTTTGGGAAAAATTCATGTTAGTTAAAATCTAAACATCAAACAAAAAGATGCATTTTAATCATATGACCAATTTATTCCATAAAGCATTATTTGTCAAATGAATATTAAACTTTCATCATAGATCATCCATGGATCCAAGCAAAGACCATGATAAACTCCACAAACTCAAAATTAAATCCTTGATTTTGGTCTTGAACATCATTTCAACCATCCACTTTGTGTCAACACTAAAAGCTCCTTTCAAATTCTTGCCAAACTCTTCCCTTGTAGTTGCTTCCTCTTTTTCTTTTTGTTCATATATTACACCTTTTAATAATTTGCAAAATTTCCCCATTGCATAAGCATTTAAATCTTTTTCACAAAAAATGAAAATATTTTACCCATAACTTAGGAGTTCAATCAATGTCATAGAAGCAACAAAGAAAGGACCAAGTGTGCCACTCTTCTACTTCTTGTGCTTCATCTTATTGACAACATGATTTTGTTTAGTGCTCTTGCTTCTTTATCTTCATGTCCCTTGCATATGCTTCAACCTATGTAGAAAAAAAAAACACAATAGATATGACAATAGAGTTTTGTACAATCACTTAATGATGTCCACCAAACATTTCAATTCCAATAGTTGTTTTGCACTAGGTTAAGAGGAATACATGACAAAGTAGTTGGATTTGTGTTTTTCTTGTTGGGGAATGAATTGTAACCTAATTTCAAACATCACAAGAAAAGGGAGGGTTTGTTTACATTTACATAAAATTTAACCTTACAATAATGGCACTAAGATCCATTTGAATTTACTTGTGCTTGGGTAAATGCACAATCTAATGGCCCATTTTTTAAAAATATAGCTCTCACAAAAATCACAAACAAGTTTTTATAAATATCCATATGGATATGGTTTCGATTTCTAAGGTTTTCATTAGTAAAAAATTTAACTTTTAAAGTTTGAATCATTTATAAAACCCCTTAAAACTAAGTCAAAACCCATATTGAAAAATGTTGTTATTAGCTGGTATGGTGAAATCATTTTGAAAATCCTAAAAGAAAAATTCATAAAATCCATAAGAATAAAAGCCCATTTAGATTTTTCAATTATGTACCCATGGGGCACAAAAAATAATCATTTCAAAAGGATTATTGAAAACACTAATACAAAAATGGGGTGCAATTTACTAGCTTAAATCACTATACGACGTTAAAAGTGAAATAATTTCATTGCATTTTACTGATTTCACCCTGGTGAAAGTTATTTCACTATAATATCACTATGTAAACATCATGTTTCATTATTAATTAACATAATTCACTATTATAATTTAGTATAATAAATAGGTTTATTTTTATGTTTTAAAAAATATTATATCCATGTTACTTTATGATATACCCTTATATTATTTTAAACTACTTTTGTTATTCTAACTTATATTTTATGTTATTATAGGCTATTATAAATTATTGTACCCTAAATTATTATACGTTATTTTACCTTAAAGTATCCTAATTAATTTATTATAAGCTTTTAAGTTATTATAGAATAAATTATTCAACTAATTTTACGCTATATTTTAGTTTTATTTTATTTAAAATTAATATATGTTATTTCAAGTTATACTTTAAATTATTCAAAATCATTCTACTTTATGTTATTATAAATTATTTTATCCGAAGTATAATAATTTAAAATAATTTTAAAAATATATATGATGACCTAAGGTAAATTTAATTTTAAATATAAAATAATAACCTATGAAAAATAATTTTAAATACCTTACAATATAATAACTACCAATAACCTATGATATTATAACATAGAATATCCAACAATAATTTATAATACAATAATAACCAATAATTGTAATATAACATATAATGACCAACACTAACTTATAATAAAATAACCACCAATGGCTTACAACAAAATAACCACCAATAGCCACCAATATCCACCAATAGATTATCCATCAATAATCATTAATAGAATAGCCACTAATAGTCATTAATAAAATAACCACCAATGATCATTTATAAAATAACAACCAATAGCCATTAATACAATAACCACCAATAAAATAACTACTAATAACCATCAATAAAATAACCATCAATAGAATAAACACCAATAACCATCAATAAAATAGCCACCAATAACCATTAATAGAATAACCACAAATAACCACCAATAACCACTAATATAATAACCACCAATAACTACTAATATAATAATCACTACTAGCCATTAATACAATAACCACCAATAAAATAACTACTAATAGCCATCAATAAAATAACCATCAATAAAATAAACACCAATAACCATCAATAAAATAGCCACCAATAACCATTAATAAAATAACCACAAATAACCACCAATAACCACTAATATAATAACCACCAATAACTACTAATATAATAATCACTACTAGCCATTAATATAATAACCATTACTAACCATTAATATAATAACTAATAATAGGCACCAATATCCACCAATATAATAACCACCAATAGCCATTAATAGAATAATTACCAATAGCACCAATAGAATAACTACTAATGGTCATTAGTAAAATAGCCACCAATAAAATAGGTACAAATAACCATTAACCACCAATAGCCATATATTAGAATTACTTAGGATTGCTAAAAATAATCTGGGGTGAAACAATTTATAATAGACATAAGTAACTTAAGGTGAAATAATCTATAATAAACAAGAATTGTTAATAATAATATAAGGTGAAATAACATTCAATAACCAAAAGTAATTTTGAATAATAAAAAACAGCCTAGGGTGAAATAATTTAAATTAATGAAAAATAGTCATATAATAATTGAAAGTAGCTTAACATAAGTAATATTATTATATTAACAAAAAAAATCCATTTATTAAACTTTTTTTTTTCAAAATAATGGTCATTGAAATGTTATTGAATAATGA
>Ga0116230_10002700_pt1 | contig 17112 bp, 13 predicted proteins | sample S1TSphfallax_3_FD_88678 | JGI IMG/M metagenome (GOLD analysis project Ga0116230, IMG submission 88678) | Host-associated microbial communities from peat moss isolated from Minnesota, USA - S1T2_Fd - Sphagnum fallax MG | ecosystem: Host-associated > Plants > Peat moss > Unclassified | place...
CAGGGCGCCTACAAGAACGAGTTGGTCGGACGATTCGACGGCCTGGCGCAATATGTGCTTGTTCCCGACAACATCACGTGGGCCGTCCAGGATGCGTTCGGCCAGGCGCAACTGGATCCGTTCGCCGCGGTGACGCCCGAAAACCGGGAGAACGTCAACTATGCGGCCACCGGGCCGGACTTCGAATTTCGCTTAGGGAGGTTGAACTTCGTGACGCTGAGCGCGCGGTATGCGCGTACCGACTACGAGGTGAGTCCCTTCAACAGCAACCGCTTCATCGGCACCACCGCGTTGAACATGCCGCTATCGGCGCTGTCGAGCGTCTCCTTCGGCGTCAAATCGGAGCGCGTGCTGTTCGACGACACGCTGGTCAACACCGACTTCGACCGCAGCAGCGCCTTCGCGCATTATGACCTTCAAGGCCTCAGCACCCAATTCTCCGCCTATGCGGGGATCACGCAGGTCGATGCCACGACCGGCACGAACGAGGTGCCGCTGGTCAAGATCCAATTGACGCGCAAGGTGTCCGCCGCCGCGACCTGGGCGTTCATCGCCGGCCGCGACATCACCGATGCCACCACGAACTTCAGCAATCCCCAGACGGGCGCCGGAGGCTTGGTGGGCACCGCGGTGGCCACGACCACCACGGCCAATTACGTGGTGAGCTATGCCAACGCCGCGTGGGACTACGTGCGCCATCGCACGTCATTTGGCGTAAGTGCCAGGTGGGAGAAAGACGATTATTTCGGTCTGCCGAAGCTCGATGTCAGCCGTGAAACACTGGAGCTTCGCGCCGACCGTCAATTGACCCGTGAACTGAATGTGGGTTTGATCGCGCGCGCCTATCGATCGGCGTACACCTTTCAGGATTTCGCCGAGACCGACGGTCTGGTGGGCGCGAAGCTCACCTTTCGCCGCGGCCGCGGTCTCGAATTCAAATTACAGGTGGATCGCAACACGCGGACGGCGTCGGGCACCGGCGCCGGCAGCGGCTATACGGAAAACCGCGTGTTCCTCACCGTGGGTTACCGGCCGCATGGTGAGGAGCCCGTCCGGGTGGTCCCTGGGCGCATCGGCCGCCCAGGGTACGGAGTCGAGAGCCCTTAGGCAGCTTTGGAGCCGCGACCGCGCAATACGGCGACTCCCGCCGCCAGCATGGTCAGCGCAGACAGAGCCGACGCCGGATCGATCTCCGGTGCCTTGGTCTTGTCCTTGTCCTTGGCGCCCGCCGCGGTCGCGACCATCAGCAGCAAAACCGCACAGCCAATTGTTTTACTCATACAGCGTCCTCACACAGTTGGTTAGAAAACCTCACGAAAAAAAGGCTAGCAGCGGCCATGGATCACCACAATTGCCATTGACCATAATGAATTACGGCGAGCGCGATCAACGCGTTGCTGACGGCATGCGCGAGCACCGCCTCACCGATCTGTCCCTTGCGGATCACGAGCAAGCCATAAGCGATTCCCGCGGCAACGCCCGGCAACCAGAAGGCACCATGCGCAAGCCCGAAGCAGAGCGCACCGGCCAGCAGCGGCAACCAGCGAACCGCTTGAAAGGCGACCGACTCGAAATCCGCGTCGATGAGCCGGCGGATGAGATAGCCACGGTAGGCTAGCTCCTCGGCCACCGGCACGATGAGTACCGAGTTCAAGATGCGGCTCGCCAGCCAGACGTCGCGTGCGCCCGGCGACATCGCCGCGAGCGACTCCGGCAGCGAGGCGGGGCCGCTGAGGAAATGGGCCGCGATGATCCAAACGGCGAAGACCGCAATGCCCACCGCCGGCGCACGCCAGCTGCAATGCCAATCGAGCCGGGTGAGATGATGGCGGTACAGCCACAGCGCCGCCACGCCGGCGATGAGCCGCAGCGGATAACAGCGCTCGAATGTTCCCGACAGGGCGTGCGATAGCGATCCCGCCGCGAGCAGCGCGAGCAGCGGCATGAGAAACACCGCCGTGGGGTTGTCGGCCGTGGGGTTGTCCTGCAGCGTCCCGGTCGCGCGGGCCTGGCGGCTGAGCCAGGCGCTCTTGCGGCTGACGTAGACCAAGCCGCAGGCGACCGCATTGAAGGCAATCCAGCCCGCCTGCGAATGAAAGCCAAACACCGCGACGTCGGGATACCCCGCGTTGCCGATCAGCACCAGCGCGGCGATGCGCAGGATGTTGAGTACGAAAATGGTCGCAAGACCGACCGGAATCAACAGCAGGGCGTGAGGAAAGCGATATTCGCGCCGAAAATAGAACAACCAAGCCGAGGAGAACGCCAGCACCAATCCTAAGCCCTCGAGCCCCGAGCATTCATCGGTGATCAATACGTCGAACCGGTCGGTGCCGAGCGAGCGTGCGCCCACGTCCACGGTGAGCGCCGGTAGGATGGGCAGCAGCACCCAGCGCACCAGGGAGAAGGTGAGCGCCGTGGTGGGCGCCCACAGCAACTGGCTCAACTGCATGGCGCCGGCACCCAACAGCGCGGCGATCGAGGCATACGGCCAGATGACCCCGAGGCTGCGCACGACCTTGAACCATTGTTCGGGTGGAGCGAACGCGAGCACGGTGCTCCACGCCGCGCCGAGCGCCAGACCGACCCAGACGATGGCGACCGCCGAGAACGGCATGGGCGCGACTTCGTCACGGTATAACCAATAACTCAACGGGATCAGCGCCATGACCAGCACGCCATGCAGCAGCAGGAAGCGCAGCCGCAGTTTGGAGGTGCGCAAGGAGGCCGCCGCCGCCGCGAGGGGCCGTCCGCCGCGCACGTAGGCAAACACCACCACCGCCGCCACCAGCGCGACGATGAATCTGAAACCCCAGTGTTGTGCGGACCGGACAAAGGCGCCCAATCCCGCCGCGGTCTGCGCGCGGTCGAAGTCCACGAACTGGTTGAGAAACATCTTATCCGCGAAAAAGACCGCCCCGATGATGGCGAGACGGGAGGCCAGGCCGAGCGTTCGCTGGCGTAAAGCAATCGCAGTGATCGGGTGGCTGTGCATGACCAGATCCTACCCGGAGCCGGGTGGTCGGCGACTCCAAGGCATTCACGTTATGCTTGAGCATATGTCAAAGCGGCGTGAATTTCCCCGCGCGCACGCGTCCTCCCGGAGGACATAATTGCGCAGACGGATCAAAGTCTGCCGTTTATATTAGCGATGGAGATGTAGTGGGCAACAATGCTTGAATTGAAGATCGCGGTGGTTATCGTCACCTACAAGTCGGCACGCTTGACGATCGACGGCCTGGCCTCCATCCAACCAGAGCGAAGGCATCCCGGATACGTCATTCGGGCGGTGGTGGTGGACAATGCATCGGGCGATTTGCCGGAGATCGAACTCGCCGTTCGGCAACAGGGCTGGTCGGACTGGGTGACCTTGCTCGAGGCGCCCAAGAATGGGGGCTTCGCCTATGGCAACAACTTAGGGATAGCGCGCGCCTACCAAGACGGTCGACCGGACTACGTCTACCTGCTGAATCCCGACGCCCAGGTGCGCCCCGGCGCCATCGCCACGCTGGCCGACTTCATGGAGACGCATCCCACGGTGGGCATTGCCGGCAGTAGCTTCGAGAACTTCGACGGCAGCGACTGGCCCATGGCGTTCCGTTTCCCGACGTTGCAGAGTGAAATCATCACCGGGCTGGACTTTGGCCTCGTCTCCCGGCTGCTCAGGCGTTGGGAAGTGCCGATGCGCATGCCGAAGATCGCGCAACCGGTGGACTGGATATGCGGCGCCTCGATGATGGTCAGGCCCGCCGTGTTGGACACCATCGGCGCGCTCGATGAACATTATTTCCTGTATTTCGAAGAGACGGATTTCTGCCAGCGCGCCAAACAGGCCGGCTTTCCGACCTGGTACGTGCCCGCGAGCCGCGTGATGCACATCATGGGGCAGAGCACGTCGGTGACCGACGTGACCCAGGGTACGAAACGACTGCCCGCCTATTGGTTCGAGTCGCGACGCCGCTACTTCATCAGAACCTTCGGCGTGCGCCGCGCGCGGCTCATCGATCTGGTGGCCGTCGTCGCGTACGGGCTCGGCTTGTTGAAACGGGTGGTCCAGAGGCGCACCCGATCGGCGGTTCCCTACTTCGTCAGGGATCTGGTCAGGCACAGCGCGCTGTGGCCGCGCAATCGCGATTCCCGCGGCGTGCGCGCATTTTTCCCCGGGGCGCCCTGACCGTGGTCCAGCTCCTGAAAACGCTGCTGGTGGTGTGCTTCTTCGGCGGCGTGGCCTTCTATTTCGTCAAGCCCGTCGCACTGATGTACATCGACGAGGCGGACTACGACCGCCGGCGCAATGTCTGGTTTGCGTTGACCATCACCGGTTTCTTGAGCCCGAGTTTCTGGATTTTTGCCGCGGTGGCCGCCGTGGTGTTGGTGCCGGCGGGGCGCAAGGACTCGAATCCTCTCGGCCTGTACATGCTGTTGTTGCACGTCATACCGCCGATTTCCGTGAACATTCCCATCGTGGGAATCAACCGGCTGTTCTCGCTCGACATGTTTCGAATACTGTCCCTGGTGGTGCTGGTGCCGCTGGTCTGGCGGCTGAAGAGCGGCAAGCAGACGATCTGGGTACGCAACAGCCTGGTGATGGATGTGCTGGTGCTCGGCTATGGCCTCTTGCTCACGTGGATGTACATCTCTCCGGATACGCCGGATGCCGCCACCTTGCACGATTCCCCGACCAATGTGATACGCCGCGGTCTGTTGTTTCTGATCGACGACTTTCTGGTCTATTACGCATTCAGCAGGGCGTGCAACAGCAAGCGGGTGATCTGCGATGTCATGGCAAGCTTCTGCGTGGCGACCACGATCATGGCGCTGGTGGGGGTGTTCGAGAGCCAGAAGCATTGGCTGTTGTATCAGCTGGTCGGAGATAGCTGGGGCGGCGATCTCGAGAACCAATTTCTGATGCGCAATGGCATGGTGCGTGCCGCGGTCTCGGCCGGCCACTCGCTGGCGCTCGGATACCTGTTCGCAATCGCCTTGGGCTTCTGGTTGTATCTGAGGATCCGGCTGCCATCGCCGCTCAAGCGGTTCGCCGGGCTCATGGTGTTCGCCTCCGGACTGCTCGCGGCGTATTCGCGCGGACCGTGGGCCGGCGCCGTCCTCATCTACTTCGGCTATGTGGCCTTAGGGTCCCGGCCCACGATGCGCTTGTTCAAGGCCGTGGCCGGTTCGGCGGTGCTCATCGCGGCGTTGCTCATGTCGCCGGTGGGCGCGAGGATCATCGATGTCATTCCCGCCCTCGGCGGCAAAGTCGGCACCTACAACGTCCAATACCGCCATCGTCTGGCCGAACGCTCATTGGACTTAATCCGCGAGAATCCGATATGGGGCAATTCCGATGCCTACATCAGGCTGCATGATCTGCGGCAAGGGGAGGGCATCATCGATTTCGTGAACAGCTACGCGGAAGTGGCCGTTTTCTACGGAGTGGTCGGCTTGTTCTTCTTCTTGAGCTTCATGTTGTTCGGCCTGGTCCGCAGCTGGTGGATCGCGCGGGCGCTTCGGCCCATCGATCCGGATCTCGCGGCGATGGGCATTGCCATCGTCGCCTGCATCACCGGCAGTTTTCTCATGCTCTATACCAGCAGCTTCGTGATGGCCTACGAGAAGCTGTATTTCGTGCTCGCGGGTCTCGCCTCCGCGTTCGTCAGACTGGGATTGGTGCGTCTATCGAGCGAGAAAAGAGCGAAACAAGTGTCGTACTGGTTGATCGACCGGTCTGCGCGGTCGTCGCACAACGCGTGGGAACCTCAATAAGACACGTGATATGGTGCTGAATAATGGGATGCCTTGATTTTTCGCACGCTTAAGGGGTTGGAATGAGCGCGGTATCGTTCATCGGCACAGGCTTTGTCGCCGACTTTTACATGCGGTCGCTGAAGACGTTTCCCGATATCGCGGTCAAATGGGTATATGACAGGAATCCCACGCGCCTGGCCGAGTTTTGTGCTTATTGGGGGGTCAAGGCGGCGAGCAGCATCGAGGATCTCCTCGCGAAGACCGACAAGGAAGACTTGATCCTCAATCTCACCAATCCGGGCGAGCATTTCAACGTGAGCTTTGCCTGCCTGAATTTCGGGCGCAACGTGTATTCCGAGAAGCCGCTCGCCACCAGCATGGAGGATGCCTACAAGCTGCACGCGCTCGCGGCCGAGCGCGGCCTGCACATCACCTCGGCGCCGTGCAGCCTGCTGGGTCAGGCGCCACAGACTCTCTGGGATGCGGTGAAGAACGAGGTCGCCGGCAAGATCGTCCTGGTGTACGCGGAGCTCGATGACGATTACATACCCCAGGCGCCGTATCGACGCTGGATGAGCGAGTCCGGGGCGCCGTGGCCGTGGGATGATGAGTTTCGGGTCGGCTGCACCGTGGAGCACGCCGGCTATTATCTGACCTGGCTGATCGCCATTTTTGGCCCGGTCCGAACCGTGGTGGCGGCCTCGGCCGAAGTCACGGTGAAGTCACCCGAGGGTCCCACGGCCCCGGATCTGTCGGTGGCCACCTTGTTCTTTCATTCCGGCCTCGTCGCCCGACTCACGTGTTCGATCGTCGCCCGGCATAATCACAGCCTCCGGCTGATCGGCAGCCGCGGCGTGCTCGAGATCGACGAATCCTGGAACAACACCGCGAAGGTACGCTTTCGCCGTCGCTTCGTGGTCAGACGCAAGCTCATCAACAGTCCGATCGCCAAGCGGCTGAAGGGCAAGCTGCCCATGCATCCGAAGGTGGGGCGGCGCGGCGCGCAAACCATGAACTTTGCCTTGGGTCCTTGGGAGATGCTGGCGGCGATCAAGGAGCGACGGGAGTCCCGCTTGACCGCCGACTTCGCGCTGCACGTCAATGAGGTGACGTTGGCGATCCAAAACGCCGGCGAGCACGGCGGTTCGCAGCGCATGAAGACCACCTGCGGGCCCATCCGGCCGATGAACTGGGCGGAAGCGACTTGAAAATCGGCTTCGGGATCGTGGGCACGGGGCGCATGGCCGCCCTTATGTTGCAGGCGCTGCGCCGGGTCGAGGGAGTCGAGGTCATGGCCGTGATGTCGCCGTCGCCGAACCGCGCCCGCGAGTTCGCGGCGGGCCACGGCATCGGGGCGGCTTACGAAAACTTGGCGGACATGCTGAACGACCCCGGCATCACGGCGGTCTATATCGCCAACAGCAATGGCGAGCATGCGGCGACGACGATCGCGTCCTTGAGCGCCGGCAAAGCGGTGCTGTGCGAGAAGCCGTTCGCGATCAGCGTCGCCGAAGGACGCGCCATCGTGGCGGCCGCCCGCTCGAGTGGTCGCTTGTTCATGGAGGCGATGTGGACGCCCTTTCTGCCGGCGTACCAGACGCTGCGGCGCCTGGTGAGTGAAGGTTCCGCGGGAGTACCTCACCACCTGCATTTCGAATTTGGCTATCCCGCCGATCCTAAGAGCTATCCGCTGCTGTTTACACCGGTCACGGGCGGGGTCGTGCTCGATCGTGCCGCGTATGGGATTTCGCTCGCGCTGCACCTATTCGGCGACGTGGCGAAGGTCGACGCGGCACTCAGCCTCAAGGACGGGGTCGACGTCGACGCGAGCCTGATGCTCTCGCACGTCAAGGGCGGGCGTTCGCAGCTGACGTTCTCGATGACCTCCTTGCTGTTCAACACGGCGACCGTGGCCTGCGACCGCGGGTATATCGGCTTGGTTCGCCCGACGATCGGCTCCGAAGGGGTTTGTGTGCAGCTCACCAACGCGCCGGGCGGTGCGGCGGACCGGCAGGGACTCTCGTTCAAGGGACGATTGAAACAGAAGCTGCAGCAATATCCGACGGTGCGCCGGTTCGGGGCGGCGCGCAAGGCGCCCGCCATCACGCGCTGCTCCTATGGAGCCGACCCCTACGCCCATCAAGTGCGGCATTTCGTGGCGCTGTTGCGGTCCGACCGGGTCGAGAGCGACATCAACACCTACGAGCGGTCGCTGGCGGCGCTCGAGATCATCGAATCGGCCAAGCGTGGTTCGCCATGAAGTTCGGCTACTTGATGAACTCGTATCCGATGACCAGCACCACGTTCATCAGAACCGAAATCGAGTCGCTCGAGTCGCTCGGGTTGCCGATCAGACGCTATGCCGTGCGCCTCTGGGATCAACCGCTGGTCGATCCGCGGGACATCGATGAGCGTGGGAAGACCCAATACCTGTTATCCGGCAACACCAAGCGTCTCATCCTCTACCCGCTGCTCGAATTGTTGACCAATTTTCGCGGCGTCTTGAGGACTTTAGGTCCGTGGCTGCGGCAATTCCAGTTGAGCGACAGCACGGCGATCAAGCATGTCGCCTATCTGCTCGAGGCCATGGTGCTCAGGCGTTTTACCAAGCGGGACGGGGTCGGGCACCTGCACGTGCACTTCTCGACCAATTCCGCGGCCGTCGCCATGCTGGCAAAACTCTTGGGCGGTCCCTCCTATAGTTTTACGGTTCATGGCCCCGATGAGTTTCTCGACCTCACCTCCGGCAGTCTGCAAACCAAGATGCAGAATGCGGACTTCGTGGTGGCCATCTCGAATTATTGCCGGGCACAGTTGGTGTCGCTCAGCAACTCGAGCTTTTGGGGAAAGATTCATGTGGTGCGCTGTGGCGTGAAGCTGGGCGACTTCGATTTCGAGCAGGAACCGGCGGTCAGCAATCAGACGCTGGTGTGCATCGGCCGATTGTGCGTGCAGAAAGGCCAGCTCCTGCTGCCGCCGGTGGCGGCGGCGCTGCGCGACGAGTTTCCCAACTTACGCATCGTGTTGATCGGCGACGGTCCGACGCGCCAGCTGCTGGAGCGGTCCATCGCCGAATACGGCGTCGAGAACATGATCGAATTACGCGGCTGGCAGTCGGGCAGCGCGGTCCGCAAGGCGCTGCACGAGGCCCGCGCCTTGCTCTTGCCGACGTTTGCGGAAGGGCTGCCCGTGGTCATCATGGAGGCCCTCGCGCTCGGCCGGCCGGTGATCTCGACCTACATTGCCGGCATTCCGGAATTGCTCGACTCCGGTTGTGGCTGGATCGTGCCGTCGGGGTCGGAATTGCACCTGCGGGAGGCGATCCGCGATTGCCTGTTGGCGAGCCCGGACCAGCTCGCCGCGATGCGCGCCGACGGACGCAAACGCATCGAGGCGCAGCACGACGTGCGCCGCAATGCCGGCCGCCTGAAGGAGCTATTTTTGCAGGTCGGCACCGCGTGATGGCACGAACCCGCCGAGATGCGGCGCGGCCCAAATCCACGCGACCACCAAGAGCTTCGCGGCCACAGCCGCGGCGAGGAACGTGACGACGGCGAATGCGACCTTGAATAATTCGTATTTGACGATGAACATGCCGTGCTTGTGCTGCAGCCACCAATAGTAGGCGAGCGCGGGGGCGACGCTCGAGGCGATGCCATAGGTGAACCCCATGAACCCGAACAGGTAATACCCCGCGAAGCTCGCGCTCGCCATCCACAGCACGCGCAGCACATTGCCGATGAGCACCACGCGAAATCGGCCGGTGGCGATCAGCAAGTCCTCCGCCGGCGAGGCGAACGAAATCAAGACGACGCGGAACATCAGGGCGTACAAGATGATGCCCGCGTAGGCATAGGTGACGGGGTAGAGCAGCGTGATGATGAAACTCGCGGCGCCGCAGATGGCGGCCGGCGGTCCCATGATGCTCACGAACAACTTGACGTTTTCGGTGTAGTATTTTTCCGCCAGGGTTTCCGGCGTCGAGCGGAAGTTGCTCGCGGCGCGCGGGTACAAGACGTTCTGGCTGATGCGCGACACCAGCGCCTCGACGGGACTCGAGATATTGGCGGCGAGCCCGTATAGCCCGAGTAGATGCAGATCAAACAGGCGCAGAAACACGATCTTGTCAAATTGATTGAGCACCAGGGTGAGCATGCTCGAGGGCATGGTGAATTTGGTGGTGTCGAAAATATGTCGTGCCACAGTGCGGCTGAAATGCAGCTTGGGCCGCAGCTCCGGATAGACGAAGTAACTCATCAGCGTGAGCGAACCGCGGTTCACCAACGTGCCGACCACCATGCCCCAGTAGTTCTTGGAATAGTAGCTGTAGATCACGGTGCACACGGTGGCGAGCAGCGTCGCGGACATTTCCGCATACATGACGATGCGGGCCCGCTTGCGGCGCAGCGCAATGGGAAATGACATCGACTCCAGTGCGGCGAGGATGAACCACACCGAAATCACCCGCAGCGGTGCGACCAAAGTCGCGGTACCATACAGCGCGGCGATGGTCGGCGCACCGAAGAGGACGATGAAGGTATTGAGCGAGGCCCGACCGAGACGCATGGTCCACGCCGTGTCGCGAACTTCCGGCTCTTCGGCGTCCTTGTCGCGGATGATGAAGGGGTAGATCCCGATGTCGGCCAACATCTCGACCACGAACACCAGCGACATCAATATCGAGATGACACCGTAAGCCTCCGGAAACAGGATACGGGTCAGAATCAGACTGGCACCGAAGCGAATGACTGCCTGGGCCGCAAACGAGAATGCGGTGGCAAACAAGTCTCGTTTGAAGATGTCCAGAACTAATTTAAGCAAAGGTCTTAACTACGTGATGCAGGGGAATAATTTGAGGCGTAACGATAGCATTTCGGGAATTATCCTGTGCGTGAGCTTGCTCGCCGCCTTGACCGCCTCTGCGGCGCCTGACGCGATGACCGCGGGGAAGTCCTCTCTCGGCGTGAATCTCGCGCCCATTACTTATTATTCGAGTGAACAACCGTTCATCAACATCTTGAAGACCGCTTATTCGTGGACCACGCATGGGGAGGCGTGGGATACGGAGGAGGAGCGGTATCTCAATCTGGATGCCGACGGCTATCCCATCTCCTTAAGTTCAGTCAACGAACCCCACCCGCAGAAGTTCACGTCGGTGGGCGTGGTGCTGCTCACGCAGCTGCCGAATACGGCGGCGGGCACCTACCTTGCCGGAAATTACGTCGTCTTGTACGAGGGGAAGGGAACCATCGACTATGGCCTCGATGCGGTGCTGGTGAGCCGGTCACCGGGGCGCGACGTGTTCGCGGTGGCCAAGCCCACCACCGCGGGCATCGATCTTCGGATCACGGCCACGGACCCCGGGCGGACGGGCGAATACCTGCGCAACATTCGCGTGGTCAAGGCGGAAGACGAGGCCGCCGCCAAGGCGGGCCGCATCTTCAATGCGGAGTTCTTGTCGCGGCTGCGCGGTTTTCGCGTGCTGCGTTTCATGGATTGGCTCGCCACGAATGGCAACGAAATGTCGTCGTGGTCAGAGCGCCCGCTGCCGGCCCAGGTGTTTTGGGGTACGCCGAAGGGCGTGCCGTTGGAGGTGGCCATCCAACTGGCGAATGCGCTGTCCGCCGATGCCTGGCTCAACACCCCGGTCAGGGCGGATGACGATTACCTCACCCGCATGGCGGGCTTGGTCAAGGCGCGGCTCAATCCGCATCGGAAGGCTTACGTCGAGTTGAGCAACGAGGTGTGGAATCCGAGCTTCACGCAGAACGCCTATTCGATCACCCAAGGCCGGGCGGCGTTTCCCAAGGCCTCCACCAACAAATACGAGCTCGGCTGGGAGTGGTATGGCACGCGGGTGGCGCGACTCGCCGATCTGTGGTGGGCCGCCTATGGAGGCGCGAGCTTCCGTTCGCGCGTGGTGATCGTGATGGCGGGCCAGGCCGCCAACCCGGCGGTGCTCAAGGCCGAGTTGTCGACGCCGGATTGGAAGGGCGCCGGCCACGCGCCGGCGGCGCGCCATCACCTCGGCGCGGCGGCCATTGCACCGTATTTTTTCTCGCTGCCGGAGGCGAACGACGTCGACGCCATCTTGAAGTCCGCGGACGGCGGCATGGCGGAGTTGTTCAGCACCACGGAGGCCCAGGGTCGTTACGCGAGCGTGCCCCCCGGAGGCTCGATCGCCCAGGCCTCCGGGTGGGTGAAAAGTCATGTGAGCCTACTCTCGGCCTATCGGCTGCCGCTGGTGGCCTACGAAGGGGGTCAGAGCCTGGTGGGCTTCCCCAAGTACCACGATGGCTCACCGCTGGTGAATCTGTTGATTGCCGCGAACCGGGATCCGCGGATGTACGCCGCCTACATGACGTATCTCAAGGCGTGGAAAGCCGCCGGCGGGACGCTATTCGTGCATTACCACGACATCGGCGTTGCGGGTCAGTACGGCGAATGGGGCGCCTTGGAGTCGCTGATGCAGTCCGTGACGCCCGCCGACGCCGCGCCGCCCAAGTGGCGCGCGTTGCAGGACTTCGGCACGCAAACGGCCTGTTGGTGGCCGAAGTGCGGTGGCGCGAAGCGTTGATAGCGACGCCAATTCCCACTTGTCCGGAAGTTCATTCCCAAATGGACGGTGCGTGATCAGCGTGGTGCGCCGAGCCCGAGTGTCTTCTTCCACCATGGCGCATAAATCTTGAAGGCGCCAATGAGCGCCATCGCGGGAATGAGCCAGGCCACCCGCGCTTGATAGCGATCGTGGGGACCGGACATGATGCCGCAGATCGCGGCATTCGCCAGCACCCCGAACACCACCAAACCCGTGAGCAGCTCGAGCGGCTTCGAGCCCGGCACACGGTGGTAACGTCCCCTCAAGAAAAACACCGCCAGTGCGAATACGCCCAAGACCGTCGATGTGTAACTCACGATGGACCAAGGGACCATCGGCAAGCCGCCGCGATAGGCGGGCGTGGTCTGCATCGTGGCGAGGTAGCTGGGCGGGACCTTGCGCTCGAAGGTGGCCTTCTCCGCGTCGGTATACGCAAACTCGGTGGGCTGCAGGAGTCCCGCCTGTTCGCCCGCGTTGCGCAGCGACACCGAGAGCTGCTCGAGCGGGTGGTGCAGGAACACCGCCACCGCGAAGCGGTATTGCTCTTGGGAGAGTGCCCGCCGGGTGGGCGGATCGGACACCGCGAACACGCCGGTGGCCGGATCCTTGGACCAGAGAAAATCGTCGCTCTCGAGGGGCAGCTTGCTCAAGAAACGGCACACCACGTAGCCGCTCCGGGGACAGGTGTCCTGCAAGTACCGGTAGCCCGGACCGTCGTCGATGAGCCTAGCCATCAGAAACGGCGGCGTGAGCGGCGGCACACCCAGCAGCCGCGTGACGCCGACCGTGAAGGCGACGCCGCAGAAATAGGCCAATCCCAATGCCACGGCGATGGCGGCGAGGCCCTGGGGCATGATGAGCGGCCGACGAATCACATAGAGCACGAGACCCAATCCCAACAGCAGCGCCGCGAGAATGGCGTGCGTGGTGTGAAAGGTCAGGGACAGCGTGAGCATGAGGAACCAGCCCAGCCGCGATGCCGGGCGTTGCCGCATATCGCAGGCGAGCAGCATGCCAGAGGCCAGTAGGGCGATCCCGGTGAAGGCGTCCGGCATCAGGAAGGAGGCATACAGCGGCACCAGGGTGAACAGGGCGAGGAATGCCGCGAGCACCAGGAGATAGCGCCCCGGAGCCGGTTCGAAGGCCGACAGAGTGGCGTAGAGCGCAAGCGCCAGCAGGAGGGCCTGGATCACCACCGACAGCCATTCACCGCCGCCGCGATCGCCGAGGTAAACGAGCGCGCCATAATAGATCGAGCGCCCGGCGAGCACCGCCTTGTCGGGCGTGACATTGCCGCCCGTGTCGGCCTCCGGTTGCTTGGTCCACGCGGTCGAGACGCCGGTGAGTTTGAAGACGGCGGCATCGGCGCCGCGGACATAGGCGGTGGTGTCGGGAAAGAAGAACGGCTGGCCGTTGTAAAACGCCGGCCACAGCAAGAGCGCCGCGGCCAAACTCAAGCTCGCGGCAGTCGCCAGCGCTTTGAGTTTCACGCTAGGGTTCCTTGAACACGAACTTCCGTGCCACGAAGAAATTCACCAGCATGCCGGCCAAGGAGCCCGCCGCCACGCCGATGACGGGATGAATCGCCACCATCGGGCTGGAGGTGACCAGCCAGCCATAGAGGCCGAGATTGAAGGCGGCGCCGAACAACTGTGACACCAGGAACGTGAGCCATTCACGGAATGCGCCGCGACCCGCCTTGGAGGTGAAGGTATAGCGGCGATTCAAGGCCCAGGTGCAGGTCGCCGCCGTCAAATACGAGATCACCCTCCCCACGATGAGACCCAAGCCCAGCAAGCGCATGCCGGTCAGCGTGCCCGCATCGATGATGAAGCCCGCGACGCCGACCGTGCCGAACGCGAGCATCTGCCGCACCAGCGCCCAAGGATCCCGCGATTGCGCCGCCGTTGCCATCGGTCAGCGGTCGGCGGACGCGCCCGGGGCGGGCTCGGAGGGTTTCGCGTAGCGCAAATAAAACAGCCGCTTCATTTCGCGCCGCCCGAGGGTGACCGTGCTCAAGATCAAGCCGCAGGTCATGGAGAGCATGGCCGACAAGACCATGCCTAACGAGAGGATGGCGGTGGGAAAGCGGCGCACGGCGCCGGTTTGCAGGTATTCCAGGAATACCGGGATGAAGATCACGATCGCGACGATGAGCAGCAGGACCCCTACGGTCAGGAAAAAGGTGAACGGCCGCTCCTCCTTGATGAGGATGCCGATGGTGCGCAAGATGCGGATGCCGTCGCGGATGGTGTTCAACTTACTGGCCGAGCCCGCCGGGCGCTCCCGGTAGGCCGTGGGGTAATCCTTCATCAAGACGCGCATTTCGAGCGCATGCACGATGATCTCGGTCTCGATCTCGAACCCAGAGGTGAGTGCGGGAAAGGAGCGCACGAAACGCCGGGAGAAGACCCGGTAGCCGGTGAGCATGTCGGTGGTGCGTTGACCGAACATCCAGGCCACCAGGGCGGTCAGGAGCCAGTTGCCGAAGCGGTGACCCGGCCGGTAGGCCTCCTTGATCGCCGAGATGCGCACCCCGTTGACGATGTCGAGATTGTCCTCGAGCAGGAGCTCGATCATCTTGGGCGCCGCCGCGGCCTCATAGGTGGAGTCGCCATCCACCAGCACGTAGAGGTCGGCGTCGATGTCGGCGAACATGCGCCTGACCACGTGCCCCTTACCCTGATTCGGTTCGCTGCGGACCACGGCGCCGGCCGCCCGGGCCACCTCGAGGGTCCGGTCGGTGGAATTGTTGTCATAGACATAGATCATCGCCCGGGGGAGCGCCCGCCGGAAGTCGCGCACCACCTCGCCGATGGTCACCTCTTCGTTGTAACAGGGGACCAGAACGGCAATTCTGGCCACGTCTCGTGTTGTTTCCGAGCTCAATCAAGTACCTCAAGAGCCGTGCGGGCGCCCGCCGGCCCATGTCGGGGGCATCGTAACATTACTTAAAATCGCGGATTGCGACGGGGTCGCGAGATGCGTTGGTCGTCATTGACGGTGCAGTGTTTATGACCCTTCGCACCGTAAGCGTGCCAGTCTAGATCGCGTTCACGGCCAATTGATTTGACATATTAATCCAAAACTGAATTGTAACGCTGCGTTGATAGACTTTCGCCGCTCTGGACCAAGTCAAGTTTATTTTGGCATGTTACTTGCTGTTCTACATAGAACCCGGCCTGTCGTCGGGTATTCGAGGTACCACATTATGGATAATGGAATGTCGACGGTGTCCTTGTCGATGGCTTCGAATGCAATCGGCACATCCGCCACATCGGGGGTGCCCCGAAAACCGTTGTTTGCCATCGATGACCTGGGTCGGAACCTATTCATCGCCGCCATCGTGGTGCTGATGCTACCGGCCATGCTGTTGGTGAGTCTGTTCGCGCTGCTGGTTCCGTGCCTCTTCCGGGTTCCGGTCTGCGGAACGGTTTTACGTCCCGCGGACACCTCGTCCAAGCGGTGACCAAGCGTACTCACGAAAACGATCATCGAGCGCGAGTGCGCTCGAACCCGGACTCTATTCCAGTGCTCTCCGACGTAACTTCCCGAGATCGTCCGTGGGCACAGGTGGTGGATGCGTTCGTCGTAACGGAAGAGTTCCTGCGAGTCAGCCTATGCACGATGATCTTCATGGCATTGATGCCCATACTCTTGATGATGAGCGGGCTGGCATTTTTCGTGAACTGCAGCTTCGATGCTGACTTGTCCTTGCTTAAGCTCGTCGAGCCACTAAACGATCGTCGCTCTGACTAAAAGTATTCGATCGAGCGCAACGCTCATTGAAGAGTGGCGAGGGCAATCGCATCCTGCGCGGTTGATTGAGTTCCGATTGAGTAGGGATTACCCGGTACCGGTGTCAATTCGCCGCTTGATGCGTCTACCAAATATCCCGTGACGCTGCGAGATATCGTGTTGGCGGCGTACGCAAATTTCCCGCTTGCGTCAAAAATCAAGGGGCCGGGATAAATCCCAGCTGATGATACGGGCGTCCCAGCGATTGCCGCTACCGATGCTCCCGATGCGCTCAGACTGAATCCCCGAAATGAGCCGTCACTGCTATTTCCGGCACTGCAGTTACAATCAGAGAGATAGGCAAAGTTTCCACCGGGATCAAGCGTCAGACTTTGTATGAGACCAGGGAAGCTAGTACCAGGATAGGGGCTGCCAACGACCGCCGCGAGCGCGCCGGAGGATGCGTTAATCGTGTACCCCAGCAATCCGGAATTCGGTCCGGCGGCATACAGAAACTTGGCGTTGGGCGTGATGGCAAGACATTCGGGGTCATTAAACTCCGGGGGCGCTACCTTTGACGGAGCCGCAAGCACTCCGGTGGTCAGGTTGACGCCCGACACGTCGATATCGTACCCGGAGCTCAAGGACACAGAAAACGCAAACTGCCCGGAAGGCGTGAATACCAGGGATGCACCAAAACCAGAACCGGAGCCGCCGGAAATGGCATTTAGTGTCCCGGTACCCGGATCAATGACGTAACCCGTTACCGATTCGTTCGCCGAGGCATTGTCATATATATAGGCAAACTTCCCATTCGGGTGAATCACGATTTCATCGGTGGCTACCGTACCCAGCGAGAAGGGGCTTCCTGTGGTCGGGGCGAGCGCCCCGGTGGAGAGATCGACCGAAAAGATCGATACCGTACCGCCGCGATTTACCGCGTAAGCAAACTGTTTGTCGGGGCTAAAGGTCAGAGAGACCGGCCCCGCGCCTGATGAGAATGGGCTTCCCGCCAAGGGCACTAACGCCCC
>Ga0116230_10002703_pt1 | contig 17105 bp, 12 predicted proteins | sample S1TSphfallax_3_FD_88678 | JGI IMG/M metagenome (GOLD analysis project Ga0116230, IMG submission 88678) | Host-associated microbial communities from peat moss isolated from Minnesota, USA - S1T2_Fd - Sphagnum fallax MG | ecosystem: Host-associated > Plants > Peat moss > Unclassified | place...
CGAGTCGAGCTTCGTTACGATGATTCCGGTGAGCTGCGTTGCTTCGTTGAAGAGGCGCGCTTGCGAGAGCGCGTTTTGGCCGGTCGTGCCGTCGACGACGAGCAGCGTCTCGGCGGGCGGGGCACCCATCTCGCGCTCGATCACGCGACGCATCTTCTTCAACTCTTCCATCAGGTTGTTCTTCGTTTGCAAGCGACCGGCCGTGTCGACGAGGACGACATCGACGCCGCGGGCCTTGGCGGCCTGCATGCCGTCGAAGACGACCGAACTCGGATCGCAGCCTTCGGTTCCGCGCACGAACTCCGCTCCGGCGCGCTCCGCCCACACGCCGAGTTGTTCTGCGGCGGCGGCGCGGAACGTGTCGGCCGCGACCACGAGCACGCGCTTGCGCTTCGCGCGCAGCGCGGTTGCGAGTTTGCCGATCGTCGTCGTCTTGCCGCTGCCGTTGACGCCGACGACCAGCACGACCGCCGGCGGGCGATCGAGTGCCAGCTCCGCGCTCGGCAGGGTCAGGAAATTTTGCACGTCGCGCTTGAAACGCGCGACCACCTGATCGCTGGTTTGATAGCGATCTTGCTTTGCGACTTGGCGCAGCGCGGTCACGATCTTGTCCGTGGTCGGGACGCCGAAATCAGCGGCAATCAAAATCTCTTCGAGATCGTCCCACAGCGCCTCATCGACGGGACGGCGCGCAAGCGCCATCGTTTCGAGCCCGAAGAGCGAATCGCGCGACCGGGTGAGACTTTCCTTGAGACGATCGAACCAACTCACCCGGACGCGCTTCGCGCGACCGCTTCCGAACTCCGTCGCTAACGCGCGATCGCGGCTTGCGCCTCGAGCGCGTCGCTCGCTCCCATCACGAGCGGCGCGTAGTTGCGCGAGACGACGTAATCGGGGCGCGGTTCCGGGGGCGGGATCGGCTTGTTCGCGACCGGATTATACGCCATGTACACGTGCCAGCGATCGTCGGCGGCGAGATTGTGCCCGGATGCGTGCAGCATGTTGCAGTGAAAGAGCACGGCCGTGCCGGGCGGCCCGACGATCGGCACGGGCTCGGGCGAATCGCGCAGGATGCCGCGCATGCGCTCTTTCTCGACGGCCCACTGCGGATACGACGTCGTCGTCGTATCGCGCTGCGCCGGCTGTACGCCGCGCTTGTGCGAACCGGGGATGAAGTACAGACAGCCGCCGAGTTCGGTCGCGGCGTCGAGCATCACGAGGAACGTCGTCATGTGCGGCGTGGGTACGCCGTCGTGCTGCCAGTAGCCAAAATCTTGATGCCACAACCAAACCGTTCCATCGATTGCGGTCTTGATGTTGCATTTGCTGTGATAGATGTAGAGCTCGTCATCGCGCAGGGCTTGCTGCGCGGGACCGAGCAGTCGCGGCGTTTGCGCGAGACGGCGAAAGACCGGCGAGGCCGTGGCGCCATCTGTTTCGTGCGTGCGATAGACCGTGCGCAAGGCGCCCGTGCGCTCGCGAATGATGGCGTCGGAATCGGACTCGCCGACACGCGCGAGTTCGGCCTTGAGAAGCGCGATCTCGGCGCCGGAGAAGAGTGCATCGAAACGCAGGAACCCGTCGCGGTCGTACTGCGCGAGCTGATCGTCGGTGAGACGCATGCGATACTCCTAACGCTACGCCCGACGTGCGGCCTCCGCATCGACGGCATAGACGAAGGCAAGCACTTCGGCAACGACGGCGTACAACTCCCGCGGAATCACCGAGCCGATCTCGAGCCGCGAAAGCGCTTCGACGAGTCCCGCATCCTGATGCAGCGGCACGTTGTTCTCGCGCGCGATGCGCACGATCTCATCAGCCATCAGCCCACGGCCGGTTGCGACGACTTCCGGCGGCTCGTGCTTCGCGGGATCGTAGTTCAGCGCCGCCGCCGCCGGCCGATCCGAGACTTTGCGGCGATTATCGTAAAAGAAGCGATTGTTGTTCATGCTGAGCGGTCGACCAAGGCGTTTGGATCGGACGGCGCGCCCGGCGCGCTCGAAATGACGGTCGAGACGACGTTCACGGTCCCCGGCGCCGCAACGCCCGCCTGGACGTTGGCGACGGTATAACGCAAGCCGCGCAACCGCTCGGTGAGCTGCTCGAGCATTTTCGAGAAGCGCATCGCCGCAAGCGTGGCTTCGGTTTTGATATCGAGCGTGACGGTGCGGCCGACGGTGACGAGATCGATCGCCACGACACCGAGCAACGCCGTCTCGAGAATGAACGCGATGTGGAAGTTGTCGCCGTCGAGCGGCGTTCCGCCGGGCTCGGGCGCTTCGCGATCGATCCGGATCTGTGCGTTCGCCGTTCCGTTCGGCAGCGCGATCGGCAAGTTCAGGTTGATCGACTGCGCAGTTTGCGCGTTGAGCGACTGCATCTGCATCGCGGTCAGCGCGGTGAGCGTGTCGCTCACCGCGTTCGCGAGCGCCGTCGTGACGTTCGGCGGCGGTTCTTGCACGATCGAGAGCAGTTGTGCTTTGAGATCGTATTGGAGCGCGGCGGCGCGCGCGACGCTCTGCGCGAGTTGCGCCGTGGGAACGGTCGCGGCGGGATCTTGCTCGCCGGCGTCGACCGCGATTGCGGCCGGATCGATCGCGCGTTGCGCATCGGCGGCGTCTTGCGTCGCGGCGAGCAGTGCGCCGAGTTTCGGTTCGCTGCCCTCGAGCGCGTGATCGACGTAACTCGCGAGCTGCGTCGAGAGCGTCGGCGATTGCGGATCGAGCTTGCCGATGAACGCCGCGATCGTGCGCAGCGTCGCGATCCGCGGATCGCTCGTGGTGGCCGGCAGCGCACGTTCCAGCGTCGCGATCGCGGTCGCGAGCCGCTGCGGCTGGTCCAGCGCGAGCTTCGCCGAGGCCACGTTCGTCGGCGTCACGGGCAGACGCAGCGAGCGCAGCAGCGCGACCGGCTCCGCGTAAACGGCCAACCCGCGCGCCGCCGGCGGTGCTGCCGCGGGGGCGCCGGCGGAACCAGCCGCACCGCCGGATGCCGGGGCCGCGGCGGGTTCGGCGGGTTCGGCGGGTTCGGCGGGCAGGACCGTTGCGCTGCGCGTGAAGATCGGCGGCGCGACAAAGGGCCGGGCCGAACCGGCCGGCGGGGCGCCGCTGGGCGGCGGCGGGGGCGGGAGCGGATTCGAGCGCGCGGCCGACGCTCCGGGCACGGGCAGCGTGGCGCCGCCCGAGATCACGGTCGCCCGGGCCGCGGCGATGCGCGCCTCGATCGATCCCGAGAGCGGCGGGCCGGGCGAGGCCGCCGGCGCCCGCGGCGTGCGGGCGGCAAGCGTTTCACCCGCGACGTAGCCGGGATCGTCATCGGCGGTGACGGGGGACGGGGCCGCGCCCGGAGCCGACGGCGCGGGCGGACGAGCACCGGCGCCGGCCGAGACGACGACCGCCGGGACGGGCGCGCTCGGCGCCGCCCCCGCGGCGCGAACGGCGGCGGCGGCGAAGAACGCCGGCGGCGGGGCGACGGGCGCCGTCGTCCCGGCCGCAGCGGCGGAGCCGCCGGCCGACGGCGCCGAACCGGAACCCGTGGGCGCCGCCGGCTGCCCCGCTCCACTCGGCGCGGCCGGATCGGCGGTGCCTAGATCGAGCGGCGGCACGGGGTTCGTCAGCGGCGTATCCGGCGGGACGATCTGGACGGCGACTTGGCCGTTCGCGGTGCCGGTCACCGCGACCGTGATCACGTCGCCCGGCGTCAGGCTCGGCGGCAGCGTCGCGGCGACGCGGTACCCCGCGATCGAGAGCAGATCGGTGAGGCCGTTGGGGGGTAGCACCTGGGCCTGGACGACATCGCCTTCAGTGAGCAGCGAGCGCAGCGCCTGACCTTCGGTCGCGAGGATCTGCAGTTCAACGTCGATGAGGTTGGCGAGCGAAGCCGCGGCGGCAGTTGGCGCAGCCGAAGCCGCCGACCCGAGGCCGCTCACTACGCGGTGAAGTCGATCAGATGGGCTGGTTCGCCCAGCCCGGCCTCGTCTTCGACCGTCTCTTCGAACGTCTGGGCGGCGCCGGGCTGACGGCGCTTGCGGGAGAACCCGGGTTGCTGCTCGCGGCGGCCTTCGGCGGAGACGCGATTACCGTCGACCTCGCCGGATTCGGCGATGCTCTCTTCGCGCTGGGAGAGTTTGCTTGCAAACGTCGCCTGGGCCGCCAAGGCGGCTTGCTGCGGGCCTTCGTCGCTGCGCTGGGCCAATTGGGCGCTCTGAACCGACTGAATGATCGAGCCTTGCAGATCGGTCGGTCGGATCGCCACAATGTCCTCTTTCGCTAGCCGGTTGCGCCCACGTTGTCGTCGGTCGCGCCGACCGACGTGGGGAGGACCGGAATCTTCCGCACGTACTTCTGTTTTACCGTTGGATCGCCCTCACGGTAGCCCAAATCGGTGGTCAGGTTGCGAAGCTTGGATCGCAGGTGGATGACCGCCTGGGCGTGGATCTGCGAAACCCGCGATTCCGAGACGTTCAGCGCACCCTTGATCTCCTTGAGCGTCAGGCCCTCGAAATAGTAGAGCGAGATCACGGTGCGCTCCTGGTGCGGCAACTCGTCGACCGCGCGCACGAGGGCGGCTTTGATCTCGCGCGCTTCGACCGCGGTCGTGACGTCGTTTTCGAGATCCTTGAGCGTGTCGAGCAGCGGGATCTCGTAGCCCTTTTCGTTGGGCAAGAACTCTTCGAGCGAGAGGACCGCGGTGCCGCGAATCTTTTGCATCAGGACGTCGAGCTCTTTGGTCGTGAGGCCCATCTTCTCGGCGACTTCGTCGCCGTTCGCCGCGCGGCCGAGTTCGATTTCGAGTTCTTGGTAGACGCGCTCGAGTTCGCGGGCGCGTTGGCGCACGGCACGGGGCACCCAATCGAGGGCGCGCAGCGCATCGAGGATCGCGCCGTTGATGCGGGTGATGGCATAGGTCTCGAATTTCACCCCGCGCGCATCATCGTATTTTTCGATCGCGTCGATGAGGCCGAGAATGCCGTCGTTGATGAGATCGTTGAGCTCGACGTTGGGCGGCAGGTTGATAGAGATTCGTCCCGCCACGTACTTCACGAGGTGAAGGTACTTGTGGACGATTTCTTCCCGGCTCAGGTCTATGCCGCTGATAACATAGCGGTTCGAACGGGCTACCTTCACGAATGCTCCATCAAGCCGTCTTCGTTAGTTCTCGGCTGGTGAGCGTATCTTCACGCCTCTCCGCAAGCCGTTCCTGGTCGAAAACGCCGTTATCGGCAAAGGTGATGTTGAGTTTAGTTAAAGATCGCTTTACGCAGAGACGCTGACGCCGGTGAGTTCGCACAGGGTTCGGGCGACGTCGCCCAGCGCGACGACCCGGTCGACGAGTCCCGCCACGGCCGCTGCTCGCGGCATGCCGTACACCACCGAACTCCCCTCGTCTTGCCCGATCACGAACCCGCCCTTGTCTTTGATGACGCGCAGGCCGTCGACGCCGTCATGGCCCATGCCGGTGAGGATCACGCCGAGGGCGGCCGGCCCGTAGGTCTCGCCGACCGCGGTCGCCATGACATCGACGCTCGGCACGTGCAGCGAACGCTCGCGATCCTCGGCGAGCGCCACTTCCACGCCGGTCCCGACGCGACGCAGGCGCAACTGCTGACCGGCGGGAGCGACGTAGGCTTTGCCGGCGCTCAAGGTCATGCCGGCTTGCGCTTCGACGACCTCGATCTTTGATGACGCGTTGAGCCGCTCCGCGAGGGGCTTGGTGAAGCCCGGCGGCATGTGCTGCACGATCACGATCGGGATCGGGAATTCCTTGGGCAGCTTCGGAAGGATCTGCGAGAGCGCGACCGGGCCGCCGGTCGACGTGCCCAGCGCGACGCACGCGTAGTGACCGATCCGCGGCGTGGTCGGCACGGCGGCGCGCGGCGGCGGCGCGGGCGTCGTCAGCGGCGGTTCGTGCACGAAGCGCCGCTGCTCCGGCGGCGCGCTCGGCACGGAGCGCGCGAGCGGCGGCGGCAGGCCGGGCGGGCGCGCCGCCGGCGGGGTCGGCAGCACGGCGGCGGGCGTTGCCGGGCCCGTGAATTCTTTGCCCTGCATCGCGCGCAAGTAGGCTGTCCGCGAACCGAACAGCTTGATCTTCTCGACGAGATCGCGCTGGACTTTGAGGATGTCGATGTACGCCGAATCCGGTTTCGGGATGAAGTCGACGGCGCCGATCTCGAGCGCGCGCAGCGTCGTCTCCGCGCCGTCGCGCGTGAGCGCCGAGATCATGATGATCGGCGGACCGTTGCGATTGATGATCGCGCGCGCAGCCTCGAGGCCGCCCATCCCCGGCATCTCGACGTCCATCGTGATGACGTCGATCGGCGTCTTGCCGACCAGGGCGACGGCTTCTTCGCCGCTCGACGCGCTGCCGACCACCGCGAGATCGTCTTCCTTCTCCAGCATCTTCGCGATCGCGCGGCGCATGAAGGCCGAGTCGTCGACGACGAGGACGTTGATGATCCGCTTCATGCTCATGCGCGCGCTCCGGTGCCCGCCGCAGCGGCGGCCCGCACGCGGTAAACGATTGCCTCGGGCTGCACGAGCGGCTCGAACGCGTTCGTTAAATGAAAGAGCGATTCGGCATGACCCAAGAACAAGTAGCCTCCCGGCCGCAGGGCTTTGGCAAAACTCTCGACGACCCGCTTTTGGGTCGGCTTATCGAAATAGATCAAGACGTTCCGGCAGAAGATCACATCGAAGGGCCCGTGCGTCTGGACGGCCCGGTCGTCCATGAGGTTGAGTTTCGAGAACGTGACCAGCCGCTTGACGCGGTCGGAGATCAGGAAGCCATCCCCCAAGGGGGAGAAATACTTCGCGATCATCGCCGGTTCCGTCGCCCGGAATGACAAGGCTCGGTAAAACCCCTTCCCAGCCAGTTCCAAGACGCGCCCGGAAATGTCGGTGGCGCCGATGGTGAAATTCGCCTCGGGGATACGGCCGCTCTCGAGCAGCGACATCGCGAGCGAGTACGGCTCCTCACCGCTCGAACACGCCGCCGACCAGATCCGAATCCGCGGACCGTGCGCGAGCAGCTCGTCGAGGATCTTCCCGCACAGCAGCTGCACCTGCGCGCGCTCGCGGAAAAAGTACGTTTCGTTGTTCGAGAGCACCGAGGCGAGATCGGTGAACTCGCTCTCGCGGTCGGCGCCCGACTCGAGAAAGCGTACGTAGTCGTGGTAGTTCTGCAGGCCGCGCTTCACGAGGCGCGTCCGCAGGCGGCTCATCAGCAAGAACTGCTTCTGGTCGTCGTAGAAGATGCCGAACCGCGTCCGGATCAAATCGCGCAGCGTGTGGAAATCGGCCTCGGCGATGTCGAAGGACTCGTTCATTCCGTGCTAGGATCCGCCGTAGCGGATGCGCGGGTTGGCGAACGCGTAGAGCACGTCGACCGCCGCGTTTACGAGTACGAAGACGGCGGCGAAGAGCAACAGGCAACCGTTGATGAGCGGCATGTCGCGATCCGAGATCGCATCGAAGGCCAGCCGTCCGACACCGGGCCACGCGAAGATCGATTCGGTCAGGACCGCGCCGCCGAGCAAGAGGCCCGTCTGCAAGCCGAGCACCGTGATGATCGGCAAGAGCGCGTTGCTGAGCGCATGACGCACGATGACCGCGCGCTCGCCCAGGCCCTTCGCGCGCGCCGTGCGGACGTAATCGCTCGAGAGCACATCGAGCATCCCGCTGCGCGTTATCTTGGCAACGATCGCGAGCGGAATCGTTCCGAGCGTGACCGACGGCAACACCAAATGCCAGAGCGCATCGAGCAGCGCGCGTCCGTTGCCGGCCAAGAGCGCGTCGATCACGACCAGATGCGTGCGGGCCGGAATGACATACATCATCGAAATGCGACCGGAGATCGGAAAGAGATCGAGCCCGACGTGTTCGGGCAGCACCGCGAAGACGTAGACCAGCATCCAGCCCAGCCAAAACACCGGAATCGAGACACCCAAGAGCGCGAGGCTCATCGCCAGCGCGTCGGCCACGCTGCGGTGCCGCACCGCGGCAAAGATCCCGGCCGGGATTCCGACGCTGACCGCAAAGAGCATCGCCCCCAGCGTCAACTCCACCGTCGCGGGAAAATAGGCCGCAAGTTTCCCCGCGACCGGTTCGTTATCGGAGATCGACACGCCGAGATCACCGTGCGCAACGGCGCCGAGGTAGCGGACGAGTTGCACGTACCACGGCTGGTCGAGCCCGAGTTCGCGGGTGAGTGCCGCCGCGGCGGCCGGGCTCGCGTGCTCGCCGAGGCGCATCGTCACCGGGTCGCCCGGGATCGCGTGCATGAAGAGGAAGCTCACGACGATGATCGCCACGAGCACCGCGATGAGCCGCACGATCCGGTCGACGGCGAATTTCAGCATGGTTTACGCGCGCAGCGCGCGTCTCGCGAACTTCGCTGCCTGCGCATACAGATACATCCATTGCGCGGGCGTGAAATCGTTGCGGTCATGCTGAAGGAGTTCGGCAAAACGTGGCGTCCGGTCAAGTTGCTCGAAGAGGACGTCGAACCGGGCCGGCCGGCGCTCGAGGAAGCCCATCAGCTTGTGGCGCTGGCGCAATCGCCCGTAGAACGCGTGCTTGACCGATCGGGTGTAGCGCGGAGCCGGATCCCCGCCGCTCCGGGACCGCGCGACCGCCTCGGCGGCGAAGCGCCCCGAGGTCGCGGCTTCGTGGATCCCCTCGCCGGTCGTCGCGTCGACCAGACCGGCCGCGGTGCCGCCGACCATCACGTGGTCCGCACCGATCACCGGGCGCGGCGCCCCGCCGTAGAGGAGGTTTCCCTCTTCGCGGCTCGTGTAGCCCACGCCCGGAAAGAGCCGGGCCTGCACGCTCGGCAAGAACGCGTCGAGTTCCGCGCGCAGTTCGCTGCCCGGGAGTTTCGCCCCGATCCCGAGGCCGATCGAGAGATGGTCGCGCTTGGGAAACATCCAGGCGACGACGCTGCGTCCGGTCGTGCCGACATAATAATGCATCTCGAGCGTCTGATAGGTCGCCGGAATCGCGGGCTGCTCGAGATAGACGCGGTATTGAAAACACGTGATCAGCCCCGCATTCCACGGCGCATAAATGAAGCGCGGATCGACGGCGTCGAGCCGCGCGCTCGATCCCTGCGCGAGAAAAACGTGCTTGGCGCGGATCGTGCGGCGCGTGCCGCTCGCGTAGTCGGCGTATTCAACCGCGATGCCGTCTTCGTCGCGGCGCAGCGAGCGGAACAGCGAGCCGGTGCGAATGTCGGCACCTTCGACGCGCGCGAGCGCGGCGATCGAGCCATCCAACTCCTCGCGCGTCGTCGTGTGCGCCGTTCCGACCGCAAAGGTATAACTCGCCTTTACCGTCGTGCAGGTGATGGTCGGCGGATCGCAGTGCACGATATCGCGCGGCAGATCGAAGTTCTCGCAGAAACCGGGCCGCAGGCCGGCCGCGCAGACGCGCTTCGCGCCCACGACGGCGTCGCGTTCGAGCACCACCGTCGAGACGCCGGCGCGTGCCGCTTCCCGCGCCGCAATACCGCCCGCCGGACCACAGCCGACGATCAGGAACTCGGTGGACTCCATGGGTGCGATTTTACGCACGGACCCGCGCGGCGCCTACGTCGCGGCGACCGGCTCGTGCGACTTTCGTCCCGCGGGTGCGCACAGGAGCACCTTCGCAGTGCGGACAACCCGGCCGAGCACGGTGCTCGACGCCGCTCCTGCGTATCGGAAGAAGGTCGAGATTTCTTCCGTGCACGCACGTGGGCAGAAGGACGCGAATGTCAGAAGAACTCGGAATCGGGGCCGGCCTCATCGCCGGGGTGTTGGCCATCCTCTATGGCTTGTATTTGATCGCGTGGGTGCTGCGCCAGCCGGCCGGCAACGCGACGATGCAATCGATCGCGGCGGCGATTCAGGAAGGCGCGATGGCGTTTCTCAAACGCCAGTACACGACGGTCGGCATCGTTGCGATCATCCTTGCAATCGTGATCGCGGTGGCCCCGCCGCTCGGCTGGGAAGCCGCGGTCGGCTTCCTGATCGGCGCGATCCTCTCGGGTGCCGCGGGGTTCATCGGAATGCTCGTCTCGGTGCGTGCGAACGTGCGTACCGCGGAAGCGGCGCGCGGCGGCCTCAAACCGGCACTTGCCTTGGCCTTCAAAGGCGGTGCGGTCACGGGCTTGCTCGTCGTCGGTCTGGGGCTCTTCGCCGTCAGCGGCTATTACTGGATCGTCTTGCAGATCAACGGCGGCGATGAAACGCGCTCGCTGGGCGCGCTGATCGGTCTTGCGTTCGGGTGCTCGCTGATCTCGGTGTTCGCGCGGCTCGGCGGCGGTATCTTCACGAAGGCCGCCGACGTCGGCGCCGACCTCGTCGGCAAGGTCGAGGCGGGGATCCCCGAAGACGACCCGCGCAACCCGGCCGTCATCGCGGACAACGTCGGCGACAACGTCGGCGACTGCGCCGGCATGGCCGCCGACCTCTTCGAGACCTACGTCGTCACGACGACGGCGACGATGCTGCTCGGTCACCTCGTGCTCGGCACGGTGACCGGAGCGACGACGTTTCCGCTCGTGCTCGGCGCGCTCTCGATCGTCACCTCGATCGTCGGGACGCTCTTCGTCGGCATCGGCAACGTCACCAAGACCTCGATCATGAACTCGCTCTACCTCGGAATGATCGTCGCGGGTGCGTTGAGCGCAATCGCCTTCTTCTTCGTCTCGCAGGCCGAATTCGGCGAGGGCGTGATGGCCGGAACGCTCGCGATCAGTTCCCTCGGCATCTTCGTCTGCGCGCTCGTGGGCCTCGCGGTGACCGGGCTGATCACGTACATCACCGAACTCTATACCGGCACCGCGTATCCGCCGGTGAAGAACATCGCGAAGGCCTCGGTCACGGGGAGCGCAACCAACGTGATCGCGGGGCTGGCGGTCTCGATGCAAGGCACGGCGCTGCCGGCGCTCGTGCTGGTCGTCGGCATCCTCGTGGCCTATGGGTTCGGCGGACTCTACGGCATCGGCATCGCCGTGATGTCGATGCTCTCGATGGCCGGCATCGTCGTCGCGATCGACTCGTTCGGGCCGATCACCGACAACGCCGGCGGCATCGCCGAGATGGCCGACATGCCCGAAGACGTCCGCAACGTCACCGACCCGCTCGACGCGGTCGGCAACACGACCAAAGCCGTCACCAAAGGCTACGCGATCGGCTCGGCCGTGCTCGCGGCCGTCGTCTTGTTTGCCTCATTCTTGCAAGAACTCAGCGACAAGTGCAAAGCCGATGCCGCGCTCAGCTGCGCGAACACACCGATCGCATTCGGCTTGCAAGATCCGCTCGTGCTCGCCGGTTTGCTCGTCGGCGGCCTGATCACCGAACTCTTCGCTTCGCTCTCGATGGACTCGGTCGGCCGCGCGGCCGGCGGCGTGGTCGAAGAGGTGCGCCGCCAGTTCCGTGAGATGCCCGGCATCATGGACGGCACGCAAAAGCCGGACTACGGCACCACGGTCGACATCGTGACGCGCGCTGCGCTCCGCGAGATGGTCGTCCCCGCGCTGATCCCGGTCGGCATCCCGATCCTCATCGTCGTGCTGTCTTTCTTCTTGCCCGACAACGGCGGCGCGAAGATGATGGGCGGCGTCCTCGTCGGCTCGATCGTGGTCGGCTTCTTCAAAGCCATCGAGATGACGGTCGGCGGCGGCGCGTGGGACAACGCCAAGAAATACATCGAAGACGGCAACTACGGCGGCAAAGGTTCGCCCGCGCACGCCGCCGCCGTTACCGGCGACACCGTCGGCGACCCGTACAAAGACACCGCCGGCCCCGCGATCAACCCCATGATCAAAGTCCTCAACATCGTCGCGCTGCTGCTGGTGGGGTTCTTCGTTCACTAACGCGCCGCATCGCAAGTGGCGGCTCACCGATCTCGCTCGACGAGATTATACGGCGACGGCGATGTCGTCGAGCAGAGACGTGACGGCTTCGGGTGTCATCGGGCGGTAGAAATGGAAACCTTGCGCGTGCACGCATTCGAGTTCGATCAGGGAGCGCGCTTGAATCGCGGTTTCGACGCCCTCGGCGACCACGTCGATATCGTAGAGTTGGGCGAGTTGGATCATCATGCGCACGATCGGCGGGCTGCCGAGCACGCCGTCGACCGACTCGACGAACGACTTGTCGATCTTGATCGAGTCGAGCGGGAATTGGTGCAGATAGCGCAGCGACGAGTAGCCGGTGCCGAAGTCGTCGATGCACAGCCGGATGCCCGTTTCACGGAGCCGCTCGAGCGCTTCCACCGTGCCTTCGCGCATGATGGCGGTTTCGGTGATCTCGAGCGTCATGTTATCGCCGCTGATCCCGAACCGGCGCAGGTTGCGGGCGACGAACGTGTCGACATCCGGCTGCAGCACTTCGGGAACCGAAAGGTTCACGTGCATCCGCAGATCGAGCCCGGGCGCGCGCAGGCGCCATTCGGCGAGCCGCCGGCACGATTCCACGAACACGAAGCGCCCGATCGCGACGACGAGGCCGACGTCCTCGGCGAGCGGGATGAACTCGCCGGGCATGATCTCGCCCGTTGCGGGATTGAACCAGCGCACCAGCGCCTCGAAGCCCACGATCCGGTTCGAGGCGAGTTCGACGATCGGCTGGAAGACGACCGTGAACTGCTCGTGTTCGATCGCGGTGCGCAGGTCGCTCGTGAGCGACAGCCGCCGGGCGACCTCCAGATGCATGTGATCGTCGAAAAACGCATGGCGTGCGCGGCCCAGCGATTTGGCATGGTACATCGCGGTGTCCGCGTTGCGCAGCACATCATCGATCGGGGTCCGCGCATCGACCAGCGCGATACCGATGCTGGCGGTGTTGTAGACGACCCGGTTCTCGATCGTCATCGGACGCACGAGTTCGTCCTGGATGCGCTCGACGAATCGCTCGACCTCTTCGGCGGATTCGCGATCGCAAACGAGCAGTGCGAACTCGTCGCCGCCGATCCGGGCCACGAAGTCCTTCGGGCCGACCGCCATGCTCATCCGCTCCGCAACCGCGTTGAGCAGCTGATCGCCCGCGATGTGGCCGAGACTATCGTTGATCGACTTGAACTCATCGAGATCGACGAAGAGCACCGCACTCGTCCGCTCGGGCTGGGCGCGGGCGAGTTCGTACGTCTCTTTCAAGCGCTCGGAGAAGAACATCCGGTTCGGCAGTCCGGTGAGCGCATCGTGCGTCGCCTCGTGGCGCAACTGCGACTGATTGGACTCGAGCAGCTTGCGGTGCTCGATCTCCGCCACGTGCGCCTGCTGGTTGGTAAGCGCGAGGCCCATCAGGTTGACGAAGAGCTGGATCGAGCGCAGCGTTTCGTTCGAGGGAATCTTGCCGGTCACCGGACCGTCGACGCTGATGTAGGCGAGCATCTCGCCGGCGCGGTCGGGTAAAACGAAGATCAAGCAATCGCGTTCGTGCCAAGCGTCGGGCGACTCGCGCGGGACGTCTTTCGGCGTTTCTCCCGTCCAGAGCGAGCGCGTCCACTCGAATTCGCGCTCGGCCGGGATGAAAAAGACGTTCTCGAGCGCCTCGAAGTGCGGCTTGAGGACGTCGAGAATGTCCGCGCGCGGGACCAGCTCGTTCTTGCGTTCCGCGGCCAGCTCGGCCGGCCAGCCCATCATGACCCGCCGGTGGAGGTCGCCGCCGGGCTTGTCCGCCGCGACGATCGTGATGTACCGCCAACCGTAGAGATCCATGATTCCGCGCGCGACCGATTCGAGAGCCGGTTCGAGCTCTTGGACGCGCAAAATATCCCGTGTCACTTCGATGACACGCTCGAACGGGGTTTCGACGTGCACCCCTGTGTAATCGCCGGAGCGTGCCGGAGAACCTACGGCCGAGCGCTCATTCGTTGCCCGATATGACCGAAATAAAACATCCGCGCGCGAAATCCCGGTTCCGGAAAAAGGAACGACCGCTTCCATTCAGACAAATGAAGATCGCAGCAGCCGGGTCGTGCACCGAGGAAATCCGCTTGGAATCTGCAGAGTTGCTAGGAGGCGCTTTTTACGAAAGCCTCCTTTCCTTTCTCCACAACCTCAGCGGGGGAACGGAGATCGACATGCGCCGGCGGTTCGTCGCGAGGCCGGATGCGACGGCGGAAGAGCGCGCCGTGGCCGAGGCCGTCAACCGGCTCTTCGAAACGCTGCACGGCGACGTGAGCGAGCTCGCGCGGCTCTCGAACCAAATCTCTACGGAAGCGGCGAGCAATTCATTTCTGATCGACCGGATCGCTGACGCCGCCGCCGACCAATCCGAGCGCACGGCCGAGATCGCCGCCGCGATCGAAGAGACGGCGCGCGGCGCCGAGGCCGTTTCGGGAAATACGCGCCGCGCATACGAGCTCGCCGCCGACTTGCGCGAGCGCTCGGAGCGCTCCATCGCCGCGACGGAGCGGTCACTGGCGAGCCTGGGGGATCTCGAATCGGGCGCCCGCGACACGGCCGCCGCGATCGCCCAGGTCGCCGAATTCTCGCGCACGATCGGCGATCTCGTCGACGTGATCGACGATATCTCGCGTGCCGCGAACCTGCTGGGGATCAATGCCGCGATCGAAGCCGCCCACGCCGGCGACCACGGTCGCGGTTTCGGCGTCGTCGCAACGGAGATCAAACTCCTGGCCGATTCAACGCGCTCGTCGACCCAACAGATCGCGAAGACCATCGGGCACGTCCAGCTCACGATCGATCGAGCCCTGGCGGCAGCGAACGCCAGCCTCGCGAGCGCGGCCGAGGTCGGCCGCGGAGCCGCGGCGGCGCAGGCGGGACTCGGCAGCATGAGCGCGATCATCAGCGACTCGACCGATCAGGTCGCCGCGATCGCCTCGACCGTCGAACAGCAATCCGAAACGCTGCACCGCGTCTCCGAGACCGTGCGCGCGATCAGCGACCGCGCACGCTCGGGCGCGACCGACGCCGCGCGCGCGAAGAAGCTGCGCCTCGCCGACCTCAATCGCGAGACGTTCGCCGTCATCGGCCGCTATCAACTCGGGTCGTTCTTCGATGAGATCCGCGCCGAAGCGCTGCGCTGCGCCGAGGAGATCGAGGCGGCACTCGAAGCACTCATCGCAGCCCGGACGCTGACGGAAGCGTCGCTCTTCGAGCGGACCTACACCGAAGTACGCGGCAGCGCCATGCGGCGCTTCGATCACTTGTTCTCGTCCGCGCGCGCCGGGCCGGCCGGCTACGTGCCGCCGAAGTACCAGACCGCGTGGGATGCGCCCACCGATGCCGCACTCGCAGCGATCGTCGATCGGCGCGAAACGTTCGCCGGCCTCGAGTACGTGTGCATCGTTGATTTCAACGGCTACCTGACGATGCACGCGCGCAAACATCGCCGCGATATCACCGGCGATGCCGACGCCGACCTGCGCGACAATCGCGTCAAGCGAATTTTTGAGGATGCGGTCGGCTTGCGCTGCGGCCGGGTCGGTCTCACCGGCGCGGAGGCGGTGCCCAAACGCGCGACGGCCGAGACGTTCCGAGCAGCAGGAGTGGATCTGCGGCGGCCGGCGGGCTCCCGGCCTTTCGTCTTACAGACCTACGCCCGCGACACGGGTGCCGTCCTCAACGATTTCTCGTGCGCGATCTACGTGCGCGGCCGGCACTGGGGCGGCGTTCGCTTTGCCTACGATCCGAAAAACGCCTGATCACGGATCGTAGCGGTCGAGCCAGGCCAGCACTTCGTCGATCACGTTGCGGCGCTGCTGCCACAGGCGCGGGAAATGCGGCGAGCCGGGATAGGTCACCATCCGCACCGTCTTCCCTTCTTCTTTGAGCAGCACGAAGAGCTCGCGGCCTTCGTAGGTCGGGACGCGAATGTCGCTCTCGCCGTGCAGGATGAGCAGCGGCGTGGTCACGTTTTTCGTGAACATCACGGCCGAGTATTTCAAGAACGGCTCCGCGCCGGCGGAGAGTTCGCGCGCGTCGTAGTCGGTCTGCGCGACGTCCGAGGTCATGATGAAGCTGAGCCACTCGGTGATCCCCGCGCCTTCGATCGCCGCCTTGTAGCGCTGCGTCTGCGTGACGGTCCACGAGGTCATGAAGCCGCCCGCGCTCCAGCCGAAGATCGCCAGGCGCGCCGGGTCGGCCCAGCCTTGCGCGACGGCCTCGGTCGTCGCGGCGTCGACGTCGCGATACGCCGTGTCGCCGAAGTGTTGGTAGATTGCCTGTAAGAACGCACTGCCGTAACCCGTCGATCCGCGATACTCGGGCTGCATCACGACGAACCCGTGGCTCGCGATGATCCGTGAGAGCGGATCGAGATGGAACACGTCGTTCGCTTCGGGACCGCCGTGCGGCAGCACCAGAAACTTGCCGGGCTTGCCGTTCCAGTTGGGCGGGAACGTGACGATCGCTTCGAGCTTCGTGCCGTCGGCGGCCGTCCACGTGTGACGGATGACGCGACCGAACGCGATGTGCGGAAGCAACGCGTCACTCTCGTGCGTGATCTGAAGCAAACCGTTCGGTGTGTCGACGGCGATCTCGCTGGGTTGCATCGTCGTTCCGACCGCGAATGCGAGCCGCTCCGGCGCAGCCGCCAAATCCGGGACGGCCGGCATGCCGACGGCATACCCGTTGGCGAACGCGCGGCCCATCGCGCCGTTCTTGTACTCGACCACGTTCGTCTGCACGCCCGCCGCGACGCTCGTCCAGACGTTCCCGTGCGCGTCGCCGCGTAACGCCTGGATCGTGACCGGAAGATCCGGGAACCGGTCGACGGGCGTCCCGCCGGCGACGGGGACGGTCCACAGATGATCGGGCGTGAGGACGTCCGTAGTGGTGGAGAGGAACGCGAGCGTCGTGTCGTGGTCCGTCCAGGCGATCCCAGAGCCGGGATACGGAATTTCGTTCGCGACGGCATTCGCAATCGAGGCCACGTGCGTCGTCGCGCCCGCCGCGCAGATATCGATCGCGCCGGATACCGAATGATAGCCGAGCTTCGGCGTCTGCTGGAGCAGCGCGATGCGCGTGCCGTCGTGCGACCAGGCGAAACCCGCGAGCTGATCGTGTCCCGGGCACCACCAGGCGCCGTGCGTTCCGTCCGCATCGACCACGTAGAGCGCGGTTCGGTCGTTCTCGACGACGGTGCGAATTTTCGC
>Ga0116230_10002704_pt1 | contig 17104 bp, 15 predicted proteins | sample S1TSphfallax_3_FD_88678 | JGI IMG/M metagenome (GOLD analysis project Ga0116230, IMG submission 88678) | Host-associated microbial communities from peat moss isolated from Minnesota, USA - S1T2_Fd - Sphagnum fallax MG | ecosystem: Host-associated > Plants > Peat moss > Unclassified | place...
AAATCAGGTTTTAGATTTGGGTTAAAGTTTGTTTATATTGTACACATATTAGGTAGGCACAAGGACCATTATAGTTTTAAAGACAAGAATGCCAAAATGGATGAAATGAAATAAAAAATCAGATTTCAAATTTAGGTTAAAGTTTGTTTTATATTGTACACATATACCACTTTGTTTTTTATTGACTTTTTCCCCTTCCCTTTCTAGCCCTAACCCTTATTCAAGTTATCAACCACTACATCTAGTCCCCTCTTCCCAACTTCTTGTCACCGCACTTCTTGACATTTTTTTTACCTAATTGAGGCTGTTGTGGAGCTCTAAATACCCCAAGGAAACAATGGAAACATCAACAAACGTTGTATTTCACAACTACAAAACAACAAACAAAAGCAAAGATGGTTCCAAATAGTGGTTTGGTCATACGGAAACAAAAGCTATTTGTACCAAAAAAATAAATTCATCTCCTTTCTTTCCATGAATATGTCTTTTCAAATATGGTTTTGCAAACACAATTGGTTTCATGAGTTTCATTATATTTGAAAGTTATGTGGATATGCTAGTGGTTTTGCTTGCCAAATCAAATCCAAAAGTTTTGTGGACCAATGTTTCGCTTGCAAAACCAGATTCAGAAGTTTTGTGGACCTAATGTTTCACTTGTGAATCCGAAAGTTCTATGGACCTAATGTTTTGCTTGCAAAATTGAATCCCATAGTGATTTTGCAAGCAAGACTTGATCTAATAGTTTTGCAAATATTTTGGTTTCACTTGCAAAACCATATTGTGTAGTTTCACACATCTAATAGTTTTGCTTTGTGAAATTGGATTTGGTTTACTTTTCATAACTTTCTTAGAGTATCATTTCTAGGACATTATTTAATTTCGCAAGCAAAACTTCATTTGATTTGTTTCTTTTGGCTTTCCCTTTTATTTTTGGTTCACATTTCATCACTTGCAAAATTATATCCGGTCTAGTTTTTTCCCTCACATTTGCAAAACATAAGGTGTGATTCCTCAATTCTAGTTTTGTTTATTTCAAGATACTAGACAATTGCCACCCCATATAAACATTCCTTTGGATCTTATTTCAAAATAAGGTGGTTTTAGAACTTAGTCCCGTGATATGTTCAAAATCTTAGAAAACATATTTGAAACTTGTTCACCCACTCTTGATGTTCAACAAGTTCGCTGATGTGAAAATTATGTGGATAATGTTCATGCTCTCTTTAAGAACCTCTTCATTGAAGATGGGATCATGGATATCCCTTTGTGCATAATGATTTTAATGCTAGTTGTTAAACCTACCTTGTAGATTGACATAACTAACAAGAGAAAGGAGTTTTATGTTGGGTATCGTCCAAGTTTTCAAGTTTTTTATGTTTCTTTAAAAAACATTTGTGGTGAAATTGAAAATGTCACACTTGAAAAAGAGACATTTTGGAGCTCTACGTTGAGATTTGTGAATAATAAGTTTAAAGCATTTTTGGACACAAAAGTAGCCCTTCACATTTGAAGGGTAAGCGGGTACAAATGAGATAGAATGAACCAACATGATTACTTCAAAAAAGGATTCCATGTCCTTTCTCCCCCAATTTTTTTTTTCCATATGAATCAATTTTGGAACAATTGTTTTTGCAATTTGTTATAATAAATGTTTATAATTGTCCAAGTACATTACATACTTTTTTGTTTATCATTTTTGAATAAATATGAATTTTCAAAAGTGTCTTAATTCCTTTTAAATTCAATGTTTCATTTTTTAACACGATAATAGTTACAAATCATAACCAATTTTTTAAATATTATATATATATAATTTATTTTTATTTTATTTTTATAATAAACTACAACTTCTCTTAACACATTATGTACATTTTACCCCGTTTATGTGTGGTAAAAAACTTTTAAAATTCTATAATTTTGGATCAATTTCGAAAAGTTTGTTGAATTTTTTAAGTTTTAGAATTCCACATATTTTAGGGTATGAGTGATTTTTAATGTGGTTAATAGGTATTTATCTTTTAAGTTTTTTTCCCATCTTTTATTATTATTATATGAGTCCTTTTAATAGTCCTTTACAAAATTGACCCATGTCTAACACCATAGGGGTTCACTTTTAGAGGTCTTAAATCAAAACTTAAATTAAAATTTTAATCAAATGGATATTTAATTCCTTAATGTTCATATAAATGAAAAAGAAACAAGTTGTTGTGATGGCCATGGTTTTAAATGGAAAAATATAACTATTTATCCAATTTTTATTTTGTTTTTGGAAATCTAATGCCCATTTTAGCTTGTTGGATTATGAATGTAAGCACCCAAGCTTTTCCACGTGTTGGATGGAAATCATCAACCTAAGGTTTGGTTGCCTTACATTAATCAAGTTCACATTGATGATGAAACATGGCAATGTGTCCAATCACATGGGTCCTTAATGTTGAAACCAAAAACAAAAGGTGCAAGACATTTATGGATAGTGTCAATATTTAAGTGATTTCATACTTTTATTTCTTTTACTTCATAATTTTGTGTCATTACTTATTCTTCCATGTTTTTCTTAATGTTTTATATTTTGTTTTCCATTTTCAAGTCCAGTGAAAAGGCTCATGTTACCCAAAAGTTTGTTCATACTATTTTTAAGGTCTACATGATAGGGATGATAGATTTCAAGGAATTCAAGGACATGTTGTTGGACAAGCAATACACAAACTCAATGAACAAAGAGGAAGGCCATACTTGGTATTCTTTGACATAACTAACTTTTGCTGAAATATTGTTCAAAGTATAATTTTTTCATAGATAATTTTCTTTCTCCTTTCAATTCACACTTGTTATGTTGTTGTCAATTGATCATTTCACATTTCTATTACATCTAACATGAGATTACGGAGGCCAAACATGATATTGCAAAATTGTACAAACTTCTTATAAAGATTTTTTGTGGTTTATACAATACAATAATCTTACAATCCACAATGTTGAATGAAGATGGTTGAGGTTTTGATGTAGAGGCCAATTCACAATTCAACATTATTGCAACATTGAAGGGGTCTCAGTTAATGGTAATAAAAGTAACCCATGCAACAATAGTAGCAGCAAGAATAAAATATTGGTATGTATATGTTTTGTAGCTTGCACGTTTATCATTGTAAGATTAAAAAATAAGATTTTTTCGATAAAACATTCTCTTTCCAAAAACAAATTGGAAAAAACACTAGTTGCAACTAGAAAAACACAAATCTTTTGCCCATGCTCCTTTAAATCCCTACATAACTATCTAATTCCCTTCTTGTCCTTTTTTTTTTAAGGTTTCCCCAAATTTTCCAATTTTTTCTTTTCCCTTTTCCTTTTTTTAAGCCACTTTTCCTTCTTTATAAGCCAATTATCCTTCATGCGTTCTAAAACATAGCCTACCATTCATTGTACCATGTAACACCATAATCCATCAGCTCCATCTCATTTCACCCCTATGTGCAAGCACCACACTCATGCAAATCACACTCCCACAAATCACCCTCATTCTTCTTTGTTTGTATGTTTCAAATATTGCCTCCTCCTTTAGTCTTTATTCCATCTTCTAGTAGTAGTTTGCCTAAGGAAGGAGGTAGACTTGTGTTTTGCAACTTGTACCTTTTATAAAATCTGAAGATCTTGCTTGTTTTAGAATTATCTATTAATGATTGGAAGTTTCAATAGAGGCATAAATATTTCTCTTTTAATTTTTGTTATTGTCTTTATATTGATTAACAATTTTTGTTTAATAGCGCATACAATTAGATCCTAGCCCTACATTATTGTTTAGTTAATACCCCTCCAACTCCTTTCTTGTTGGGTGTATGAGCCCATATCAAATTGTTGCTTGCTTTTACATTGGTATGCTAGCCATTTTGAAATATTGTTCATTACAAAACTTCTATACAAAGTTTGAGGGAATGGTTGACCACAACTAATTTTGTTTTGTGATATTATTTTGACAATGTGTTCTGTGTTGATTGTATATTCTTGGAGGCTCATACATAGACTTTAAAATCAAATCTTCGTGAAAAATGGCATAAAATCACCTACATTGGTGTGGTTACTTCTATATGGAAATGTAGGTGAAAATGGAACAGGGTACTTATAAGTTTAACATGGTATCATCACAATCACATTCAACAACAACAACAATGCTTTTCATATTTTCAATACTTCTTGTAGTAATAATTTTGATCTAATTTCAAATAACAACTCATGAAGGTCTAGATGTCTATAGTAGAGGGGGAATGTTTCGTGGAAGTAATGGAGGAACCATGCAACTTGATTTTGAGTCAGATTATGCCTAGGAAAAATAGGTCCAACAATCTTATACTCCTACAAAAGAAGGTGGATTGATTATTTTTGTAACATGATTTGTTGGAAGTCATGTCACTTGCATTGCATAAGCAAGGTGATGGGCTTGTGGGTGTGGACAACTTCAATGACTATTATAAGGTCTCTTTGAAACAAACCATGCAAGATATGCTAACTAAACATGACATGTTTATGATTGATGAGGATATCAATAATGTTGCCTACCTTCTTTAATTTGGTGCAATTCACACACCTCATGCATCTTGTAGCCTAGGCTAGTGTATGCCATGCAATGTACAATCCAAACTCTTAGATAAACAACAACATTGCAAGCTTAATCACATTTTTGAAGCTTGCAAGAATGCCAATTTTTAGCCATCCATTGTGTGGGCATCATCAAGTTCAATGTGTGGATTGAACTCCAAGGTATATATGTGTTGTCATATTCACACATTAAGGTTGTCAACCATTTTGTCCTTTCCCTACCAATGGTTGATTGTCTAGGGAATGGTTTTCTTTCTGGAGAGTAGAACATCAACCATATCTCTAGGTCATAAGGCATGTTTGAGTCCATAAAAAAAACAAAAACCTTATACTTGATTAACATTGATCATTTTAACTATGTCACATATTTGGATCTTATACCGGTGATTCATTGTTCCCTAATGAAAAATGTCTCTTGTCAACACATCCTATGGCCTATATGAACCTTATATTAATAGTCTTTTTATTCATCTCTAGCTCCCAATCCTTTTGCTTGCAAACAAGTTTGCAATGCAAGGTAACTTGGATACATGTTGTTCTACCTATTTGATTTGATTAAATTTGCTAAAGATAGCTACAAGAGGTGGAAGATTTAATCAATGATTAAAATGCAATGTTTGCATTCAATGTCATGTTATATGTCCAATTTTTTTTTTCATAATTCATAATCAAGATGCACATGATTGGAATGATTTCTAACTAGGATAAAAAAAATGCGGTTAGCTATGTTTCTACATGATAAGCAGGAACCAAAGTAATTAAAACTATGGTGTATGACACCCTCTATATGTCCATGGATATTTGGTGAATCTTTTGTAACGAAATTCTTTTATTTCATTGTTTTTTATGCATTTCCTTTTAGGGAAGATCATAATGACAATGATTCTTTCTAAATTTGTTATTTCTTGATGTTTTTTTATTTCAAGGAAGATTGCATTGATAGCATGAAGGGGATAATATGGAATTTCGGTCACATCAATGTTTGACTAATGGTAATACAAATATATTGTTGTGCAAATGTGCATGTAGACATCACAACACGAAGGAGTTTGTGATCTGCAACACACAAAACATCAATTAATCAACTTTTATTTCATGTTGTGAAAGTTGATTACATCCAACATCATGCACTTAATGACACCATGTTGCAACTTTTACAATTCATAGGAGTTAAATAAAAAACTTTTATGTGAATCTAAAAAAATTCAAGATGTCAAGGTGATTAGTGCATTAGATTGTTGTAGGTTAACCTTATTACATTTTGTGGACAACATTCAATGCAATGTTCTGTCTATTGGTACTTTCACCTTGGTCATCCTATTGTCCAACAACAAGACAAAACATTTTGGATTTTTTTTCTTTTTTAGGGAATTGGTGAAGTATTATTAGTGATCAATTTTCTTAAAAGATGATCATATCATATTATTGTTGGAGTTCATTGGTTGGATTGAACCCACAAGTTTATCCATAGTTTTTTCATAGTGTAGGCATGTAGCACTACATAATGGTAATGGTGAAACATTCCATAATTTTCAGAGTAGCTTATTGTCAAGTATGTTAGAGGTGGACAATCCAATGGCTTTTCAATCTTTAGTCAAGATAAGTTTACATTATCTTGCTTATAGTATTCTGGGAGAGGTGTGTTTGGCCAAATTTGGCCAATTGTTGTTGAAAAACCAGGGGAATCATCAAATCCTTCTTCAAGTTTGCCCCTCTTGCTACAATCTATTACACATATGTGTTTTAAGAAGGTTGGAAGGGCAAAACTATAATGCGAAGCATCAAAGTGTGGTCCACAAAACCATTTCAAGGCTTACGAATTTATCCAAGAATTTGAATTTGAGTAGGATGTTGACATGGAGCAAGACTCTATGATTACTAAGGTTTGACAATGTTCTATGTTAATTTTAGCTTATTTGTTGTCATGAAGCAAGTCAACAAACTTTGGGTGTGATACTTTTTTATATAATTCATGCAAATTAACAATAACATGTGCACACTTGTGAAAAAAAATGTATAATAATGTCTAAGTGCTTACTACGGTTTTTTTTGGGTTGTTGATTAAGCATTGTTGAAGGTGATAAAACCATACAACCATTTCCCTTTCTGATTTCATATGCATTAGGGCAAGCTTTCATCCATGCCCTTACTTGGTGTTAGGCTAGAAAAAAACAAGGATATCATGTTGACACTAAGTTACCAAAATTCATTTTAGAATTGGGTGTAGCTTGTGATTGAAGGGAATTCCAAACAACACAATGGATGATCTTGTCAAAGGGTGGATTGCTAGACCATGTAGATCTTACATGATTGAGCTTTTAAAAACAATTCAAAGAGCACCTCTTGTGTTTTCAACACACATTCAAACTACTATAAATACTTTATAACTGATTTTTTGAAAACAAATGATGGTTGGATAGTTCAATGTCTCAATGGAGGTGTTGACTTTAGTGGTCACATCATCATTTGTGAATGGAGTTGGTAGGAGTGATGCACCCCCCGACTCCTTAATGGACTCAAATGTGAATCCAGAGGTGAAAACAACGAAAGGAGAAGGAGCTGGAGCGCGTTCCCTTGTTCGTAGCACTTCAAAGGTAGAAAGATGTGCTGGAGCTTCGAGATGGGACTAGGACAAGTGACAAGTGGGTCAATTATTCACATGGATCTGCACAAACCAAACAACAAGTTGGTTAGTGGATAGTTAGAACACTTTTGGTTCATGGACGAGCCACATGTAAACACGAACTCACAAGACTCACCATGGCTCGGACTTTGGGGAAACCACCACCTTCCCCCTTCTAGTATTTTATGTGTTTGGCCATGGGGCCAACACCCAAATGTCATTTTGTATTGGGACCCCCAAGTTGGAGTCTCGAAATTCCCTAAGGACTCTTGCAACTTTGGGGGCCCATAGCTTTATGCATAGACCTCTAATTGAGGTGAGGTCTAAAGCAAAATTGTAGTTCTCGTTGAGAACTTTCCAATGGTATGTAGCATGTTACTTACATGTAAGGGGATCAGGGCGATTCAAGATTTTTAATGGTCGGGAGTCAAATTGCCAATTTGATTCATAACCTTTCTTTTGGCCATAACTTATGTTTTAAATACCCAAATGGGTCATGTGAGCCCATTTTAGACATCTAAGTTTTAAGAGCTTTTCAATAATATAATGAACTTTTTAATCAAATGAGTTTTGACCCCTACAATCACCTTCTAAAGGTTTGGGAGTCCATTAGGATTTCAATTCCCAAAGTGGGAACCCACTTGGGAGTGTGGGGGTTCATTCCCTCACACTTTCCTGCACTCCCAAGAGCATGAAATGTGACTCCTAGGCTTCACTCTTGGCCCACAAGCTTTGCAAGCCTTTGTTTTGGTTGTAAGCCCAAGGTTAGGGTTGCAACAAGGGGGAACTTGCATGTGCACAACTTGGTTTCTAAAACAATCAAATACACTCCTAGAGGAGACACCTTATTTGTAAATGTTGTTAAGCCCACCTAGTGAACTTTTGAATGTTTTTGGGTATTTGATTGAGGATCATTATAAACTTGAACACCTTTGTAGCATCTCCAAAACTAACAGTCAAAACAACAAGTAAGAGAGACAACTTAAACACATTTTGTAAAGCAAAAACAAAACTCATTCCCTTTGAAGAATTTCAGAGTGAAAAAAACACAATACAATCATATTTAAAACAAAGATCAAGAGAAATACCCTTCAAACTTCCACATAGAAGACTTCAAGCCCATAAAAAAAAGGTGGGGGTCCTAAAAAATTTGAAAAATCCCTAGAAATCTTTTTAAATTCCAAGTTATCCAACCTTAGGATCTTGAATTAATGTTACAAGCGAAAATTGATTTTTTGATTTTATTAAGAAATAACTTATCAAAAATTGGTAGTAACCTAAAATTGGTAATAATGTAAAATTAGTTCAAACTTAAAATTGGTAGAAACATAAAATTGGTTTGTATTTCAAAATTAGTAAAGTTTGATTTTCAATACAAAATTACAACTATAGAAAAATTTACAACTTTAACAAATGTGCACTCTAATATTGATGAGGTAGCAAAAAATGCCAAAACAACTATCACTTTAAAGGATCCCCAAGTTATGATATTGTTGATGTATTACAAATTTGTGTTGGGTAGGTTTGTGCACATGAGGTGGGGAGATGTTCTATGAAGATGTGTTGTGAAGAGGCCAACTACATTTAATCTAATTTCATCCAACCTACTTCCTATTGGAATACCAATCAACAAACCAAGATTGGCACATTATGTACAAATTTCTTGCTTGCAACTATTGGATGTCAAGTTACAACACATGGTGTGCAACATGGTATGATATTTGAAGAAATCGCTCATGCTTTTGTTCACACTGGCCATTGTGACCAATTTGCCAATGAAAGTTCAAGACAATAAGGAGGTTGGGCACCTAGTTCAATGGCACACATTAGGATGTATGGATTAGAAAAAGGTGTAGAGCTATTCAAATTATCCAAATTACCTAAATTTGAAGCCATTACCAGGCACTTTCCAAGTCTTCCAAGTTTTTTTTCACATCCATACTTGGATGGACATTACCTTTGCAATTTAAAGGCCTTAAGATCTAAGGTGGTAAAGACATTCAAGGGAGTTGCTTGTCCTATCCATGCAAATCATTTACAACTTTTGACATGTACAATTGTTTTTCCATATCTATTGTACATGTAAGTTTTTGCAATATTGAACAATGAATTTGTTGGAAAACATTACTTGTGTTGCAAATTTTCCACTTTTGTGATCTAATGTAATTTTTTTCAAATGTTCCTACATTATGTGTGGCAATTGACCACTTACCATCCAAAAGATTATTAAAAGTCATACAATTTTTTTTGTTATTCAATGGAGGAGTGACCATGTCTTTGATTGCCACTATATACACATATAGGCTACTATGAGCCCAAGCCAAATTGCAAATGGTTTGGCTATTTGACATGAGATAGCAAGTGTTTCAGTTCGATGGAAAATTATTAAGACTAAGTGTGTTTGAATCCGCCAATTTGGTGGAAGCAAGGAAGGAGGAAAGGATTCTTAGAATTTTTTTATGGAAAAGGTTATAAAGGATTAATCAATCAATACTAAGGCTAAAAATATACATCAATACTCGAAGGAGATTAGTAAATATCACATTTGAGTTCATCTTATGAAAATAAATTTGTCTATTAAATTGGAGTACAACATATTCATGTTCCTTTCCAATGAAAAACAATTGGAGGTTGCCAAAGGTGCATTACATAAGTGTTTGTTATTTGAAGATGTCAGTTAATCAATCAAGATCCCATATGCTTTATTTCAATTCCTAATGAATGTCACATGAAGCAATAATATATTGAGATTATTGTGTTAAACTAAGGCTACATCACATTGGTTTGTTTTGTTAGTTCACTGTTGCAACAACAAAAGCATACCAAAAAGATTTCCCAGGAATGGATGTATTAGCAAGTTCCTTGAAGATTGTTATGTTTTCTCGAAAACAAAATTCAAAAACAATGTAAAGTTATTTGTGAGTTGGTTGTACGAATGATCTTAAAGTACATGGAAGGACATATCATCATGGATCCAACTTCAAAAAAGTACCTAAACGTCTTGAATTTGGAATGTGCCTCTTACCGAGTGGATCCTTTCTTTCTCATGACTTTCATGGAAACCTTGTTTAAGACTCGGGTCCTTCCAAGGGATTAGACATTAGATGTTTCATCAATGTTGAACTACAAGATTAAAAGTGGAAATATCATGGTGCATTTTGGCAATGTTGAATCAAGTCATGAATGTCGTTCATGGGCTATGGGCCTTTTCAATAACTATGCTTTAGCATACATCTCATGGGTCATCTTCAAGTTGAAAAACTTTTATCTTTCATCTTTGAACAAGTTTTTTCTTTACCCATCCCATTGAGATGTTTTATTGGTGATAACAAAGACCAATATACATCAACCTATTAAGAGGGCTAAACAAAAACATATTCAAGGATTGTTTGCCTATCAATGCCAAAAAAATACTAAAATGTCTTGCAAAAGATTGATTACTTGAATGTGTAAGACCAATCTTGAGGCTAGACATAAACTATTGGAGGCACAACAAGTGAAAATGAGAAGCAATTTCATTGAAAAGATGAAATAGACATTGTTCAGTTTTTCACACAATTTTATGTAGTTGCAAACATCAAGAGGGTATCACTAATGATGAAGATGGCTACTCTTATTTGCCTTTGTTGGCTTGAATAGTGGTAATGGAATTAGTGGCAAAGGGCATTTTGCAAACCTTCCCACCAAGAGAGGATTGGTTGTCTAAACTAAAACTACTAAAGTATTTTTACTTCGGAAAACAAATGTGTGTTTCAAGTTTACTAAATTTTCATGATAATTGACATGGGTCACATTGTTTGATTTCTCACATTTTTTATCTTGTTGCAAGGTGATGTAAGTTTCAAATTAATTGCTAATGATGAACAAGTGAAGATCAACAAAGATGTTCCTCTAAGTTTAAATGATGACAAGTTTGAGACTAACAACAATTTCCAAAGTCTTGTTCGCAAAAGAACTTGAGATTATTTGAAAAAACACAAAGTGAAGTGTAACTTTTCTTTTTGCCATTTGTGTCCTTTAGATTCAAAGATGAAAGCTTTTCTTTTTATTGTTTCTTGTTGCAATCTAGGTTACTTGATACTTATCTTCAAGTTGATTGAACCTTGCTTAATGAGCTTTAGGGAGCATTGTGAGGTTTAGAGCTTAAACAAATTATTGTCAATTGTCTTCTAGACTAATGTTGTTAGATACAAATCCTAATCATAGTTGCAACCTATTGTTTTTGGTTCTTCTATAGAATGTTTTGCATGTTGGAATTGTGTGAAGGGTGTGCATCGTATATTAATGACTTGTGAACCTTTGAACATTTCATTGCAATTTTTTTTCTACATTTTTCATCATGTCATCATGGACAACCTCTTAAGCAACATCATACTTTGTGCTACTTTTTGTGTGCTTTAAAGTTTTGAATATAATTGCACTTTATTTCCATAGCATAATTCTTCCTTTGTCTTCTTCATTGTCACCTTCCTATTTGGTTTCAAATGAGCATATATGAACAACCAACATCTAGTTTTGTTATTTTAAAAATATGGCTTCTCTTTTCAAAGACTCAAAACAGTTAAAAAGACATGATGATGAAGACATGTAACAATTAGGTCTCCAAAAACTAAGGTAAAGCAATGATATTTTCAAGTGTACTTTCATTTCCAAGTAATTTGTGATCAAAGATGCATTTTCTATGCTTTGTTTACTTTACCCCATCTTGCCTAAACATTGTTAATGTGGACATAATGGCATTCCTTCTTCCTCTTCATTAACTTTTTGTCCATCCACTTCTCAAGCAACCGAATATGTGGTCAAGATTGTTGTTACATCTTCAAATATTAAGTGATTTTCTTTTTGGGCATTGTTTTCTCTTTGCATCCTATTGTCATATCTCATACTTTCATTTTAGCTCCATCATCATGTTAATTTAGTAATTCAATTTTCTTTTGAGTGTTTATATTTTGTTTACATGATGTTCATTTATTTGTTTAGTTTTCATGAAGTTGTTCCATCAACCTCGTTGTGAAGTAGTAATCTCTCTTTTTCCTTGTTGGTGCGTCCCTTTTGCTGACTAGTACTTGATCTTTCACAATTCATGAATTTTTTTTTGCTTTGATCTTCATTAATAATTATTATATTTTTGTCAATTTAAAGTTTCAAGTAGCTGTTTTTTCAAAGGACCTTATCACCAAGGTTTTTAGTGATCGCAAATGCATATCCTTGTGTTTGATACTAATGTGCATGATTTTGAAGTTCCTTCAACAAATTAAAAATCCAATGCTTGATATAATTGGCTATTGCAAGTGTGGCACAATAAGTAAAATTTTCTTACAAATTGATGGGGAAAAACAGAATTAGTAACAAATGCATATCTGACATGCAAGTGAACATCTTCATACTTGGATATTGATGTGCATGCTTGTGAATTTCTTTGAACAAATCAAAATTTGAACAATTGATATATTTGATTATTTGGAACACCAAAGATATGAAATGATGCTTGAGCTTGATGAGTAAAATTTAAATAACTTAGGTATCCTTTAACCTAAGAAGTCCTTTGTTAACCCCAAAAGTAAGTTTTATGTAACCCCTTAAATATTATAACCTAAGTACTATTAGGTTTTTCCTTATATTGTCCCTAGGTAAACCATTACACTATTATAATTGTATTTTTTCAAATAGTTCAAGTTGATTAACTAGTCTTTTTTAACTAATGGACATGTCCATTTTGACTAGAAGCTTGAGACATGTATTTTTTGACCAATCAACTTGATTAAAGTGACTTTTTTGACCAACACATCTAGTCAAGTTAGACAACCTTAGTCAAAATGGTCAATGGGTTTTAATCAAATTGAACATAAGAAATTAACATCATTAGTAAAAATGACCAATGTTTTTCAAGCAAATGGGACATCTTATGCCTATTACATACTTATTTCCTACCTCCCACTTATAATCTTACAACCTACCTACCTACTTACCCACCCATGCACCCACCCACATACTACCTACTTAGATGTATTGCCTATTTGTACCTACTTACCTCCTTATCCACCACCTATAACCTACCTACATATTAACTACCTACCCACCCACCCACCCACTCACCTACTTACCTACATGTGTTACCTACCTACCTATCCACCCACTTACAACCTACCTACATATTTACAACCTACTTATCCATCCACCTACCTAAATGTACTACTTAGTTACTTATCCACCCACCCACCTACCCACCCACCTACCCAAATGTACTACCTACCTACTTATCCACCCACCTATAACCTACTTATAAAACATATTTACCTACCCACCTTATTACCTATTTACTTACCCACCCACCCACCTACCTCTTACAACCCACTTACCTTCGTATTTTGTAGTCTTGCAATGATGTGTTGAAACAAACACATGAAATAAAAAAATTGATAAATGTTGAACATTTTTTTAATTGTGTGATCCGTTGGTTAAAGGCGTGGTTTATCATTGGGGAGGTTAAAAGTTCAATTCCTAACACTATAACCTATGTACATGCTTAAAGGGCTAAGGTAGTTAGAGTAGACTAAGTAGGATATACTAGGTTAGGTTAAGGTAGGTCAAGTAAGATAGGCTAGGCTAGGCTACCACCTACTTACTTTTTTTTTAATGACTTACCTACATATCTACTTGTCACAAATTTGTTTTTTGATACATGTAATAATTTGACCAATCAAATGGTCCATACTTTGCTAGTCAAAAAAATCACTCCAATCACAACGGACATTTTGAAATTGACTTGTTCAAAATGACAAAATTGTATTTTTGATGTTTGTTCAAATTACGTATTTTTTGATTAGATTTGCCAATAAAAAAACCAAGTTTTTTAATAGTGCTAATAAACCCTATGTAACCCCTTAAATAGTCCTTATGTATCACATAACTTGACTATGCCCCTAGGTGTTTCCATAAGTAGTTTCTAAATGGCCCCATTGGTAGGCCTAAGGTAGCCCCTTAAATAAGCTATGTGTAAACCCTTCAAGCAACCCTTAAATATCCCATAATAGGTAAGCCCGTAGATGTCTCACTAGATAATTTGTAGGTAACCTTTTAAGAGGTTTTATTTAGCCCTTTATGGAGACTTTTGATAACCCCTTGGGTAAGACTAGGTAGTCCCCTCTTGCCTTATAAATCAGCCCTAGAGAGCCCCCAACCTACCCCAAGTATCCCCTAATTTAGGAATTGCCTACCTTAACCCAAGTTTAGATAAGCTTTATGAATTCCTCTAAATCCTCTTTAAGGATCCCATAACATAGGCACAAGCAAAAAGATAGAAAACAAGAGAAAACTCAAATCTAATATATTAATTCACTACGTCTGTCAGTCTGTGACGGGGGTTTTGGGGGGTGAGGGAGGGAGAGGCCGGTGAAGCAGTGGGCGACCGGTGTCAGTTTGTGACGGGGGTTGGACCACCACGGTTTCCGCACCGACTAGGTGTACAAACTAGGACCTGATTTCCACAAAGCATCGCAGCCGTCCGAAGGGAAGGAATGACGGTCGGATCGCATCCCTCTCCCACCGCACTAGAGGCGGATATTAAAACCTTCCCCTCCCCCCCCCACTATCGAAAGAACCGGCGATTATATAGAGGAGCGTGTTTTCGGAAATTTCCAAAACTTTCGGGAACCAAGGTTCAAAATGTCAGAACCAGGGTTTTGGGTTTTCTCACCCCCGTCGGGTAAGGGAGTAAATACCCGGACTGATAACTTGAGGGTACACACGGGTGGTTTTGATACCCGCACAACGTTGGTCGGGACCACTGCGTTAAGTCAAAATATTGTTTTTATCTGTGGGGATATAAATGCCTTAGGGTGGGACCCACGAGTGTTATTTTGGGAAAATTTCCGATTATAGCAACCAAACAGAGCGTTCGGGGTGGCTGGAATGGCGTAGCCATGGGTGTCCGAAGGTCACGGGTACCACTAATGGGTACCCGTGACGTTCGGACACAACTCGCCCGTGCCATGCTCGCCCGGGCCATGCTCGCCCACGCCGTGCCCGCCCGTGCCTGTGCCCAGTCCCATGCCTAGTCTCGCCCGTGACCGTGCTCGCCCGTGCCCAGTCCCGCCCGTGACCATGCCTAGTCCTGCCCATGACCGTGCCCAGTCCATGCCCAGTCCTGCCCGTGCCCGTACCCAGTCTGTGCCCCCGCCCGTGCCCAGTCCATGCCCGTGCTCGTGCCCAGTCCATGCTTATGCCCGTGCCCAGTCCATGCTCGTGCCCGTGCCTAGTTCCCGCCCAAAATCTTCCCCTCCCCCCCACTACCGAAAGAATCGGCGGTTACCCCCACTATCGAAAGAACCAGCGGTTACCCCCACTACTGAAAGAACCGGCGGTTATATAGAGGAGCGTGTTTTCGGAAATTTCCAAAACGTTCGGGAACCAAGGTTCAAAATGTCAGAACTGGGGTTTTGGGTTTTCTCACCCCTGTGGTAGGGGAGTAAATACCCGGAGTGATAACATGAGGGTACACACGGCTGGTTCTGATACCCGCACAACGTTGATCGGGACCATAACGCTAAGTTAGAATATTGTTTTTATCTGTGGGGATATAAATGCCTTAGGGTGGGACCCACGAGTGTTATTTTGGGAAAATTTCCGATTATGGCAACTAAACAGAGTGTTCGGGGTGGCTGGAATGGCGTAGCCACGGGTGTCCGAAGGTCACGGGTACCACTAATGGGTACCCGTGACATTCGGACACAATTCGCCCGTGCCCAGCTCGCCCATGCCCAGCCCATGCCTAGCCCGCCCGTGCTTAGTCCGTGCCCAGTCTCGCCCGTGACCGTGCCCGAGGACTGGGCACGGGCACGAGCGGGAACTGGGCACGAACTGGGCATGGGCACGGGCACGGGCGGGACTGGGCATGGACTGGGCACGGTCACGGGCGGGACTGGGCACGGACTGGGCACTGGAATAAGCACGGACTGGGCACGGGCACGATCACGGGCGGGACTGGGCACGAGACTGGGCACGGACTAGGCACGAGCATGGGCGGGCTGGGCACGGGCGGGTTGGGCACAGGCGGATTGTGTCCGAACGTCATAGGTACCCACTAGATGCAAATTTTCCAAAGAAAAAAAAACACGCCCATACATTCGGCATCCCTTGATGACCTCACAGATACCCACCCACCTACCCACCCACTCATCCACAAAAGAAGTCATTTTTGCAAATCTCAAAGCTTTTGTTTCACCACTCTACTCTGGATTTTTATGCTGCTCGGGGAAGTAAGGATGGAAGGAAGTGATAAAAACTAGAGAGAAAGCAACACCCATCACAATAGCAAGGACAACAAAAGCTTTTTACGTGTGCCCAAACCCATCGCCACAAAACTGACAGACCGAGAAAATAACAATTCCAAGCACAGACCCATGAAGCGATTTATGGGAATGAGCAAGAGGAGAAAACTTACTCGGATTGCTACGCATCTGAAGTGGTCTTCAAGCTGATCGATGTGCAAGAAAAACTTGGCAAGAAATTGGGGGCTAGGGTAGCGATGAAGATGACCAACGACACAAGACGCTAGGCCAAGCAGCAGGAGCGGCAACAGCAAAACCCCCACCCCGCGTTCATTCACCCGATAACCCTCCCCTGCCCTTGCTTTCGTCGAGCTACATTATAGGTAACTACGTTTTCTTAGTAGGCTTACTGTTTAATTCTGCCATTTTTAATCCAAATTCCCATTTCTTTATCTTTTTCTTCTTTCTATCTTTCTTTCTTTCTTTCTCTTTTGCATTCCTTTTCTTTCTCTTTTTCAATTTCTCTTTCATTTCTTTTTTTCAAATAGGTTTTTAAAATAATAATTAGAAAATGAAAATTCATTTCCAAAAAATGAAAAAGATTACTAAGATTTTTTTTGAT
>Ga0116230_10002705_pt1 | contig 17102 bp, 26 predicted proteins | sample S1TSphfallax_3_FD_88678 | JGI IMG/M metagenome (GOLD analysis project Ga0116230, IMG submission 88678) | Host-associated microbial communities from peat moss isolated from Minnesota, USA - S1T2_Fd - Sphagnum fallax MG | ecosystem: Host-associated > Plants > Peat moss > Unclassified | place...
AGCCACCACCTTCCCCCATATAGTATTCTCTGCAACGCTCCACGGGGACTACATCCAAATGGCTCTTTTTCCCGGGACTCCCAAGTTGAAGTCCCGAAATTGTCCCGAAACTGTCCCGGTTGGAGTCCTGGGACTTTGGGCGTTCATAACTCTTGACTGCGGAGTCTGATTGCAACGACGTCTAAACCAAAGTTGTAGCCCTCGTTGCGATCTTTCCAACTCCGCATTGCACTCTCAATTTGGAGGTCGAGAAGAGGTCGATTCTCGACTTTTAGTGGTCGGGAGTCAAACTGCCAATTTGACTCCCGGCCCTTCTTTTGCCCATAACTTGGGCTGTAGATGTCCAAATGGCCAATGCAAGGCCATTTTCGATATCTACGTTTCAAGAGCTTTCCAATGACACTAATAACACTTCAACGCAATGTGTTTTAGGCCTTGCTATCGAACTCTAAACATTCGGGAGTCCCAGAGGACTCCAAATCTCCAACTTTGGGAGTGGGAGTTTCATCCTCCCACTTCACCCAAAGTAGGGTTGCGACACTACCAGCAAAAGTGGCTGGAAGGACCACCATGCGCCCAAAGTTGGTGCTGTTAGCCCTGTCTTATTACATGGCATCTACCATTCCTTTATATTGGTCAGCACGCAGGGTGGTCTGGTTGAGGCGCACCCACCGCAGCCGCTGCCCCTCAACCTTGGAGTACTGGTCAACCACCCACTCTTGATATAATCTCTTGCCATAAGTGAACGTGTTGTAAGTGGGAGGGTTGCGGTCATGCATGAAGTAAGCCGCGTATTCCCTGGCAGTAACCTTGCGAGCGATGCGCCTTGCGGCAACTCCTCTGCCTCGGCCCCTACCCCTACCACGGCCCCTGCCCCTACTCCTGCCCCTACCTCCACCACGCCCGGGGTCCACTGCCGGCTCCGCATCAGGCTGTTGCTCATCTTCAGATGGCTGCTGTTGCTCGTCCTCAGAGCTTAGCCCATCCACAACTGCAGGGGTAACGCCAATAATATTTGGGTGCCAGCTGGGCTCTCCGTGTGGGTGGAAGAGGACAAAATGCAGAGGGTCATAAGCACAGTGGGCATCACTAATCCTCCATAACCCCCCGCCCTAGCCCGCACCGTGATGTCTCGTGGATTGTTACCTTCAGGGTCACCGTCTGGGTCACCATCGCCTGTGAGCAGGCACAAAAGGGAAGACAAATCAGGCACAGCTAGGACAGTTGCTTGGATGATGGAAGGAACGTGCTGTCGAGGAATGTAGCAATTAGGACGGCCAGCACCATTAAAAACAGCACAAAATGGGGCACCAAAAAGCAGCCATGCAACCACCCCATTCACTCACCAGGCATCAGGCCTGCCATTTCGCTGGATGTGGGGGCGTTGTAACGGCGACAATCAACGCTGCCATCAACACGAATGACAATCTCATAGTTAGCTAGGTCTTGAGGGGGCAAATCCATGGCCTGCACAAAGCGTTGAACATAGACATTGCTCCCCAAAAGCATCTATTGCAGCTCCTGTAATGTGCGACGGTCCAGGTCTACGTTGCCCTGACCGAGAGCAGTAAAACGGGCAACAACCTGAGCATCCGCATTGTCTATGATATACAATTGGGCAAACTGATGGGGGCTCCCTTGAGGAGGTGCCAACGGCCCCAGCAAATGATGCACAACGCCCCTTATGGCAATCATACTGACCCCATCTGCAGGTGACTGGATGTTAATGCCAGAGGAGGCCATCTACAAGGAGGAATTGTATTTCTGGATGTGCTTGCGAAAAGATACAGAGGCAGGGGGGAGGCGTGCACCATGGGCAGGCTCAGAAGTGAGCAGGTCCCGCAATGCTTGAGGAGGAGGAATGGGGAAGAGGGCCTCACAACTGCAAGATCTGCCTTTAGCACAACAAAGGTCTACATGTCCTCGGGAAACCTCATCAAGCCAAATCATAGCTCGGCACTGCTAGCACTCACCTGTCCTACCCCCTATGTTAAGCACCGGAACACTAGCCTCATCAAATTCTGAAAGGGGGACGCAGGTTGCTGTGTGCAAATCTTGCTAACCTTGTGCCTGCCGGTGCCGCTCGCGATCACGGTCCTGTTACTACTGGCGCTGCTGGTCTATTAACCGGGCATCTTGCTAACCCCACACCTGCCAGTGTCGCTCGCGATTGCGGTCCCGCTGCTGGTGGCGCTGCTGGTCTATTAGCCAAGCATGGGCCTCTACTTGTTACTCGTGGTTGCGATCCCACTGATGGTCTGTCAGCCGAGCATGGGCCTCTGCGTGTTACTTGCGGTCGCGGTCCTGCTGCTGCTGCCTGGGCTGCGGTGGACATGTGGTCCAGATAGTTCCGCTGGCGGTCAACGGTAGGAACAGGCTATGAAAAGCAGATTGGGGAATTTGCATTTGAAACTGTCACCAACTGAGTGACTGATTCTTGTTGCTGTTCTTCACAGTTTTCTTGTTCTCCGTTCATCACACAACATCCTTGGAAGAATCTGTCGAATCTCCTCCTCTCTTTGTAGGCGCAGACACATCTCTCTAAGAATTTGGGCATATCTCAAAGTTCTCTAGTATGTATATATTACAAAGGAGGCTCTCAAAGCTCACAAGTCATATATATTCATGAATATTTTACAACCTCTTGTTCAGAAGAGGGTTACTGTTATATGTACGTTTTGTAAGTTCTTGATAAAAAAAAAAAAACAATGCTCTTTTGAACAATGATATTCAAGATGTAGAATTGTTGTTATTGTTGTTGTTGTTGGTGTCAGATGATAGTCATGATGATGATGTGTAAGAGCTTTGCTTTATCATAAGATTATTTACAAGATTTTTTGCAAAGTTATCTATTCTAGTCTTTTAAGTTTTGAGCCTCACTTTTGTTTTCTGCTACCAGATTTCCCCCATTGTTGTTATTGTTGTTGGTGTCAGATGATAGTCATGATGATGATGTGTAAGAGCTTTGCTTTATCACAAGATTCTTTACAAGATTTTTTGTAAAGTTATCTACTCCAGTTTTTTAAGTTTTGAGCCTCACTTTTGTTTCCTGTTGCCAGATTTCCCCCATTGTTGTTATTGTTGTTGGTGTCAAATGATAGTCATGATGATGATGTGTAAGAGCTTTGCTTTATCACAAGATTCTTTACAAGATTTTTTGTAAAGTTATCTACTCTAGTCTTTTAAGTTTTGAGCCTCACTTTTGTTTTCTGCTGCCAGATTTCCCCCATTGTTGTTATTGTTGTTGTGTTCTTGACAATTTTCTACAGCTTCTTGTGTGCATTTCAATGCATAAATTGATGTTTAGTGGGCGAGAATTGCACGCCTAAGTGTTCATGCAGGTATGTCGGCCCTCGTCGTCATCGTAGTCTTCACCTTCTTATTTTTGTTTCTTTTCTTCTGTTTTTTGAATGAGGATGATGATGATGATGATGACGCTCGAGAGATTGTGATCGTTGAAAAGGAAATTAGCCTTAGATTAGCGTCTTGACAGCTACTAAGGTTTTAATCAGGTTGATGATTCCGGTCGCTTAGTGGTTTGAATCACAGCCAACAGAGAATTTCTGGAGAACGCAGTGCGAGCAGGGGTTGCAAATCCTGGCAGAGCATGTGCTGGAAAGATCAGTTACATAGATCAGTGCCTTGAGAGCTTCATAAGCAAGGATGATGAAGCAACAGTCACAAGCGTACCAGAGTTGTTGCCACCAGCCTTGTATCAACATGAAATCCTTGGACAATATCACTAACGATGCTTCTTCTACCATCTCTCAAGAATCGAACTTCGCCACCACACCTTTGCCAAAGTAAGAGGAATTTCCTCTTCGTTTCTTCAACAATTTTGGTAGCAATTGAGAATGTAACTGGTAGTGGATCATATAACCTTGTGCATGGCTTGTCAAGCAGTAATCATTCTTTCTGGAGAGGAAACAGAATTGACATGCATTTGTGTTGTTGTAAAGAAACAAATTTTCAGAATCAGTTCCAAACAACGATGCTTTTCCCTATGGCCGGTTCTGCAATAGAAACATAGAAAATGCTTTTGCAGCAGAACGTCGTGTCACAAACAGACGGACAAACTAAGTGAATTAATATATTAGATTAGTTTTTTAAAAGTGGAAAAAGCCAAACCAAAAACCTAAATATTTTAAAAATCTTGTTTCATAATTAGTAGATTACTTAAGCTATGGCAACCAATTACCATTAAGGTTTAATTATAGTCAAAGTCTACAAGTTTTCAATCTTACATTTAAACCCCAAAAAGTCCATTTTGTTAAGGTAAATTTGAAACTGATTTTTAGAAAAAATTGCCAAAAAAAAAAGGAAGGTTATATTTGGTATAAATTTTGGAATCTAGTAACTTTTTCATACAATGTCAAATTAAATAAATTATTAAGTCTCTAGGCTTGAATTTCTAAATTATATGATAATCTTGAAAAAGTTACAAATTACAAAAAGATGTGTTCTTCAACTAGGAAAAAAAAATCTATTGAGAAAAATATGATAAGGCTATGGTTGCAAGGCGTAATCCAATGTCTTGTTAACAAGCCGATTTGTTTTTTAACTTCACCATGTCTATTTGTTTGATTCAAAAGTAAATGAATGTTATGGAAGTGTGAATTCAATTTTTCAAATGTTTTTTTATATATGTGTTATTCAAAATCATTTATAATTTTAAGGATTTAATCGTTGATTGATCACATATATTGTTATATGACAATGAAAATGGGTTAGTGACTAGTTGATAATTTTTGTTGTTCCTAGAGGGTATATGAAATACATCAACCTTAAAATATGTTTGTTGCAATTTGAGCATGCAAGTTATTTTGATTACTTTTTGCTTAAAAATAAACCTAATTTATTATTTTTAAAAAATAAACATTAAGCTTAAGTGACATGGAAGCACAAAAACAAAGATTACTTTACATTTAATATAATGATTTCAACATTATCAATAACAACTAAAATTATTTTGTGCATTTTGCTTCATAATTGTTTTATATTACAATGAATCATGCCCTATTCTATTGCACATTCCATTCATTTTTGGGTTGAATGTGATGATTATATTACAGTAGAATATAACATTTTTAATGGAATGTGTTAGTGAAATCATGTAGTAAGTTATACGTTTGAAGTGATATGTGTGTGTCATCCACACATTATATTAATAAAAGACTATTATCAACAATTGTTATCAACCCAAGTCCATTCCACTTAATGTACGTGTGCAAATAGACCTGAACAAGGGGCTCAACAATTATCATCCCTCTAATGGTAATGTTGATAGAAATAATAAAACCCAAGAAAGTATGATCAACATCTTGCAATTGCACTACAACTACTCAAAACCTAAAATAAATAGATTATACTTTGTAATATAATTATCTCCTAGTTTCTTCATTGTTATTGTCATTCCAAAAACTTGACAATCGTTTAAAAGGCACACCCTAAAAGAGAGAAAAATAAATAGTTATAGTGACGATAATTTTACCTTGTAACAAAATTATCACATTAAGCTATTGTGACAATAGTATTATTCTTGTCTTGCCAATTTGAACCTATTTGAGATATTCTTTGCCAATAGCCAAGAATTTCTCTTCAATGCTCAAAGTATTGCAACAAAAAAACTAGTTGCATCTTTACGCTTGTTTCATGACCATTGTTGGTAGCTCTCTTCAACTTTTTTACAAGGGAAATACTGGTCACAACACTAGAAAGCATATGAGGCACCCATGGGACATGTGGGACCATAGCATTGTTGGACGCACTAGGTGGAAAATCCATGAACAACTTGGTGAAAGAGAAATTTTCCATGTTTGTGCACTTAAAAAATCATGAAAAAGAGTTGAAATATATCACGGTTTGTACTTCTTTTGAATAAGAACTAAACATTTTGAAAGTGCACAAAAGAATGGACTTTAAACCCACTCACTAATAAAAAAATCCCTAATGGCACTCTGGAAGAAGGGATCATTGTTTGTTTTCCTTACAAATAATTATGTATGTCAAATAATTAATAAATTAAATTTGAAGATTTCATGTCAATTTTTTTTTTCCCCCTTGAATATTCTCTGATTTCCATTAAATTTTTTTTTCTTCAAAAAAAAAAAATTCTTTGAGGGAAAATTCCAACAATTCCTACAAATAATATAATTTAGTGTCGAAACTGCCAAGGTAGTACTAATAACCGTAGCATATAGCATATATTTTGGAAAGCTGCTCTTTGATTTTTCTGATAAACAAGTTGTGTGTTTTTAAAGAACTGCCCTGGTCATGGACGGTTATTTGATGCCCATTCTCCAATAATTGCTCACAACTGGGGTTAAGAAAACCAGTGTTGGGTGATTATTTCTTTTTAAAAAAAAAAAAAACCACCACATAGGTTAATTTTTTCATTTTTTGTGGGACTGCACAGGTTATCCATATCAATATCAAATTTTTTGGGTTGTTGGGTATGTTATACATTTTTTGAGTAATAATCATTGATTATGCATAAGGGTAGGTTATCAAATAGTTGATTGATAACCACATGTTGTCGTACCGATTATTAGCTGGTTTCAAGGTTTTTTTTTCAAAAGAATCAAAATCAAAATTGCTTTTTTTTTTTTTTGTTTCGTAAATTTATAACCACCAACCAAATATTTCGCCTATCATCAAAAACTCACTAACTGGCTTGATAACCGGGTCAAAAGCTAAGATAACCGGTCAACACTGGTACTAATGGCAGCATACAGTGTTTTGTCTTGGGGGTCAATTTTGTGGTGTAGCCAAAATGGAAATGATCCACTGGAAGATTTAGCAAAATTTGGCGACAAGCTAAATTTGAAAATTAGAATTTTTGAATACCCTTCTACAATTTTTGGCTACATACTTGAACCATGGATATAAATCTCACAAATTTTCTAAAATTTTTATTCAAAATTCTGGCTTTTAAAAATCTCCAAAAAGCAGCACTTTTTAATTTTGATACAGCTTTTTTGGTGGTAGCATATATTGGAAACCAGTTCTTTGATGTTTCTGACAAAACAGGGGACATGATGGGGGTGTGAAAGAACCACCCCTTGGTAGCAGACGGTTATTTGATGCCCAGTTTCCAATAACCGCCCAAAACTGGGGGTTAAAACTGGCAGAAGGCCAGTTTTAGTAAGGCTAGTGCTTTTTCCTATTTAGAAGCTGGCTGCATCCATGACAGCCAAGCCTGGGCTGTCTCCTCCTCCTCCTCCTCCCTTTCCACTCTCTTTCTGCTTTGCTTATTACGTAGCTAGAGTAGTACTTTGCTCTCACCCTTTCTCTTCTGTAACAAGTGCAAAGTACCCCCCAAACTTCACTCCAAACTCCCTCCCAACACTTGCTCTTTTTCTGCCCACCACTCTAGTCTTTCTTCTCTTCTTTTCCTGCTTGGCCTTGGGTGGCTCAGCAAACCAGCATACCACATTTCCTCCTGTTGCTACTAGTTAGTTCTCCAGCTTCTTCTTGTGTTGTTGTTATCATCTTCTTCTAGTCATGATGGTGGGTTGAAGAAGTTTGGTAGCAAGCTGGAGGTGCCTGGCACCTTGGTGGTGCAGTTGAGTTGAGTTGAGTTCAGATCAAAGCAGAGCAAAGCAAAGCAGAGCAGAGCAGCAAACCTTCAGCTTGTTGATGGTGTGAGTGTAAGCTTGGGCAGTAGCAGCAGCTAGGAGCTGTGTCCCACACACCTGGGACTTGAAACCCAAAGGTAACTGCTTTGTCTCCTTCTTCTATTTTTGTACTGTCTATGTGAAGCAGCAGCAGCAGCTGCTGCTGCTGCTGCTGCTGCCTCTATATATATAGTTTGTGAAATCTGTAAACTTTTGTGGGTAGGGAGAAGTCCTTTACGATCTTTCATGAAGCTCTGTTGGTTTTGAGGGAAAAAAAATGGTGCAGTATGGATGGGTTCTTATGATGCATCAGCCTTCTTCCCCTGTTCTTGGTCTTTCATGGTAGATATCCATCCTCCTTGGGGGTGGTGTTGTTATGCCTTAATGGGTAAGATGGAGTTGTTGGGCGTCGGAATGCTGCTGTGATATCCTTTGTTTTGAGCTTCAGACTTTTCCCCATTTCGCTTCTATTTTTGTTCTATTCAGAGTATGTATGATGCTTACTTCTGCCACCAAAGAGAGTCATTTCTTTTTCAGATCTTTTGGGCTTCTGCATTGTAGGAAAGAATGTAGGGTGGCTGTTGGGAGATTGTTGGAAGAGTTTGTAAGGGAGAATGTGTAGCTGGGAATGCCAATGTTTAGCTCCTGTGCACACTGCTGCAAAATCTCTTGAGCTCACACAGACCCATGTCATCTTTGGAGGATGTGGAAATTAGGGTGGCTCTTGATAGCTTTTGTTTCTTAGTGAAGGAATGCTGCTGCTTGTGTAAAATCTGACACAAACACGAGAGGTACATGAAAGTGTTCACTAATGGGAACCTTTGTGGGAAACAGATCTTATCTTTTTGCCCTTCAATGAATGCTAACAGGAAGCAATTTTCCCTGTGTTTGTGTGACAGACAGAAAGCCACACAATGCCAGGAAAAGATAAGCTTGGATCGACCAAGGTCCAGAACATTGACAGTACAAGACAGAAACGCGTGACATGGCTGCTGGTGGTTGCTGGACTCTGTTGTGCCTCTTACATTCTGGGTTCCTGGAAACCTGGTGCTTCAAGCCTTGGCAGCAGCCAAAGCTTGTCCGGGGCGGCAGTGGCATGCACAAATGGTACCCTAGATTTTGGAGCACATCATGGCTTGGCAAGTTCGCTTAAAGATGGTACTCAAGTCAAGCAGTTTAAGCCTTGTGACATGAAGTACAGCGAGTATACCCCATGCGAAGACCCGATTCGAAGCCTCAAGTTCCCAAGAGAAAGGTTATACTACCGAGAGCGCCACTGCCCTGAGAAAAAGGAACTCCTTCAGTGCCTGATTCCAGCACCACCGGGTTACAAGAACCCTTTTAAGTGGCCTATCAGTCGTGATTTTGCATGGTATGCTAACACCCCCCACAAGGAGCTGACTGTCGAGAAGGCTATTCAGAAGTGGGTGCAGTTCCAGGGTGAGAAGCTTTACTTTCCTGGTGGTGGAACATATCCAGGTGGTGCTGACAAGTATATTGAGGACATTGCTGCCTTGATTCCACTTAATGATGGCTCAATCCGGACAGCCATTGATACTGGTTGTGGGGTAAGAATTTGGTTTGTTCAACAGATGTGTTTTTTTCCCTCTTTGAGTACTAGTTTAAAAGCACAATGAAGGTGGCATGTCTGGATTGGAAACACAATAAGGCGCTCTGCTATTTTCGGTACCAAAATGCCACTGCCCTAACCCTAACTAGGGCTCATGATTGTGATGGGTTTTTCTTCAGGTGGCAAGTTGGGGAGCATATTTGCTGAAGAAGAATGTTCTGACAATGTCTTTTGCACCACGTGATACTCATGTTTCTCAAATACAATTTGCACTGGAAAGAGGTGTTCCAGCTATTTTGGGTATCATGGCTGTTAACAGATTGCCATATCCTGCAAGGGCATTCGACATGGCCCATTGCTCCCGTTGCCTCATTCCTTGGAACAAGCTTGGTGAATAAAATACTCAATCCATTTTTTTTGCTTGCTGTGGCACTAAATTGCTTAGTAAAGTGCTGGGGTCATCTTTCCATTGGGTGGTGTAATTCTCGAAAAAGTAACCTTCATGCAAGTTTTGTAGGGTAGTCTCTTTGCTCAGTTTTCTGAAGACATTGTCTTTTGGTTCCAAATATGCAGACAATGTCTACTTGATTGAAGTAGACCGGGTGCTGAGACCAGGTGGATACTGGATCCTGTCTGGGCCACCTATTAACTGGAAGAAGCACTACAGGGGCTGGGAGCGGACAGAGGAGGATCTCAAGGCTGAGCAGGACTCGATTGAGGATGCTGCCAGTCGCCTTTGCTGGAAGAAAATTGCAGAACAGGGCAATTTGGCAATCTGGCAGAAGCCTTTGAATCACATTGAGTGCAATGAGATTCACAAACAAAATACGAAATCACGGCCCCGCATTTGCAGCAAGATTGAGAATCCTGACAGTGCATGGTATATAACATTCTTCCCTGACTATCCTCTTAGTTGTAATAAATAACAAAGCAGCAGTTGTCATCATGTAGAGGACCTGTGATCTATGCTGACTATGGTTCTGTTAATTTTGTACACAGGTACCGTAAAATGGAGACTTGCATAACTCCACTCCCTGATGTCAAGGACAACACAGAAATTGCAGGAGGTGGTCCATTGGCCAAATGGCCAGCTCGTCTGACAGCCACTCCCCCCAGAATTCTAAGTGGATCTCTTTCCAAGATCACCTCTGAGAGCTTTGCCAAAGACACTGAACTGTGGGTGAAGAGGGTGACATATTATAAAACCCATTTGATCCTGCCATTAGGCCATGGCAGATACAGGAACATCATGGACATGAATGCAGGACTCGGGGGTTTTGCTGCTGCTTTAGTCAAGGAACCTGTCTGGGTCATGAATGCAATGCCACCTGAAGCCAAAGACAACACTCTGGGTGTTATTTATGAGAGAGGTCTAATTGGGACTTATCAAGACTGGTGTGTCATTCCGTCTTCACTTTTAAAACAATTCTATCATGCAACTGCACATTAACTTTTTTTTCCATTGCCTTGGAGTCATCATTTTGAGATAAAGTCTTACGTATGCAGGTGTGAAGCTTTTTCGACATACCCCCGGACATATGACCTCATCCATGCTAATGGTGTTTTGAGCATGTATCAAGACCGGTAAGATGTGGCATCGTTGAACCAGTATGTGGGTCCTTGGGATTTTGAGTCCTTTTTGCAATCTGAGTCACTGTACAATTATGTTTCTTCTCCCGAATCTGTGACTCCAGAATTAGGTGCTTTCTTCATGGCAGTTTCATCACTTTCTGTTTCATATGCTGATGTTGATGGAGTTTTGCAAACCAGGTGTGAGATTGTGGATATATTGCTGGAAATGGACCGAATATTGCGACCAGAGGGTGCAGTTTTGATGCGTGATGAAGTGGATGTCTTGAACAAAGCAATGACAATCACACAAGGAATGCGCTGGGAGTGTCGGTTAGCAGACCATGAGGATGGTCCCTTCAATCTTGAGAAAATTCTGGTGTGTGTCAAAACATACTGGGTTGGAGAGTACACCGCTGCTTCGTCTGATTCCGCAAAATCAGACACAACAGAGAAAGAAGAAATGGCAGAGTAGACACATACATGAGCAGCTTGTAATATATATGCTATCATTGAATTTGTCCATTCTGGATATTAGGACCCTACCTTCTTTCCCAGGTGAAGCAAAATTTACCCAAAGTGGGTTTATTTCACTTCTGAAGAAAACAAACTGTTTCTGAAGTTAATTAGTGTGAGATTGGGAGACTTGGAATCCAACTGGAACCAGGTGATTGGGAGAAATCCTGTTTGTTTTTCACTTCAGGTTTTGATTCCTAGCTGTGAGTGCTTGTGTGGAGCTTAACTATGAGTTACCACTTTTCTTCACATCATGTTTACTTTGGCTTGGACCCATTAAGTTCCCAATCAAATTTAACATACTATTCCATTGATCAATCGTTGAGTAAGTTGAGATATCGAGGATGCATCCAGCTGCAGTTGGTAAGATATTCTTACAAATGATGGTCAAAATATTAAGACCAGTTCCTTTTTTCTGAGAATGCAGGGGAGGTGCAGGACCAAAAGAATCTCAATAGACAATGGTGAGAACATTGAAAGTAGGAGCACAAGAAAGAAAACAGATGTGAACCACTACTACATATGTTGCTGTGATCCAACTAAGTGTAGACTATGTAACTGGTGAGCGAGTACATGAAGCTAATGGGACATGATCATTGATTAGACACATGAATTAATAGTAGCATAACTTTGTTGCAAGCTCTCATCCAACCTGATCACACAGGTTGTGTTAAAACTTTATGATCCAAGCTTTTGATCTACTCTTAATAGGAGGTGAACATCTTTCGTGCAGATGTTATTTCCCCCAATTAATATTGCATGCACACAATCATCATCCCATGCATATGTCACTTCCATCTTACTATAAATAAGTTGCTTACTCAAGTATCTCATAGTTTCACAAAGTGAAGTGAATCAAACTTAAATATTCAAGGTAAAAGTAACTTGATAAAAATAACTTATTCGGATGTCAATATTAGACCATTAATTATACAAACTTCTTGAGCATGAAATCATCATCAGTCCTACCTCCCAAAAAATTACTTACTCTCTCTGTTTGAGCAAACACTTCTGTTCAGTTGAGACTGGACTGATTGGAAGTGGGAAAAAAGCAGGAGGTATTTCTGTGTTGACAGTATTTTCAAGGTTGATCTGCTGCTCAGTCACCATCACAGCACCCAAAAACAGAACCTCATAAAAGTCTCAATAGGCAGCACAACGTCAAAACTGAAGCTTGGACCTGAGACTTCAAGCCATACAGGTCACTTGACCAATTCAGCTTCCGCAGAAGTTGAAAAACAAGTCAACAAGCAACAGCTGCAGGCAATGGCAGTCCTGACACACCAAGTTCCTGGTAAACTGCAAACTACAGTCACCAACAAAATACTTTCCCACAAAGATAACAATGCCACCTTTTTTCACCATTGAGTATGGTAGAGGACACTCTGATGACCTCTAGGCCTGCCTGCTAGTGTCGTCAAACTTTATCATTTCAAATTGTTTCTAACATGGCTTCACCAGAATCAACATCCTCTACAAGATAACAAAGAGCCTCCTACCCTGAGTCAAGAAGGCTAGTGAGAAATCCTTAGGAAAAAGAAACTTGAGTGGATCACATACTTCCTGGAAAAAACTTGCACCAAATGATACACCCATCAACACTCCAAGAGAACTATTCTAACAAGAGACCCTGTTCTCGGAAGTGGGGTATGACTTCTGTGTTTGCTTTTCAGATTACATCTCAAAAAGTGGCAGGGGCAATGCTGAAGAATATTTGGAATAAATAAAAATGGAGGCCCTTGCAACTCCTGTGATCAAGAAGATAACAGCACAATATGGTGCTGGTGTTCATGCTGGCAATATGATCTTTACACATCACTCTGGCACATTACCTGGATCGAGTGTTAACCCAGTCTTTCTTCATACTGGACTACACCACTTACCCAGCGGTGTAAAGATACCAACACCACAAACCTGAAGCAAGGAAAAGGCAGGCAGCCGAATTTGTTCAGAAAGAACTCAATTTCAGTCCATTCTGTAGGTTTCAGAGATATGTTGGTGGAAAAATTTTCTGGATGAATTTCTGGAATCGCTTTGAGTACAACTTGGGCTCGACTGCAGAGATGGAAGTTGAATCAAAATGGCATGCTTTGTATGCATGCTCAATACGCTTCATAAAGCTGTAGTTTTGTAGAATGTCAATGATGCCAAAATAAAGCACCACATCATGGGACTCTCCAAACAGCTCCCCCTCAAAATTCTTGCTGCCCTGCTCTTCAGACTTCTTATGTACCCGATCAGCTCTTGCAGGCATGTTGACACCCAGCTGTATTCTCAACCTGCTTTGTAATGGTCAAATACCCCTTGTTTTAGATGACAGACCCTCTGCAAACTGAAAGGTGGCAGTACACATTAGATCAGAAAACATATTGAATGGGGCAAACCAAAAACTGGAGCTTATGTGGAAAAGAGACTTTGCCCTTAATCATTACCGAGCAGTTCCTGGAAGAAGCAAATCAACCTCAGGATCACCAGCTACTGATGCACGCAGAGGGCTTCCACGAACATGAATCCCTGCAGGTCCCCCACCCTCATAGCCACTTTCTCGAGCCACCAACACTAAACCTCTTGTTGAACTCCACTCTTCTTCTGCTCCTGCTGACAATAAAATGATACTGTGAATTAGTAGAATGGATTAACCTTGCTAGTAGGATTATTCAAAAGACTGATCACAGTTCATTTGTCCAACTGCTGGAACTGCATGCAGAAAATACACTCAGGAGAGAACAAAAAAGGATGTTCCCTCTTATAGACATGGCCCTCAGTGATCTAGAATGGGAGGTACAATTTTATGAGGACCAAGGACACTTTACACAATGACTGTGGAAGGATAGGTAATCTCATATCACAAAAACAAAATAAGAAAGCAGAAGGCTACCATGATCAGCTGTGCTCATGAACAATTCACTTGGAGGTAAATCTGGAGTGGATGAGGGGCCAGGTGACAAAAGTGCTGGGTACTGTGGGGCCCTGAAGTGGAGGCCCAGCAACAAACTGTAGTCCATGATGCCCCAAGCCTCTAGAAATTTGCAATCGCGCTCAATTTGCCTGCACCAAAACCAGAGAATTTCAGAGATTAATCGCCTACAACTGCCAGCCTCTACTCATCTCATGATACAGATGACTAAGAAGCAAGATAACTCTCATGAGCAACAAGATGTCTCCATATTCATGTTTATGAAAGCCAAGACAAGGTTAAAACTTCTCCTTCTAAGTCAAAGAAAGACTTCCAGATAACAACTTATAGAACTGGGAAGACAGACCAAAAATGACCAAACTAGAATGGAGAAACAAAAAAATACACACATGTGCAATATGAACAACAATGAAAGCCTCTCACTTGCTCAGGGACCATCAACATTCACACATATGATAGAAACCTATCCATCACAACTTCCCTACTGACTTTATCAGCTCCTGACCAATGGGTATAGGTCAGTGTAACCACTAACCCACGGACTGAGTTTCTGTTGCAAGTCTGGAAGCAATGGAAAGAAGTTTCTTTTGCAAATTTCTAATTCTCTTTAACAGAATCTATAGAGGGTAGCCTTTATTCTTCAGAAAGACAAGAAGACTGACTGTCTGAGAAACAAAGAAATCTTTATAACAACAAAGCCTCAAGAACCTGTATAACTGACTATTGATAATGCCCAACTTAGCAGTAATAGAGATCTTGGAATAAACACGACACATTCATGTCAATACCTGCATACTCTAGTTGAGAATATTAATCAAAGATATCAAGGATGTACCTTGAGGACTTTGCTTCACTGCTAGGTCCAAGAAGTTACAAGAGAAGCCTTTAAAAGTACAATTTAACTCACAAGATGTTTCTGGGTATATGTTGTCACCAAAAGAGTCCTTGTCCAGGTACATAAAACTCTCAAAGTCTAGGAACAAAAAGATCATCCACATACCTATGAACAAGGGACAATCTCTGAAGCACAACAAGACAGGTGTTGTTCGTCAAGACGACTTACTTTAGAAGAGATTCACGCCATGAAGGGTCAAGACTGAATTCATATTCAAGGTCAAGATCCTTCAGTGTGGTTGTCTCATCAATTTCTACCTTGTCAGCAGAGCGTCCTAGAGATGAACCTTTTAGATCGAATCGGCGATGTATGCGGAGCTCTGTGCAGAACATGTTGCCCATCACTATGAACCGCACCTGCATCCCTCTGCCAATCTCAAAATGTGCAAAGAATGTGATCCTAGATTCTGCTGCTTGCTGTAGCCTTGTGTTACTTTCCATGCCCAACATATGTGGAGACTAGTAGGGAAAGAGAGAATGAACAGCCTCAAATAAATTAGCCTTGCAAACACATAGGAGTAGAAGGAAACTTGAGTGCAGAAGTAAAGTGGAATTCACAGGAGAATGGTACAACCACCACCATTGTCACAGCTTGATGAATGCCTTTTTCTTCAAGCCTCAAACATCTCACAAATAAATCTTAAACTTCAAGTCAAAAAATGGTGAAATCTTGAGCCCAGCAGCTACCTTCCGGCCACCATAGGGCTTGATCCGATGGAGGCCAAAAAACTTTGTGATGAGAGTGTTCTCATATACTTGTACATGATGGTGATAACCCTGCAGCATATCCAACAACACCTGGCATCCAAGGGCAACAGTAAGAGAATACCAAAATCAGATAGAGCAAATGTCCTGACCTCGTTCCCATCAGATTTTTTAATTGCTACAAATAATATGCTCTGCAACAAGCTCACATTTGTAGAAGAAAAAAATGCCTGAAAATAGCAATGTTAATAAGAGATTAGAGGGAGCAAGCAGGCTTCTTGAACAAGATCAATCTGACAGCTGAGTCATGCTGAGGATAAGTATAGAAATGAAGCTGACAACTCACTCGCACTTCAGACTTCTTCATTGTTTTGATCATGAAACGGTCATCATGAGAGAGGTAAAATACACTTCCACTCTTTCCAGGAGATACAAGTTCTCTCAATGCATCATCTCCACAAAGTGATAGCATATAGTCAGCAGCATCGATTTTGAACATCTCCCGCAAGTGCCTGCATGTTGAAGGTCCCAATTGTGCAGCTTAGAAGAGGCCTCCCTTCCAACTCTCTCAGATAGCTTCAACTCAATGATGCTAATTGTCACAGAGATCAGTCTGAATAACCATTTCTCAGGAGCACCTAAATTATGACATCCAACAAGGAATGATGTAGAGACCTGAAAACCATTGGGCAGTAGTCCTTCCACTTAAAGTCACATGAGTCGTGAGTAGGAGTCAGAGAGGTTCCCCCTCGAGGGAAGTTCATGCGGATACTGGCACGAGATCCAAAGTCACTAGGCCCAATATCATGTTTTGGCTCTGGTGTTATCTTGCCAACTGTGTACCTGCTTATTGCAGTTACAATCAGCATGTAAGACCACCACAAAAATCAAGTTGCCTTAGCTGACAAGCACAAACTCAGAGCTTAACCACAATATATCTGCTTGCTTCATGGAGATACTCAAAAGCCTGGGCGTAGAAACATTTTTCAAGTACAAAGGGAACGTGACGTAACCTGATTCCAAGCTGCAAGTTGAGCATGAGGTCATAACTGCGATGGCCCTTGAAAATGGTTTCCCCAGGTCTCTTTATCTCTTTACTTGCCTTCCGTGTTCGTCTCTTCTTGTGACCAGCAGACTCCACATTTTCCTTCACCAATTCACTCATTAGCACACCCTGCACATATTCTCGTACCACTACAGTTGGGGGAAGGGGTCTAACACCATCTGGTTCATACTGCCCACCTGTCTTCTCTACCCCTTCCCGAATTGTCTCCACTGTCCATGGTGTGGTTGCATCTAACCCTGGTGCTCTCTC
>Ga0116230_10002706_pt1 | contig 17097 bp, 12 predicted proteins | sample S1TSphfallax_3_FD_88678 | JGI IMG/M metagenome (GOLD analysis project Ga0116230, IMG submission 88678) | Host-associated microbial communities from peat moss isolated from Minnesota, USA - S1T2_Fd - Sphagnum fallax MG | ecosystem: Host-associated > Plants > Peat moss > Unclassified | place...
GAGTCCCTACTTTCCGCAACTACCTTTTTGGTGAACCCTCAAGTGGGTTCACCTCGGGACTTGGGAGTGCGTCACATGTATTTAGTTACAAGTGACCAAACCTTTGTAGTGCTAAATATTACTTTATACATAATCTTTTTACTAAACATTATGGCAAACAACATATAGTGTGCTTTGAGACTTTGAAACCTCAACTTGCAGAAAAAACATTAAATCTACGAAGGCCCACATAATTATAATTATGTGCCAAGGTAACTAATTTTTTTAAATTTGCTTCCAACTACAAAAGGAGTCATTGTTGTTGAACAACAACTTCAACTTGCAGCACCTCTTCTTTAGTTAGCTTCCTTTTGGCATCCAATTCACTCATAAACTTAGATTGAAAACCATTGTTGTGATCATTCCCAATCCTAACCTCACCAACATGAACATCAATAGACGCAAGTGAACACTATGTGACTGACATAGATGAACCTTGTGACTTTAATCCCTTCAAACCACTAAACAAATCTACCATTACAACAATACACAAAACATTTAAACTAACAAAACATAGAGTAGCTAATGCCAAAAGGTGAAAGCCTAACCTAGCATATTACAAAACACCAAAATAGTAATATGGCAAGCCCATAGAACACTAAAACACTTGAAACACTATATGAGCTTAAGACATTGTGCACCAAGATTAGAACTCAAAACATTGTGCACCAAGCATAAAACTTAGAACACCATGCACCAAGCTCAAAACACCACGCACCAAGCATAAAACTTAAAAGATTGCGCACCAAGCACAAAACACCATGCACCAAACATAAAACAATGTGCACCACACACAAAACATTAAATCACTAAACAAACAATAACGAATTAAATTTTTTTTTTTTACTAGACTTGTAAAGCTCAACCTCTTTCATTTCCACTTGATTTAGGTGCACATACAAACATCAATACAAAGCAAAGAGCAACGACTATGCTCAACTATCAAATCACACGATGCCAACTCTTCAAGCTTTACCGTTGCATCATTGGCTCCTTTGCACTTTCCAAACTTACACACCACTTCCATCTTCTGAAAGTTGAAACCCTAAAAAATCTACACATTGCACACCCTAATCATTTGAAACCCTAAAAGTTCTATCAGCCCTAATCTTTTGAAACCCTAAAAGTGTTGACGCCATGTCCATGTTAAAAACCTGTAAAGCCCCCCAAGCATGTGCATTTGCTGGGTTTCAAAAAAATGAAGGCCCACTTGTGCAAGGGCATCACGTGTGTATGTAAGAGGACATGCCTGCCAAGGTAGGTCTACTTTTTTTTTTTTGATGAATGGTTGCCTGTGGGTCATGGTTGGACATACCCTGTTGTATGTCCTTGTACATACCCAACAACAATCCACACACCCACCCAACACTGGTGCTAACGCCCAGAGAATGGTCATTAGGGGTTATGTAGTGTTTTCAGGCCTGATGATTTTGTTCCCCAAGTGAAAAATAGATAGGTATGGGTGAGCTAGCAACCACACACGTATGATACCACCCCAATGTTTTGGGTTCCTAGTTGACACAATAAGTACCCGCTCCTGGGACAATATCTAGGTCTCTGAGTCTAACATGTTCAACATTTTCCAAGACAAATTTATATTATAGCCACCTAGAGGCAGTTTTTCTTTCTTTTCCAATTTTGTTATGCCACTAAACTGGTGATTGTCCAGAAGAAGATTTAGCCAAATTTTGGTAAATTATGGCCATTTTTTGACAAAAGTCCCTTGTATGCACTGAAATCATATTTTTCATGTTCAAGATTGCAAAAGTTTGCCCAAAACATCACTTCTAAAAGACCCTTGCAAAAAGGTAAAAGTACAATTGTGGGTATTGGTTCACATGTGGGCTTCAAACATGATTCCAAATAATTAAAATGTGGTGCACAAAAGAACGCACTAAAACCATTTCATTTTTCTCAATTTTGTGACGTAGCTGAGGTGGCAATCTTTGATAAGAAAATTAACCCAAATATGGCTTTAAAAAATGAAATATTAATATTAAAAAAACTTTCCATATTATTTGCTACCCTATCGGAACTTAGTAAAAAAATCTGACAATTTTCCGAAAAGAAGTTATGAAAATGTGGCCACTAAACACCTGAAAAAAGCTTTATTGTCACCATTCAAAAAACTATCCCTACAATGGCAAACTTTCACCTAAAAAAAACCTCTGACTAAATCCTCTGTGATGAAGATTGGCTGCAAAATAAGAGTAAGTAGGGTTAAGCCTGTGGAGCAGGCCATTCCAGGAACACACTGCTCAAAGGGTCTTACCTGACGTGAAGGCAAAGACAGAATTTGTTTTTTCATTTTTTCCAGAAAAAATGTTAGGCCCAATCCTGTTGCTGAGGAAAAACTCCAATTAGATCCGGTAACATGCCCTCCACATTGACTAGACATGTTCAGCCGGTGCTTCACGGCACAGGAAAGCTCAACACAAGGAAGCGGGCCATAACCTTTCGAACGTTTAGACTTCTCACTGCAAGGACATCACATGGACGAGATAAAGGATTCCATTCCTCTACCTATATATATGTATCACCGGACATTCTGCAATGGCCACTAGCAAAAGATGCTCCTACAGAGAGGCGGTAACTGTCATTGGGGTGCAGCGGTTAATCAGGCCAAAAGCAGGGAGGATGGGATAGAAATTCCCCGTGATTCCCGTCCAAAGTACGAAGACAATTTGTACCCACTGTACTACCAACTCAATTCTGCTTCAACAAAAGCAAGTTTTTCAATTTATTCTTTAATTTTTCCAAACCTCAGGTACATAGTACATACCAGTGTTGTGCGTTTGAAGTGTCAATACTTGTATATATGGCATCCAAATCTCATGTAATTGTAAATGATTTACACTTAGAAGTCTAGACTTTTTACACTTACATGAGGCCAGTGTAAATATTTGTCAAATACATTCACATGGTCTCATGTAAATGTTTTGAGGCATGTAAGTGTACATGTATATATTATATACCTTTAATGATCATACTTTCTTGCAAATCCAAAGTAATTAGTTGTGGGTGTATCCTAAAGCTCAATTTTACTTTTTTTTGCAATGGGCCATTTTGATTTATACTTCACAAAATATCATGATACTTTGATATTCCCCAAACATTAGCATTTTCTACCAATATGGGACTATGGTGGTGTTATTCCAAGAAATATATTGAATGCACATTTTCTCCCACCTCATTGCTTGAGTACTATTATTATTATTATGAATAGTGTTCAATAATAGAAATTATTATTCAATATTATTTATTGTAGGTTTTACAAGAGCTTAGGTATTTATTGTACTTATTGTGATTCACATTAATTAATATAATTAGTTGTGGTGCATCCCAAAGCACAAATGTTTTTATTTGGAATTTTTTTTCACAATGTGCCATTTGGTGGCCTATCACCAAAAAATTATGAAATCTCCCCCTTTACCAAATAGAAGTCACAATTTTTTACATTGTTTTACACTAACACTATTAGGTCAAATCACACTAAGCCCACCAAAATTATAGCCACAAAAATAATATTTTTGCAATTAATTTTTTTGGTAATGAATGGACATAGCATCTTAAATTATTTTTGCTTGTTTTAAGTATATTTGATTAGCTTTAGCTTTGATCTAATCAATTATTTTGAAATATCCAACAAACATTGAAAAATTTGAACGTATTGTGACAAAATAATATCCATTACACAATTTGAAATTTTGAATATATATTTCAAAATTAGAGTTGTCAATGGAATTACTAGATGAGTTTTTTTATGGTGTGTGGTACTGATATACATCAATTAAATTTAGGAAAATTTTAAAGCTTTTTTATGAAATTCCATTAAAAAAATGTGTTTTTTTTCATTTGTTTAACAATGAATGCATAATAATAGCTTTTTTGCAAAAAAAAACCATTATCATATAAAAAAGGAGATTTTGTAGACGGGCATTGTTTTCCAATTTCTTTTTGTCTGATAATGTTTCATGAATCAGAAACATTAGGCCCTATGACTATTGAAAAATTGTAAGTTATATATTTTATATACATTGATTTTATCCAATGCTCCTCATCTAACCATTGAATCAAAATTGATTTTGATTCAAAGGGAACTTTAAGTTCCAAAATGTTGTTATGCATATTTTTAAGCTTTTTGCTTATGTTTACAATAATAAAAAAATGTCATCAAAAATTTACTTTACTACATAGTATAATACTTGTTATAAATCACCGTTTTTGAACAAAAGTGGTTCATTCTTAATGTGCTTTCACCATGTTTTACACAGTCACATAGAATCATATAAATATATTTGTTTTAAATTTACATTATTTTAAATGGTCACATAAAACCATAAAAGTGTATTTGGTTTTATACTTACATTCACATGGAGTGTAAATAAACTTTTTTATGGGATTTACACTTACATAAAGTGTAAGTCCTAAACCATTTACATGCACAACATTAGTACATACCACAATACCTAACAAAAATTAGTTATTATTGCCCAAAATTCTAAAAAATAACTACATGCCATGCCAATAATATGAATGAACCTATGAAGCACAATAATTTCATTGTTTAATATAATGCCATTTTATTTTATTTTTTCATTTTAGTTTCGAACATAACTTACAAAAATAATTGAGTGTTGGCACTTGTAAAATGTAAATATATTAAATAATGTGTCATTCAAACAAGTCCACCATAACCACATGCATTGCAAAATATGGAAATGCATATATGTTATATGATGATTTTGGCATATCATTGGATGGATGCAAATTGTAGGCCTCCTTGGGCATGTACATAAGGTCCCTTTCCTTGAACATGTAGGCCATTTGTTAGCCAAGTCAATATCCATCTTATTTTTTGTTCATTTCAAATCAATGTTAATAATTGATTAGTTTTTTCAAGTTAATTTTGAAGATTGAAAGGCACCACAAGATTTTGTAGTGAAGGTTGTTCTTGTGATGTTATACTGTTGATCTTGTTTAAAGTGATTTTAATTAATTATTTAAATAAAATGATAAAAAGATGGGATCTACTTGATTCCATTGGTGTAGCTTTAGGAGTCATATTTTCTTTCTCTAAATGTAACTTTTAATTTAATGATCAAATTCTAGCACAAAAAATGAAATAAACATTGACCTTATTTGGACATGTTTTCAATCCATGAGCTTTGAGCATAAAAAGTTGTGGCACATAATTATGTGTGAACATTTGCCAAAGTTTGATTTTCTTATGTGAAAGTAAAAATAACAAGTTTTGTTCTTATGTCAAAACATAAAATGCAAGGGTTGTTGAAGTTATGATGGTTAACAAACTTTGAAGCATATGCTTCAAAAGGTTTTAACTTGGCATTATTTTTCCAAAAAGTCTCAAGGATGTGCTTTCTAAAAAATTGTACAAGATTTGATAAACTACTTTTCATTTTCAACTTGGGCCTTGTTTGAGGGTAAGTATTTCATCACAATTTTTTGTTAAAAGGCTAGAAAAGATGTCACACCCCAATGGAATACCTTTTTTCTTGCCCGCCATTTAATGAATTTGTGATTAATGAAGGCATCGATATATAATTTTAGCTAAAAATCATTAAATGGGTCAAATTTACAATAGTTTCCTACTTAAGTACGCAACTTGAACCTACGTGGTTTGTGCGTACTTAGCCAGTAGGTGCATACTTTAGATTTGTCGCTCTCAAATCGCTTGCATTTCATTACAATGTCGAAGAAACCAAATGGAAAGTGTCTCAATGAGCATTAATGGTTTAGAAAACAAAGTTATATTCCAGGGTTTCGACTCTCTTTATAAGCAGTTTCTCAACATTGAGGATCAGCTACTCTGCCTTTAAATTCAAACAGAAACAGAGGAAACATTCGATGACCTTAAGAAATCGTTTGAATCATTTCAGAGCGAGATCCGTATGGTCGGCCTCAAAGCCAAACGCAAAAAACTTCAAAACTTACACCAAATGATGATTAATGACATGTTTAACTAATAAATCTTGAACCCTAAATTTTTTTGCCAAAAAATGCGTACTTAAATGGGTGTGTACTTAAGCGAGAGACTATTGTACTTTCATCTACACAAATTATTTGACATCTTTTTGTTGCATCCACCCCTTGATTCCACATTTTATTTTCAATAATACAAGCTGATTCATGTGGGACTTCATTATTCCCATCATCCACATGCAATAAAAAGAGTTGTTAAGGTGCATGTAAAAAGAAGAAGTATTCTATGATAAAATAAAGTTTTATATATACATGAATCAAAGATAGGAAAGTATTCAACATTTTACTTTCGTGCAAAATTGGGCCTATGGCAATGTTCTATGCTAGATCCAATGCTTCTCAATGAGAATGTCAATGAAAAGGCCATGCACATATGTGAAACAATCAATAATGCCTTAGCTAACATGTTGCATATAACTTTTGAAATTTGACCCAAATTTTTAATATCTTTCAAAATGCATAATTGATAATTAAGTGGGTCATTTGACATCACTACAACAAATCATGGTTTTTTTTACTAGGAATGTTAGTAAAAAAATTCCCCATATGGTTTTTTTGTCCCCATGTCCAACTTGACCAAAGTGCGATTTTGGACAAGTTGACTTGGACTTGACCATTTTGATTAGGTCTTTTTGGTTGGTTTTGTTACTAGGTTTTAATACAATAATATAATTTGGGCAACAACCAACAATATATATTATTTAATATTTTTAACTTAGAACTAATAAAAAATATTAATTAATTAATTACCCTAACTACCTACTTAATTAATATACTTAATAATTAATGCCAAAAATCATTTATTTATTTACGTACCAACCTTATGTCCTAAGCTTAGGCTAGGTTACCAAATTTAACCACCTAGGCTAGACCATGCCATTTAAGCTAGGTCAAGCCCCCTAAGCTAAGCTAAGTAGCATAGGTTAGGTGTCGTAGCCCTATTTTGAGAGAGTGTGAGGATGAGATTCACACTCCCGAAATGGGGACTTGGGAATCCTCCTAGACTCCCGAAACTTCAGAGTTTGATTGCAAGGGTCAAAACACTTCACATTGAAGCATTCTTTATATCATTGGAAAACTATCGAAGTGTAGATGTCGAAAATGGGCTCGCATGAGCCATTTGGACATCTATAGCATAAGTTATAGCAAAAAGAAAGGCCGGGAATCGACTTGACCCCGATGCGTGCAGATGGAGTGCGACATGCCGTTGGAAAGCTCTCAATGAAAGCTACAACTTTGCTTTAGACCTCGTCCCAATCAGAGGTTTGAGCAAAGAATTATAGTCCTGCAAAGTTGCGAAAGTCCAAACCGTGATAGTTTTGAGACTCCTCCTTGAGAGTCCCGGGACAAAAAGTCATTCGGATGTGGGTGCCGTGGAGAGCTACAATGAATATTATATGGGGGAAGGCAGTGGTTTCCCCCGAATTTGGGCCATGGTGAGTCTTGTGAGTCCAAAATTGCCTCTGGCTTGTCCTAGCACTGAAGGTGCTCCAGGAAGTGAACTAACCAACTCGTTAGTTGGTTTGATGGAGGTTCAAATAAGTAAGTAAAGCTTGTCACTTTTCCTAATCCCATCCCGAAACTCCAGCACGCCCCTCTACCCCTTTTAGTGCTAAAAGATGGGAGTGTGCCCCAAGTTTTTCACAATTTCTCTGTTTGAGTAACTTAGACCCATCTTGGGTCTAACTAGGAACTTGGGAGTGCATCATTAGGTGGTCTTAATAAACTTTGTAACCTAGGCTACTTAATTAAGTCATCTAAGTAGCCAAGGTAGTCTAGGTTGCAAGTGTGGGGATTTGAAATCCTCACTTCCACATTAAGGAATCAAGTCTTTGACCATTGCACCACCACCCCATAAGGTGATATTCTTGGACAACATATTTGTAATGAACATGATTTTGGACCAACATATTCTAATCGACTTCCATGAATTTGTTTTCAACATGCATATTATACTAAATGAATTTGAACTTTTTTACACTTCTCACATAAATAGGTAGGTTAAAAATAGGTTGACTTAAGTAGGTAAGAGGGACCTATTAATAAATGCATGTACCTAGGTAACATGTAGGTTATAGTCTACTAGGTTTTATAGGTACATACTTAGTTTATGTTTACACCTATTTAGTAAACTATGTAGGTACCTACTAGCCTATTAATAAACCTAACTTAGGCATACTAGGTAGGTAGCTTAGTCATTTAGGTAGGTTTAGGCGTAGGCTACCTACTTAATAGGTGAGGCAACCTACCTACTAGGCTTAAGTGACATAGCTTAAGTTAATTACATACCTAATAGGCCTAGGTAGCTTAGGTTAGGTTGAGTATTTACCTAGTAGGCCTAGGTGGCCTAGGTTAGGCTACCTACCTAGTAGGCCTAAGTGGCCTAAATTATAATACCTACTTAGTAGGCTTAAATGGCCTATGTTATGTAACTACTAAGTAGGCTTCAATAACCTAGGTTAGGCTACATGCCTAATAATTAGGCCTAGGTGGTATAGGCTATTAACCTAGTTAGGATGATAGGCTACTTACTTACTATGCTTAGGTTAATAAATCTAATTAGTAAACCTATGATACTTACCTAGAAGGTTTACGTTACCTAGTGGGTTACTTAGTAATCCTAGGTTATGTTTTAGGTAGCTTATGAGGTAGGTCTAGGCTTGGTTCCCTAGCTAGGTTATTTGCTAGGTTATCACCTAACAAATAGCCTTCTAGCCTAATAGTTAAGTTAAGATAAAAAGGTAGTGTAAGCATAACCTAACCTATTAATTATGTTAGGTTAGGTAGGTAGCCTAAATTTTATAAACATGTTAAGTCATCAAATGATTATGGTTCATTTCACTAAGTGTCAAATCAAGATGGTCAATTTGATTAAACCCTATCCATTCAATATGACCAATTTGATTAAACCATGGCCATTTTGATGGACATTTGTCCATTTTAACCAAATCTTCAACTTGACATTTGGTCAAAAATGTCACTTTAGTTGAATGTACTAATCAAATGTCACATGTGTTTTTCATGCTTCAAACTTTTAATCAAAATGGATATAGCGTTTGGTCAATGTGGACATTTCAATCAAATTAACCTTTTGAAAAGCTCTGATTTCTTGTAATGCATGCACATTAACACAAATGCATATGTGAAGATTAATGACTTTTGAAACACAAGTTCATTAGTAAAAATCTTGTCATTTGCAAACATTCTTAATACAACTATGTGTGATTAAATGTCATTCATACAACTATGAATGGTTGCTTATGTGATTACTTTTCAAATTTGGATGGATTTTGGTCTTCCTTTCAACTAGGTTGCAATTATGATTTATTTCATCTTTCCAATAGGTTGATTTTTCATAATGTCTTTGTATTTTTCAAAATATCATATATACATTTAGTTGCACATGTAACCAAGATAGTCACATTATAATTGCATAAGGTATGTATGCTATCTAATAACTACATGTATAAACTATTTAATAATATATACATACCTATACATATATACATACCTACTTATTAAGTTTCTACCTACTAAATACCTACCTACTTAATAGGCTATTTAAATAATATTTAGAAGCTATCTAAATAGGTATTTAAAATAAATATTATTTAAATAAGTACGTAGTAAGAATCTATGCTACCTAGTAGGTAGGCTATGTATTAATATGTGATAGGGAATAGTTGCAACTAAGCTATAATTATGCAATTAGGCTACACCTAAAATTTTGTCCCATACTATTTGTCTTCCCTTCCAAGTTTACACATTTTATAAATAGGTTGGTGTGGTGTAATAAACACATTCAATTTTTTTGATTGCCATATGGGAGGAGCTAATCACATAGGCTCCACCCAACACTAAAAGGAATCCTATCCTTTGTAACCAATAAATCAATGACATTTACGACTACAAACCTAGTCATGGGTGTAGTAATATTTGCCATGTTTTGGCGTAGTGATGCTAGCAATAAAGGAAAATAACAACATGGTTGATGGTCCAAATGGTCTTATGCATGCATACATAATGAAGACACAATTAGTGCATTGGTTGGGTATGTAAACATTATAAACATGAGAAAAATCATCAAGCAAAATTTTAAATAAAAATGTATAGAAGGTTGGGCATTCACCATAATGCCTTGTGGGGAATCATGAATAATGAAACAAGATGGTTTCTAATTGTCTAGACATGTGTGATAATATCCTTGTTCTTCCAGGTCTTAGGCACTCAAACAATCCTCAATTGTATATTAGTTCGTAATGATCTATTTTAAAGGAACACTTGTGTGATGAATGTCAAAACACATCAAAATGAAAAAATGAAATTTTATGTTATTAATGCCAAATGTGGCATCTATTGAGATAACACCATTATGACCATATGAAAATATTGATTGACATTGAATTGGAATTTGGAACCAATGGTGAATGGCACTTTAATCCCATTGATTTCACTAGCTTCTTAGAAGAAAAAAACATCCTCCAAATGTTGAAGAGCCCAAGATTGAATGAAATTGACACGGTTTTTGTATAAGCACTAACTTTCAATTTTATGTTTTTAATCCAAATAAGCAATATCTTGATTAAATGAAATGATCCCTTATCATGGCCTTTCTAGCATTCACACGTTACCATCAAATCACTTTCTTAAAGTCATAAATTTGTAAATAATCATGTAACCCAAATTGAACTAAGTCCATATGTGATAGTTTGGGGCTTCTAACATTCACAGGGCCCAAAGAGACATATTAAAATCTAAGGTCATGTTGGCAATGTGCAGATGACCCATTTGCTTGCGTACAAGATTTACGATCAAAATCTATCTTTGCTACTTTGAACTATGTGTAAGGTATCTTCATTGACAACAAGGCTAAACAACCGTGCTTGATAGACTGAGTATGGTTGGGGTCGTTTGGATGGTCATCTGATCCATACTTGAATTAATACTGAAGCAAAAAAATTCAAAACAAAATGCATTTTTTTAAATTTACAAGTTTTATTTTTAAAAACAAAGGCATTGATGCCCTAAACCCCAAATGACCCAGTTGGTCGTGCAGAATCCATTGATGCAGAAACAACCACCTGCCTGGGTGGTGTACATGGTTTGAAAGAGGAAGCTTATTGGTCATTTGGGAATCTCTGATGTAGAAATAAATTGTCACAACATGAAGTAACCTACAGAAGCTATAAAGTTGGAGAACTCTGCATGTTCACTGTGTTTGGATGCAGGGCACAGCAGAATGTGGCATCGGGTGCTGGTGGGGCTGTGCCACTTTATAGCCAGTTTGGTCCTTCCATCAACATGAAAGCATTGTCTAGTTCCTCCAATGACGGACGTCCACAGGCTTCTAGTTCCTTTGCCGTTTGGTATCCATGACAGCCAGTTCTTCGACAACTGGGTATCCCTAGTACCCCGGGTGCCTGGTTCATTTCAAGTAACCAGTTCCTCTACAGTGGCGGCATTCAGGTTCAACATTCAGGAGCAAATAATTCTTCCTTTGAGATGATATGGACATGTATTTGCTTGGGTCAGTTGCCAATTCATAGTTCTTTAGAAGGGTAATACTCCCAACAGACATTTCAGGTTGAAACATTTAGGGTTGTCCTTTAGAGTTGTTCAGCAGACTAGTTTTGAAAAAGTTTTTTGAGGTTTCTGACTAACTTTGCTACAAAATGAAAAAAATCACCAAACTTTTGAAACCACAAGTGGAAAATAAAACCTTCTTCTTTCCTTACTTTCCTTTATGTGTAGCGTAAAGCCTAAAGATGTGTTATTCCAGAATCAGTAATAGTCTCACCTGTGAGCTTTGCATGGCATAAAATCGGATGTTGGATTTAATTATGGTGCAAGAGTGGGCCTAATTTATTGGCAAGCCTATTACGAAAGCAAAATGCCTTAATGCATTCTGTTCAGAGACATTGAATTGTTTTGAGGCTTTTACATTCCTTTATTTTTAGACTTCCATTTAGCCCCTTTTCTCAAATCCTACTACTATACCTTGTTATCTCCTGAAGCACAATTCTTAGAATATTTACAGGACATGACTTCATAGTGCACAATGTAAACTGCAGCACTAATCTTACCATTGTAGTATCCATTGTTCATTCTATTGATTACATGAGGTGCGTCCAATGGTAACGAGTCTTTATGCTTGGAAAAACCCTTGGCCATAGTCTTTATGGGAATCAGGTTTGTGCTAAGCTCCACCACAACTAGGCCATTATTCGTGCAAAGCCTTTACATGTTTTCCTTGCCCCAAATGCACAACCTCCCTCTAGTCCACCCACCATCTGCACCAACCGTCATGACCAAGAATAATATCCTCTTTCATATCTATGCAATGCTTTTCTTTGTTGTTGTTTTGTGAGTGGGAACAAAAGAATCAGTTTCTCCAAAAAACTTAGTAAATACTAATGCGTAAAATCAAGTTTACTTGGACGTTGCTGAACACTAAACCCCTTGGGTCTAACCTAGGTAAAAATGATTATCGCAATGTGTTCATCAGTACCACGGTAAACACCTCAAATTCCATTTAAAATGCTTTGAAATATTAGAAATATCCTGTGCTTAGACTACGTCAGGATCTGTGAGTCCAAATCTAACATGGGGGGGGCGGGGGGTGTGTGGAGTGAGTTCTAGTGTTCTTTTGGGATGTTTGGAGGGTTGGGGAGGAGGCAGGAAAGTTGTCAAAAACTATATTTCTTGACTATTTTCCATATTTCTTGACTATTTTCCAGAGAAGGGGTTGGAAGCAGATTTTTTGGGCGTTAGGGTTTGGGGAGGTTTACCCACTTTGGTTCAACCTAAGGCATTTTTAAATATAGGAGTATACAGGTGCATTGGACCTCACTTTTCTTTTTATTTTCAAATGCAAAACCATGACATTTGTTGTGAGGTTGGTCTAGGCTTTTGTGAACCTTGTTTATGTTAGTTTTATTTTTGGATTGTGAGTTTCAATTCACTACATTTGGGGTTTTGTTGATGGCTTTTCAGTATATTTGTCTGGGTTTGTGACTCCCATTTTTAGGGCTTCTTTTAGGGTTTTGTGATTTTTTTTTAATGGGGGTTTTTCTTTTGGGGAGCTCCATTTCATTTGCTATTGATTGTTTAGGGTGGGGTCCTCATTACACTTGTGACCTATGGAGTTTGTTTTTTTAGTCTTGATATGAGCCCCCCAAGCAATGACAAGGAGTTATTTGAAGAGATTGAGGTAGAGGATTAGATTGCAATATAAGTCACAATTATTTGCATAACATTAGGGAGTATGTCACAATAATGGAGTTGGGGGAATGAGACAAACAATCATATAGTCTTGGTGTAAGGTGTAGGACATTTTGATGACCATGCAAGTTGGGTGTGATCATAATCAAACAAGTTAAAATTTATGATCAAACAAGTGAAAACTTATGTTAGATGGCTGAAAATTTGTCAATTTGTCAAAAATATTTATATAATGTCACTCTAATGTTATGTTGATCAAGGAAATGTATATGAAATGATTTATATGAATATTCAAAAATTCAAAAATTTTAATTTAATTTAATCAATTGAGTTTTGATTTTAAAAAAAGAACTTTTGAACTCTAACAACAAAAAATCAATTTTATAAAACAATAGGCTAAGGACTCTTTTAATAAAAAAATTGATGGGAGAAAAAATTGAAATAATGATAATCTATCATTCACATATGAAAAAAAAATCCATAATTAAAAAACTATGGTACTTGAAATTTTTTTTAATTAAAAATATAGTTTTTCTATGTTCAAATTTCAATAGTCATTTGCTAGAATTAAATGAGTCATAATGTGTATGACATTGGAACAAAGTCGTGGCTTATGGTATAAAAATTAAAGTTTAAAATAGTTATCATATTTTAACATGATTTGAAATTATGATCATTTTTCAAGATGAAACGTAGAATCTAATAGAATCTGTACATTTTAAAACAATTCATATTTATTTAAAAAAGAGTTAACACAAATAATGTAATTTATTGGGGGAATTTTACATATTTAAAAAAAAATATTGCAAAAAAATCCTTTAAGAAATCCTTTCTATGAAAAAGTCAAAATGTGCACACAAGCCCATTTGTGGTTGAGCCTTTTGTCATTGTTAATTCATTTGATTGTAATTGCACCCAATCATGCCATGTTTGTTTAAAACCTTCAACAATTTCACTTTGAATAAATTTGAAAAATTGTGACAACTTGTCATCCCAACCATTATTAATCATGTAAGGTCCATAAGGGAACTGAACCAAATTTTCAAACAATCATCCAAATTGGCCCAAGAATAATGTTTGTTGAATTTCATCCTATACATGAAACATGATAATGTTATTAAATATGATTTTTTATGTGTAATTAAAACAAACATGTAATAAATGATAATGGGATTTTTATTACCTCTTGCATTAATTGCATCGTAACTCATGAGATCTAGTGGTTGATTATCAAGGAATGAAGGATCCTAACTACACAGTTTCCATAGTTCAAGGTGGCACCGGATTTATTGATGGGACCTTCATAAAACTCCATAGGCTTTGGAATAATCCGACCCATGGAATTGGATTCAATGGGCAAAACAAGATGTATGGGGTCAAAACATGGTTGGGATACCCAAAAGGATTGTCTCATTTTACATTCACTAGACCCCCTCATTTAAACATGTTGAAATTAAATGACACATTCATATTGAAAGTTTGATTTTATTCATAGATAGATACATTACAAAGGTACTATTATGTGTATAGAATGTCAAATTTGAACAAATTTAAGGATTCCTACCAAGTCCTTGAAAAAATCTAGAACTTTTTTTCATGAGAAAAAAAAAGTTCAAAGGCCCATAAAGAATGTCTAAACAACCTTTTTTGACCCAGATTTTTTATCACAAACACCTTATGTACTAATGTGTATAAAGTGTATGAATGTGACAAGAACCAAATGCCCCATTGTAATGTAAAGAATTTCAAAAAATCAAATTTTTGAGAATTTTGTGCCATTGATAAAACATGGCCCACATTGAATAAATTTTATTATTCTCACTTTCATAAGTGAAACAATAGATAATTTAAAGGCCTATATAAATTTGGAACATAATTATTTTATTTGACATGAGAAAAAAGGGTGAAATGTAAGACATGTCATGGGAAGAGTGAAGAAAAAGGTGAATTTGGGAGTCCTTGGAATGAGTCCTTAGGGTTCAAATGTGGTACCCCAATCATACTTGGACCTTATATGGCATGAACAACATAATGGCATTGGACCAATACATGTTGTTTATATATTTGAACATGGAGTATTTAAAGGTTAACCATGATTTCAATATCTTTTCTCAATCAGACATGCACAAAAATTAACATCAATTTTGTTGACATATATGAATATTTCAAATACTTGTTGGGCAACCTTGGTTACATGGGTGAAAGAATGTTTGTAATGCATCATATTGGGAACTACAAGTTGGCACCTAGAGCTAATTTATATGTAATTAAAGCATTTAAAAGTATGCATGTAAGTATTTATATTTTAAAATTAATATTTAAGGTTTTAAATAAGTTTTAGGTTTTAAAATTAAGTAATTAAAGTTAGGGTTTAAGATTTTGGGTTATAATTAAATTTTAAGTTTAAATATTAAGGTTAGGTGATTAAGGTTAAGTTTTTGGGTTTCAAGGTGTATGTATTCCATTTTATTTTTTACTTGATTAACTTACAACAAAAAATGTATGCAAGTTTCAAGGTTAAGGTGGAATGGGGCATTGGAAGATTCAAATGCAAATAGAGAAAGTTGATGAAATGTGTTGATTCCACCAAAGATAAATATAATCATCTATTCAAGGCAATTACACTATTGATTAATGTTTTACACAAATGTTGTTAGGACTTCAAATTTGAAATAATTAATGAAAACTTGCATGACCCAATAGAACATGACTAGGATGGTGTTTATTAACTACATGGTTAATAAATATTTAACCAACTTAACTTTGAATTCTATGTTTGAAATCATTTTGTCGCCTCCAAATGCCTTAAAATTCCTTATTTTGAAGGCATTTCTCTTTTTTATGTTTACATCTATTTTTTCCTTTTACAAAATTTCCTTATCATCCATAGAATTCTCCAATTTGGTAATGATGGTGGTAAGGCCTTTAAATTGCAACATGAACATCTCAATTTTGATCATTAGTTTGTTTAATGGGATACCTATAAACATAACAATAATGGCATCCTTAGTGACCCATTGGATTGCAAGGTTAAGGTTAAAGCTAAACCTTAAGTTAGGCCTAGAAGAAGAATTTGGGCGTTAGGATTTGTACCAACTATCATTAATTGCCACCTTTCGAATATATTCTATGTTGCATGACCATCTATTATTTTTAATTGTGTCAAAACCTAATCATTTTTAACACAATTCTTTATATTCCATCTTTTATTATTGTTTTAGATTCTTTCAAAGTAACATGTAGCCCATCTTTTAGGCTCTCCTTTTAAAAAGTAGAATTTGGCGATTGAAATTTATAATCATGGTTCATAATTTTCCAAATTTGGCTAGGGATAAGTTGCACATCATAGATTTCCTTTCTCAGTTGTACAACATGAAATGATGGTTAAAGTTGGTAATGCAATTTAGGTGAATGAAATCCACAATGCAACTTGGAGTTTTATCATTTTGAGGTGTTTTTGTGGGTTTGTTCTTCACTAGCAATTTACATTTGTTATCTTGCATATATATGAACAATGGATTAACATCAGAACCTTCCATTATAATATCTAAAGATGGAAATTATTAAATAAAAAGGCAAAAAATCAAAATTTGGAGAGATAAATCCAAAGAGTGGGGGGTGAGGCTTGTAGCTTAAAATAGAGGCATGGATTAGGACTTTTGGGAGGGTTTAACGTTCAACATAAGCCTTAGGGGAAGGCAGGGAGGGGGGGGGGGGGGGGGGGGGGGCTAAACAAAAAAAAAGGCAGGGTTTAAAATTAAAAAAAAAAAAAAAAGGGGGGGGGGGGGCAAAAATATTAGAAAAAAAACAAGGATTAGGGTGTGGGGGGTTCGA
>Ga0116230_10002707_pt1 | contig 17093 bp, 10 predicted proteins | sample S1TSphfallax_3_FD_88678 | JGI IMG/M metagenome (GOLD analysis project Ga0116230, IMG submission 88678) | Host-associated microbial communities from peat moss isolated from Minnesota, USA - S1T2_Fd - Sphagnum fallax MG | ecosystem: Host-associated > Plants > Peat moss > Unclassified | place...
TCCTCCTCCTCCTCCTCCTCGTCCCGCCGGAGCTTGCGGTTGCTGTTCTCCGTCATCCGGCGGCCATCGAGCCTCAGCCATCCGCCCTACCTTCACTGTACCAGAGTATACACCTATTTTGCCTGCTTTTCTCAACAAACACACACGCACTCTCTTTGTCTCTCTCTGGCTCTCTCAATTTCCTTCTTCTTCTTCTACTTCTCTTACCTCGCGTCGCTCCTCAAAGAACCCAAATTGTGAGACAATGGCAAGAGACTGTTGCTGCGGTCCTTGATCGCGTTGACAAGGGTACGTTGAAGCGCGCTCGAGCGGGGGAGCATCTGCAGGTGCGTATGGGAAGGATGGTAATCTTCAGTCTTTTTATTTGCTGATTATATATAGCAAAAATTTTATGTTAAATTTAAAAGTGCTAAAATCAAGTGATTTCTGAGATTTTCAATAGCCATAAATTTAAATTTTCTTTTACAAAACATTTCCAGCTTTCTATAGAGGATTCAAGTATGTAGCCAGAAATATAAAAGATTTCTTAAATTTTATTCTCATATTTTTCTTGTAGCCAAATCTGGCTAAATCTTGCTATGGATCATCGTAAGTTTGAAGTTTCACTACATCACAAATTGGCCCCCACCCCAAAAAAAAACCTATGGTGTTCTTGAACTTTGATCATATTTCAACTTTTATTTTGTATAGAACTTTGTCGTTAATTTTATTCATTCACAAAGCTATTCTTTATTCATAGGCAGTGATTTTGCTTACAATTTTGGCTTTCGATTTTGACTCACATCCCAAGAGGGATTTAGCATCAAATGGTGACATGTATTTAGAACCTGTCTAATTTTTAAAAAAAAGAGTGTTAAGATTCAACCAACCTAAAATGAGAGTTCAAATGGGGTGAAAAATCTTCAATTTCTTTTTTAAAATTTGGCAATATTTGGCAGAAAAATTAAATTGAAACGAGTATTCCTTTTTAAAAATTTACTTTTGGCATTTTATTTCCTGGGTCACCACTTGTAGTGCAATTTTTATACCTAGGAAAATTCTGCTGTATAGGCATTTTAGGAAGTTGCATGCATATGCCAATTCCCACCTTGATAAGAATGTATTTAATTAGTTTTAAAAATAAACTTAAATAAACTTATCAAAAATTAATCTTGCATAGATGTCTTGTATTTTTGTTTATTAGTTTAAATTTTTTTTGAAATATGAGAAGCTATTAATTAGTTATGAATTTTATGTGTAATCGATATCATGACAATAGACTCATTTTGGGATTGACAAAAACAATACCATATTCTAACATTAATGAATTAATTTTTGTGTGGTTCAGTTTCAAAACCAAATGCAATGATGTTTTAATAATGATTACTTAAGTTGGGATATCCATCAATGATATGACATGTATGTATTATTTATTACTTATAATGTCAACATTCAATGTCACATGAACAATATTGATGTTTTAAAATCTCATTTGTCACACCACTAAGTCTCAAAAGATTCCTACCCCAATATCATGAACTTCAATTCTTATATTCAACCTTTATTTGACTTAATCACATTAATGTAAAAATTTTAATCAATATTTTTATATCTTAATACCAACATCACCTTATGTTTATTTCCTTGCATTTATCAAACCATTGTTTCCCTCTCCAACGTAACATATTCCAACAACATTTTATTTATTTTTCTGCCTTCATCAAAAGATAATTTCCCCCTAATGTAAGCTAATTTGACCATCTTCTATTTGTTTAGCCACCTTCATCAAACCCTAATTTGATCATTGTAACATCTTTCTCACCATTGCAAGTTAGTGATATCATTGCCCATCAAATTATCATTGTTCATTTATTCTTTGCTCAAGCTCAAGGTGTTGAACACATTAACTAAAAAGCATTGCATTGGTGGTGTTGACCATGGTGTAAGGAGTAAGGTGCTTAACCAAGAAGAGGGAGAAAACATGATGGTGGTGATGGGTTTTATTTTTTCAAGATGTTTGTTACACATAACTACCTTAGTCATTGCCTTCTTAAAGTGGAGTAGAAATGCACATTGGTTATTATGGATGATGAAACCACCATGTCCATCAAGCTACAATGCGAAGAAAAAGGGAATGATGCGAAGGTGATCCCTATGGATTTGATGCCTTCGGGGAATTTCACTTAAAAGTTCCATTGGGAAGAAATCCAAACAATGGCAAAGACAAGATATGAAAGAGGTCATTTCCTAAAAACCTTTTAATCCATCCATAGTTTTGCACAAATGCATCACATTTACCTTGGAGTTATTTTCAAGGAACATTATGAATTTCAATTCCATAGTTGCAATATACTCCTCTAAAGTCATAATGTGGGATTTAAGTGTAGTCCATGAATGGTTCAGCCCCTTTCTTGTGTTTTGTGACATGAACTTAAAGAAGACGAAGAAGCTCAGAAAACTTGTTGGTTCTAGTTAACATTGTTTTCCATATGTGCATTTATTTGTTGGTTGTTCATGTTGTTATCTTGAAGCTACCTTTTAAATGGTGGTCTTCATCATCACTAACTATTGCATTTGCATAGTATTTGGCAACGATTGGTAGGTATGTCTTCCTCCTCCTCAATTTTTTGTAATGTGTAGTAGGTTGCATTGTTTTCTTCTTCACTTGATGAAACAATTTTTTTCATTCCCTTGGAATTGTTCAAAAAAAGTAGTCCTACCTTCAATAACATTGGGGTTAAAGGGCCAAATTATGCATGTTTTAGCAAATCCCTTCCTAATTTTACTAAAGGTAAAAAACTTTTTCAAAGCTACAATATCCATTTAGCCAAGTCCTCTTTCTCAAGGTTAACATGATAATTTGTGTTTCAATTGCCATTCACCTCTAATGAGTCTAAATGTAGTTTTGAATCTAGGTTTAAAACAACTAACATCAAAAGGTTGCAAAACATGACTTGTGTGTGCTAAAAGGGCTAAAAGTTTTAACCCAATTTGTTGTGCTTGTGTGACAACTTGCAAGGTGACATGAGACCCATGCCCATCAAGAATAAAGAGATGTTGATTGGTTGGAAATATATCTCCATCCAAAATTTTGCAAAATGAGATAATATCATCCACGCCTATGACTGCATTGCCATAGTTGTTCCATTCTCACACCATGCAATAGATTCATTTTTCTTTTTCTCCCTTTGAATATATAAAAATTAAGCATGTAGGTACTTACACCATTAATGTTCAATATTTATAATCATTACTAGTGTGAACCCAATGCATAATGCACCCTGTCGATCCCCCCCACCCGATCCTTCGCATTTCCCACTCTGGTTCACTTCCACCTATTAAGAGCCCTAGAACCCCACCCCCTCCCCCCCTCCACGAAAAAAATAAAAATCATGACCCTCCTAAACCCTTAGCCCAAAAAAAGTGCACCCAAATCTCCTCACCCACCCTCCAAATCCCAAAAATACCTCCCCCATCGACGACGGCAATTGCTGCACGGAAACGGACGTAAAAGTAAAAGTAAGAAGTAAGAACTCGAGGTCCTGAATAGTTTTTGGGCCCTCGAGTTTGGGGGGACAATTTTATTAAAAGTGATCTGGGTTTCAGGACCTCGACAGACGGACACACTGACAAACAGACTTACTGAATTAATATATATGATTGTGATTTAAAAATGATGTTCTCTATATAATGTGATCCTCATTTTGCAATCATCATAATTCCAAATGTGAAAAGGTGGATAATGATGCTTGTCATAGAGTTCCTTCAAATTGTTATAAAAACTAAAGCAATTTTCTGGGTTGAGTGTTTTGGTTTTACTAACTTCCAAACTTTAGCTTGATTTCATTGTCAACTTTGGATGGTGCTGCATGAAACATTTCCACCAATTTTGCCCTAAAACACCATATTTTGTGAAAGGTGTCACATTAATTTGAGTAATTTCAACCACTTTCATAAGCAATTTTGATTGCATGTCCCAAACTTTGCACCACTATGAGAAATTGTGTTCATAGAGACCACATTGCCCTACAATTATAGTTCAAAAACCATTCAAGTACAATTATGTTGCAACTATGTCTTCAAAGGGGCAACTCTTATGCAATTACACTTTATAAATATGATGATTTAATAAATAAATTTCCACAGTAAAAAATAAACTAGTTGCTTAGTAGTTGCATCATAATTTTAAATGTGTTTCATATGCAATAATTTATACACATCGTATTCACACATATAATCAACTACATTTGAATTTTTGGAAAGTTGCATTATAGTTGTAACGTGTAACTAAATTAGAATTGCTAAAAACGAACTACACATTGAGCAACTTTTTGTAACATACATTTTTCATACATGCAATTATGCCATATGTCCACATGTCCATGAGGTACAAGCTTTGTAATTGGTTTTCAATTATGAAGTTTGTTTGAGTAATTGGTTGACCAATATGTTGCCATTAAGTGGCCACTATTGTACTACTAGTTGCCCATTACTATGCCATAACTATGCCACTATGTGGCCACCTAGATGCCTTTAATTGATACATATGTGCCATCATGGCACCATAGGATTAGCATTGTTTTACAATTGGATGGCCATTATAATGCCACTACTTGGCCATTAGTAAAGCATTAACGATTCATTATTCATCTAAAGTGTGAATTTGTAAACCTCAAATTGGATCCCAATGTTACATAAACTATATCAAAAATATTTATAGTGGAAGTACATCAAGGTATTCAAATTTATACATTTAGAATTTTTTTAAGCTACATGAACAAATGTGGAATTGATAATAGCCGATTCTTTTGTAAATAGCTTCTTGGCACCCACAAAAGTTGCATCCTATGGCATATTTAATATATAATATATAATTATAATATTTTAAAATATTTTATTAAATGTTAAATATTAATTTATGGCTTAATTTACTTAATTACCATGAACTAGAAACTAGATTAAATAATTAGCTCTTAATCTAAATTAATCAACATAATTCAAACAATTTATGAAATTAAAAGCAATGTGTATATTTTATCAAACAATTAATAAAGGTGTCCATATGGATATGTCTCTATATACTTCAATGTATTTTATTCAAATTCATGTTTATTATTTAATATTTCATAATGAAATTATTTTTAATAATTTAATAATTATTAATTAATATGGAATATAATTAATTACTAGAATTTTTAAAATTAAACTGAATAATAAACTATTCATATGAATTCATTAATCAAGTAATATATAAATAATATAAATATATAAATATCTAAAACAGATAATTAATTATCCAATAACTAATTATCTAAAAACACTAACTAAATATTTAAATTGGATTAATTAATCAAATACTTTAGATAATAAAATTTGTTAATTTAGATGAGTAATTATTCAATTTTATGTGAATTCAAATCTTCAACTATCAAAATCATTTATTTCCAAAATTAATTATCTGATATTTATTTGCTAATTAGTTATCAGATATTTATTTCAAATAATCAAATTTCAAATAATATGTTGGATGATTTATTATAAAATTCAGATTAATTAAAAAATTAAAATCAAACACAAAACATTTGGGAAGGTTTTTTGGTAATTGCAATTCAATTACAATTAAGTGCAACTAGAAGATTTAACCCACAATATGTTTTATTTTCAAGATCTCATCTCACAAATTATATAAATGAGGTGTTTTATCTTGTATTCTCACATTAAAATACATGTGCCTTGTTGGGATGAACTCATAAAAGTTAACTCTAAAAGTAAAACACAAAATACAATTAATTTTTTTATGTGGCTACTATTTAGTTCACCTACCCTTTTACCTTCCTACCTATTTGCTACCTAAGTAGTAGGTCCTACTTTTCTACTTACCTAGGTAGGTGGGTAAATAGGTAGGTGGATGTGTAGGAGCTACCAATTTATTTACCTATGGCTAGTATGTACCAATAGGTAGTTATATATATATATATATATGTTTCCAAAATTCAATTAATATGCCATGTGGCAACTTTTGATTATGCCACATGTTAAATTTTGATAAATGGAGGAAAAATGACATCAACATGACATTATGGTTGTAGTCATAAGGGAGTTGCAACTAAGTTGCAATGAATTGCATTAAAGTGTGATCATATATATGGTGAGTTATATCTCTTGCAACTCAGCATGCAACTTGTCCAATAGCACTCACGGGTGTAGAAATACAATGAGTTGCAAATGGTCATAGTAATTCAAAAATTGAATTGTAGGCCCATTTGCAAAACACCATTTTTTCTCATACAGTGCACCCTCAATGCCCATTTGACCACTTATTCCTTCTCTTGTATAGGTAGTATTTGGGCTAATACTTATTTTTGCCCCATACATTTGCCCATAATAGGATTCCTCAAAAAAGATTGAAGTATGCCCTAATTTTTAGCCTCCATGTTGATTGGCATGCCTTCATCAACTACCTCCAATGCTACCTTAAATGAATCATCCATCCAATTCCCAGTATTTTGCAACTTTGATTTCCATGCATCATTTGGATTGATGCATGACCATGAATGAGAGTGGAGGTGGATTGAGATTGTGGCAATTGAGAAAAATGTTCTTGTGAAAGAGACTAAAAGGAAATGTTGGTGACATCTTTCAATGGTGGTTCTATGGACCTACTACTCATTTGGAAGAAATAATTTAGAGGAGGTTTTTATAGTCTTTGAACAAATTGCCCAAAATCCTCACAACTTTCATGAACATTTGTAATAGGGGTGAAAGGACTAGCATGATCAAAAGTAATGTTAGAGTTTAATATCAACCTATATTTTCTTCAATATACAAATCCACTTTTTTAATCTATCTCATGTAAAACATAATACATTAGAGTTCCCACAATAACAAAACAAGAACACAAAATCCACTTTCATAGCTTAGTTTTTAACACATGTAACATGTAGAGTCTTACATTTAGACTTCCCAAATAAACAATGAATTGTTTCAAACACAAGTACATCAAAATGATAAGGGAGAAATAAAACAAACATGAACAAAAGAAAGGAGCACACAAATTTGAATAGTAGAATGGGAGGAGTGTGAACATGAGCAAAAGGGGAGGAATACAAGACCTAAGAAATATTATAAGATGATGGCAACAACCCCCATTGCTCAACAAAAGCTTAGGTCTTGTAAAACCCAATGTCCCCCATGTCAATGGTAAATCACCAAACCTCATTTTTTAGCATGAATTAAATATTGATATTAGGTAAATGTTAATACAAAAAAATAGAATGGTTTTCACCTTCATTCATTTTGGAGGTGCATGTTGTCCATGTCTCAAGTTTGGAAGTTGTCCATTAATAATGTGTAAAGTGTATAATGATAAAAGAAAAGTGTTTATTTAAGATTTTTTCAAGTGAAGGAGTCTTCTTAAGTTGGAGATGGCATATCTTTTTGGTTTTTCAACAAATTTGAATATTCTAAATGGTTATGGGTGCATCAACAAAAAATTTACACATTTTTTTTTAATTACAAATTTTTAAAAACAACATATACATCACATTGAATTTCATGGGTCATGATTTGGTAATAATAAGTTTGCAAAATCTAATTTTTCATTAGTTCATAATATTTAAACACATTTGTGTTTAAAACATATGAAGCACATATAAGTAGGTTGAAAATTTTTCATCCGTATTAACAAATTTTATCCTACTTATATGTGCTTCATATGTCTTTTAAATGTATGGCATTTGATAATACAAACCTATGAATTGAATTGTGGCCTAAGAAGTTTGTGATGTAATGAGTACAACCGTTTAACATTTGATTATCGACTTGTTTACCTTACACTAAAAGAAATAATTAAATCTTTGAATCCATATATGACTAATTTTGTAATCATATTAGATATTATATGATTAAAAACCTTTAGTTGTAATGGATGTGTAACAAAGGACAAACAATTATTAAATGTTCAATGTGGCACTTTTCATCTTGTAGTCATTACAAACAAGCCATGTATAATGCTAAGGTGTCATATAATGAATGATTATAATATGATTGGCAGACATTCGACTATTTGATTACTTAGATTTCTACTTAGATTAAAATAATTTTTTTGGATTATTATTTAAAATAATTTTGAATAGGTAGGTAATAAGTTTAGATAGGTTAAAAAATGTAGGTAGGTAGATAATAATTTAACCTACCTAATGACTTATGTAACTATGTAACCTACCTACCTAATTACCTTCATTTAATTTACTTACCTTAATCCTTAAGGAATGCACATAGGTTGCAAGTATTAAGAATTGAACCTTTCACCTTCACAATGATAAACCAAGTCATTACCAATGGACTACAACATTAAAAGGTGTTCAATTTTAGTAAGTTTTTAATTCACATGTTTATTTTATATCATTACAAGATTATGAAATAGGTAGCAAGTTGTAAGAGGATAGGTAGGAGGTGGGTAGGTAAATAAGTAGGTTGACGAAGTAGGAGGTGAGTGAGTCAGTAAATACGTAAGTGGATGGGTGGGTGGGGTAGGTAGGTAAGTAGGTGGATGTTTGGGTGGGTAGGCAAGTAGGTAAGTGGGTGGGTAGATGGTGGTAGGTAGTTAGGTGGGTGGGTAGGTAAATACATAGGTAGGTAAGTGATAGGTAGGCTGGTAGGTGGTTTGGTGGGTAAATAAGTAGGTAGGTTGATAGATGGGTGGGTAAGTAAATAGGTAGGTACATAAATAGGTTGGGGGGGGGGGTTTTAGGGTTGTCTATGTTAATATCAAATGATTTGTTATCATTTATTAATCATTGTAATGATAATTGAACATCTATGTCACTTTGTAATTAGTCACATGGATGCCATAGAGATGAAATAAAAGTGATGAAAATTGACATCCCCCATCTTGTTGTCACTTCATCATCTACTAGCCACACTCCCCATTAACATATGACTTTTTACACATAGGATTCAAAGTAATAATTTAAATGACAAAAGTCATACACATAGTCAATTAAGACTTATAGTAAAAAATTTCTTGATTGTAAAGGACAAAATTTCTTCTAGTGTCATTATATATTTTTTGATTTGGAGATTGTGGTAAAACACTTTTAGAAAATGGAAAAACATGATTTTCATGCACAATAAGAAAAAATTAAAAGAATCTTGGATTGAAGTCATTCATTGAAAGACGTGATTATCTTGCAAATTTATACCTTGTTCACATTTAACATCATGTGCATTCAACAATAGATCATAATTATTACATGTAATTGGTGAACTTGTGCCATATGACAAGCATTAAATAAATGTAATGATTTAATTGTAATTTAGCTTCTCATGCAAATAGTCACAAGTTTGGGCTTGTTTTCTAGTGATGCCCAATATGAAGAGGTTTTATAAAAAAAATGAGCAAACTTGATTTAAGATGAAACTCTATTTATGCTTGAAGTTGAAGCATTTTATTGAAAAACATTTGATGCATTGATTCAACAATGATGTTTTGCATGAAAAGGATGAATCTTATGGACAATAATTTTTCAAGTAGCCAAAATTAGACAATATATAAAGTTCGGGAGATTGAACAATGGATTGATGTGGGGAAGTTGAAAAAATGGATAAACCTCAATAAGGTGGGATGATTTGGGGAAGTTGGACAATGGATGAAATAAGGGATCATGGACAATTCAAAGATTCAATTGGATGATATGTGATTGATGGAAGTTGGGCAACGGGCAACTCACATAAATGGGATAAGTGATGAACTCAAACATGTGGGACAATTTGAGGAAGTTGAAAAATGGTTGAACTTAATAAGTTGGACAATGAATGAACATTTTAGAATACCTTAAAGTTATTGTGTTATTCTAGCTTCCAATTTAAAGCAATATATGTTCATTGGATGATACATGATTTAACAAAGTAACACAATTGAAGGAAATGGAGGTAATGGCAAAAGAAAAAATCCCAACTAATTCTATTTCCATATGTTGTCTCACCTTTCCAACTTTTCCAATTAACTTCATTTTGATACCTTATGGTATTTTTCCAATTTTGATTCACATTTCATCCAATGGACATAGATTACCTTACAATGGAGCTTGGTATGATTAAAACATGATCTAAAAATATTTTAAGGTGTTCAAACTTCATTTGTTGTCCAATTTCCAAAATTTCTAAAAAAATTGGCATTTACTGAAGCTAACCATTTGGGAAGATGCAATCAATTAAATTATTAGATTCAAACAACCGAAGAACATCTTTCCTATTGGGCTATCGGCACCTAGTCCTTTAAAAACATAGACCTCACATGTTTAATTCATTGCACTTGCTTGCTACTTGCGATGCCTTAACACTTGGCTAATATCTATAATGCTCAGATGGTACATATTAATATCTTCTTTTGTGTTCACTTTATTTGTGCTAAACATTGTTTTTCTTAGAGTTTTCAAAATAAGTTCAGACATTATTAACTTCAATCAGTAATAAGAACATGACATTGCAAGTGATACACAACAACTAGTTGACCCTCCATAGTCATAAGCTTTGTTGGCTAGTTCCGTGCAACTCTTGAAGGAACTGGATCCCAAACCAAACCTGTTGAACCCACATTGTCTTGGAGCCGAAACTTGAACTTGACAAATGCTTCAATCCTGTGCTACATAATTTTTGGTTCTTTAGGCAGTTCAATAAGACTTTTTCGATAGTAGGCAGAATGCACTTTTCAGGTACATTGTGAAATGTAATTCACTGTACACTAATTTGGTGTGGTATTACACAAATTTCAATGTCAGGGTTATGTGCAATAGGTGGAATTGTGGAATTAAACCCTAATTCCAAACCCGGCTGAGTTTGAAGTTCTTTTTCAAACTCCGGAACTCAAGACTTGGAAATTTTTTAAGTCTTGAGAATGTCCTTAGCAAGAGGAATACTGGTTGCTGACTCAGATCAGCAGTTGCTATCCCTTCCAATCAGGATACCCACCTTCAAAGCAGAAACTTACTTGAGAAGAAGACATTCAAAAATGAATGAATTTTCCAGCACTGAGTTCATTCATGCTGTCCATTCTAGGAAGAAATATCTACCTCTGGACCTAAGAATTTCGCCTAACCACAAAAATTTCTGAATTTTCTGTATCTACACCTAGCTAGTCCCTGGGGACTATCCTGGCACATAAAATGAAGATAAATTAGGGTTTCATGGTTCGTGCAGGAACTGGAAAAGAAAGGAAAGGAAAGAAAAGGAAAAAAGGAAAAAAAAAAGAAGTTGGTTGTGATCTCAAGCTTGGTGTGTCTTGCTGTAGTGAAGGACCATGATCACATCCTCCAAAGAAAGAGTGGAGTCATTGGGGTCCTCAATATGAACCCTTCCATCTGGTACAGATGATGAACTTGGTACCTGGTGTATGCTAGAGGTTTCGATCCTTTGTTGCCAGATGTTTTCTCGCACATATTGCAATGAAAGCATCGGCTGCAGGGTGAGCCCATTGCATGCAATCTCCACCTGCAATTAGTCCATTTCCAACACTTCAGATAACACCAAGCATAAAGCCAATCCAGTTGGTGCAATACAAATAGACTAGCACCTCTCAAGAAAGTTGAACTATGGATCTTCTAATTGATAATTGAATGGTTTAAGCATCATCATCCAAACCCCCTATTTGGTCCCCTTAGATCAATATGTACCACATCCTACTCTGTGTTAATTACTCCCCCATCCCCACCCTTAAACATGCAAAAGTGACTACACAGGGAAAGATCAATGTTACCACCTGGGCCAATCAAATTGCCATCTTTCACATAAAAGGCCTCCAAGTTTATGCAGTCTAGATTTTATATAAGCAGCTAGATGGTTTGATGGAAATCTAGAAATTCAACCTATCAGACTTTGATTTGTGTCGGTATGCATCGACCCTTGAATTCACATTTTCAGAGCGGATTTTTTTTTTTCTCTGACATTTAAGGGTTATTAACATGCAATTAGCCATATGCTCACTGCATTAGTTTTACATTTTGTGCCTGCAATGGATTGAGTGTGGCTGGTACCTCAAGTTGATTGTGGTATGGTTAAAGCAATCTAAAAGAAAACAAAAGTAGTGTACCCATCCATGATTTACATTTTGGTGTCCATCTAACCAACCCTGGCAACGCACATCAGAAAAAAAAGTTGCAGTATTGTGGTCAATAGTGATCACAATCTCGGAGCATGCAATGTAAATAATAGTACCTCTGATTCGTTTTCAAGCCCAAGCCTCTCCACCAAGTATTTCCTCACCACTGAAACTGTGACATTCTCATCTCTGCGACACACAACAAGAGGGAACACATCCTTCCAGTTTGTCACCCCTCTATCATTGTAGTATTTAATGAGCATAGTGATTGGCCTTTTAAATATTAGATCTCAACCATGCAGCTCCAATGGATCCTGCTAAGTTGAACTGCATATATTCAGCTACTTCAAGTTTTAGAATTTCAAATCAGCTCAGAGCTCTACCTTGGTCACTTTATCAAAAGAGCCCTATTACATGACTTCTTTTCCAACATAGGGAGACTGGATCAGGATCTCAAGTTTTCATTCTCATTTTAAGAAGGGTAGTAACGTTTTGGAAGTTCAACACTTGTGACGAACTTTTGGTTGTGTGCAGTTGATGACTTCCACCCTTCCTCTCCCCGCAGAAACAAAAACCCTTTATTGACCTTGAACCCTTGCACTGTAACTTAAACTCAGTTTCCATTCAGAATTCGTTCCACACTCAGATTTGCTAGTTTCTAGATTATTTTCTCTCCTTTCAACCCCTTCTCAACATTTGGCAAAAGTCATAAAGCTTTGTGTCTGATGGAAACTGCTGCAGAACTTCATCATGTTCTTCATGTTATTAGGAGAGTACCCTAGTAGAGCTTGTTCAAGCTCCGACAATGCAGAGTTTGAAGACTTACTTCACATGCAAATAAGCCTTGGGTACTTGATCCAGTGTTGGAATCCCATGTCTGTAAATCACAGAGTGACATATTTGTCAAAATACAGGGTAACATGGAGTTCCATTCCTCATGAAGAAAAAAATGAAAGATAGAGTTCTTTGGCCCCCTAAAGAACACTGGAAAAATACATGGATCTCACTTGCAATAGCTTGTTGAGAGCCTTGAGCAATGATGTAGACTTGGACATGTTACATGGTTCGGAATCTTCAAACATGAGAATCTCCTATACATTGGTGGCAGGTAGAAAATTCAGGGTAGTGTATATTGAAGATTGTGTGAGATTTAATTCCAAAATTTCCATCCCTGATTCCGCATATGATGTACATCATTAAGACCCAAAATGAAAGTTGGCTTGCCTCCAAAATTTTCCCATGTCCAAGGCATGGCTTCCCACCTGAGTCCTGACCGATCTCAACATCCATGAACTGGAAGAAGCATTTCAGATGTCACCAGCCAACTTGACCAGCAATCTATGTACACCACTTATAGGTCTCTAACACCAGCCTGGTGACCATGTGAAGTCTTTTCAGGTGTTCAAACCAGTGCTGGGCGGTTCTTTACTTTTATGAAGAACCTCCGACTTCATTCAGAAATATAAATTACAATGGTTCTGGTTCCAGTTTCACACAAAAATGGAACGTGGACTCTGGTTCCAGTTTATGGTTCTGGTTCCAAAAATCAGACCCAGTTCCAGGTAACCCTGATAAGAATCGATGGTTAATTGGTGATTAACCTCTGGTTAGTCCCCAGTTAGAGTCTTGTTTTTATTTCAAAAAACACAGTTGTAGTTCCAGTTGCACACATAAATGAAACTGGGAACCTCATTCCAGATCTGCTTCTTAAAAGGTTTTAGAATTGATCTCAAAAATCAGATCTGGTTCCAGTATAGTTTTTACTAGCTGAACTGAAACTAGCAAGTCTAACCCACAAAACCAAATACTGACTGAACACTAGATCAAAATAGTGTTCGTTGGTCTTGATTTTGATACAAAGACACAAAAGAAAACTTCCTAGGTTTTTGTAGGTATGGGTTTGAGCTTGGTTTTTCAAATTTCTAAACCTTGTAAGTCCTGTTTTGGCATTTAGATTTACCTGTAATGTCACCCCAAAGTCTCAAGAAAACTTACTTTATGAAGTTTTAAATGGTAATTAGAAAATTTACACCAAAGGGATTTATCAAAAACAATTTCCCAGTTTTTCTCCAAATTTGTATTCCTCAAGCTTGGAAAAATATGTATTTCAACCACAAGAAAAATCACTCTGACCTTATATCTCACTAGTATCTGAACAAATTATAGAACTCCAAAAAACTGCCAAAATCTTTATCTCCTACATTTTCATTGCAAGAGATTCATAAACCCATTTAAACTGGGCTTTCTTATTATGGTTTATTTGTGATTTCCGGTTAGTTACTTCATCCTCTTTGCAATGAACTTTGTTAGCACCTAATCCAGAGGGAGAGGGACTATCAACATCCAATTGGTCAATTTTTTTTGTTTCTCATTTACTCCTACAAACTTACATGAAGGATCTCTTCATTACATCTGCTGAATTTTTTTCTTTTGAAGCACAACAGCAGACCTGACCTGACAAGAAGTCGGCACCCCAAGTTAAGCTCATTGGCAGCAGAGAGCCAGCAGGAGTTTCACCTGCACATTACTGGGGTTGAACCCAAGACCTTTTTTGATCTCAGGGTCCCAGAAGGGACTATACCAGTGCATCATCACCCCTGAGGTACATCTGAATTTCAAATAGTCAGATGTGTCCAGGAAAACACAAGATCCTGACTTCTGAAAGTTTGTCATGTATCAGGTTATAGCCCATTGGGAGGACCAAGCCCGCCAAGGGTAGGTGGCCAAATGTCTGTATTTGACCAATGGCTGGTATCTAATGTAACTAGTACTTGGGAGAGATTCTGCCATATCGTATCAAACTTTGTAACTATTCCCTAGACCTGGGGAGGTTTATCAGTGTTCGGTGGCTATCAACTTTTGAACAATATACCAGCTGGTACTGGTATGGCATTTTAAAAAAAATTGCATACTGGCTTAGTATTGTTGTTGGATATTAAAAACAAACTTTCATACTAGCCTGGTCCTGGCATTAGGGTCCAAAGCTGATTTTGGCTTGTATGTGACGGGTATATCTCAATATGATTATATATCAGGTATTGAGATCAAAATAACCCTGATAATTATATGGTATTACCTCAAGTCCCTACTAGGCATGTAGCTGCCCAAAATTGTCTTCTATATGTGCAGGTCACAAGCATTTGAAATAGCAGCTGACCCTAAGAAACTGAGGGGCCATAACATGTCCTGATTGACAATTAAGAGAAGTTGCCCCTGACAACCATAGGGTGAAGGCTTCTTTAATTGAAAGCCAGAGTCAGGTTTTCTTTTCCAATTTTGTAGTGTGCCAACAGTTTTGTCCCCAGACCTCTGGCAACACTCTCCCCCCAAAAAATAAGAATGGCGAAATTTGGCTACTTGCTTTTGGGAAAAAAGAGAATTTTAGCCAAAAATTTAAGTCAGAGTTGACTTTTGGCAAATGTTTGCCCCAAAAAATAAAGACTGGCCAGAATCTCTCCTGAGTGACAATCAAGAACGTAGTTGACTGTAAGAAGGTCGGAATATTTACGAGCTCGTGACAATTAAGAGTAATGACCCTAAGGACTTTAGGGTCAAGGCCGGAATCTCTCTCAAGTGTCGATTAAGGGTCTAGATGACCCTAAGAAGCTCAGGTTGAAGGCTGGAATCTCTCCCAAGTGACAATAAAGAGTGGTTGAGCGTAAAAATCTCAGGGTGAAAACTGGAATCTGTCCTGAGTGACAATCAAGAGTTGTTGACTGTAAAGTAGCTTAACCTGGTGAAGGCCAGAGACTGTCCTGAGTGAAGATTAATAGTAGTTCACCCTAAGAAGTTTAGGGTGAAGGCTGGAACCTATCCAAAGTGACAGTTAAGCAGAGCTCTAGGGAGGGACAGTTAAGCGTAATTCACCCTGAGAAACTCAGGGTGAAGGCCAGAATCTGTCTTAAGTAACGATTACGAACTAGTCTGCTGATCTGCAACTTGAACTTACCTTTCCAATAACAAAAGAACAAGAAAAGAAACTGGACAATATACATTGGGGTGATCTTAACTGAGCATGAAGAAAGCATTAAAAGAGAAGACAATAGCTGAAGAAGATGAAAGAAAAATGAATCAAAGGGTTGTGGGTATGTAACTGGTGTGAAGCGGCCTCGAGTCGGAACCAAAGACCTGCAGGGTGGTAGCGGTGGGGCGTAGGCGGCCGGATCCTTGCGGATGTGCTTCGCAACCCCACCAGCAAATCCCGCTCCGCACTCCCAGCTTCCACACTTGGTAGCAAACCTTCTCCAGCTGCCGCTCTTGATCTGCTGCCGCCGCTGGGGTCTGGCAGATGGTCGTGGATCACTGTCGTTCTTGATCTTATCTGCTGCATCTGCGGATCAGCTGGCGACGGCTGCTGTCTGGAACTGGTCGATGACGCGGCAGCCGCTGCAGCTCCCCTAGCACCAATGCCTTCAGCTTCAAGCTGCCAGTAGTAGTTGTAGACGACGACGAAGTAGTAGTAGCAGCAGTAGTAGGCGTGCAGCACATACCCACTATTCATCTTAAGTCCCCAGAAATGGATCGTAGGATGAGAAAACTAGAAGGGCAACTTTCCTGATCAGAAGGAGAATCATGCGATCAGCAGCTGCAGACTATCGGTTATAATTTATAGCCTCCTCTCCTGAAAGTTTGAACAGAAACTAGCTGCAGCTGGGCTCTAGTACGACACTAGTATCTGGCCGAGTATAATTACGTACAACATGTGCATGCAGCAATTAAAACGCAATATATATACATATATACATGTACGCGATCGAAGAAGCAGCTATTTGAGTTCATTCGTTGCTCATGAAATCATTCTAGCTAGCTGCATCAGATCTGGACAATGGACATACATGTACTTCGTTTCCGATAATTAGCTGACAAGTACAGCTCATGACTTCTACAGTCGTTAGATAAATTTGTCAATCATGAGAGCTGAACTTTTGAGGGGGGGGGGGGGGGGGGGGATGTGGCTTTCTTCTTCTCCTTTTTTTGAGATATTGTTTTCCCCTTTAAAGGGCTTTTCCTCAACAAA
>Ga0116230_10002710_pt1 | contig 17087 bp, 16 predicted proteins | sample S1TSphfallax_3_FD_88678 | JGI IMG/M metagenome (GOLD analysis project Ga0116230, IMG submission 88678) | Host-associated microbial communities from peat moss isolated from Minnesota, USA - S1T2_Fd - Sphagnum fallax MG | ecosystem: Host-associated > Plants > Peat moss > Unclassified | place...
CCGACTTTGCGTATTCCAGCGCGGTCGATTTGGTTAACCCGATAACGGCCGCCTTCGCGGCGGCGTAGAGCGCCTGATAAGGCGTGCCAACAAGACCCGCGGCGGATGCATTATTGACGATCGCGCCGCCACCCGATGCCAGCACCAACGGGATCTGATTCTTCATGCCGAGGAACGTCCCCAGCACGTTCACATCCATCTGGGTCTGGTAATCGCTGATCGTCAAATCGGCCGTCAGCGCCGCGCGCTGGTCCGCGCCGGCATTGTTGAAGGCATAGTGCAATCCGCCGAAAACCTCGGCAGTTTGCGCGAGCGCCCCGGCCAGTTGCGATTCATCCGTGACATCGCCGGTGAATGTCAGGCACCGGACGCCGCGCGATTCCACCTCGCTTTTTGCCTGCGCGTTGGCCTCGGTGCGGCGCGCATAGATGGCGATATCCGCCCCCTGCGCCGCGAACAGCAAGGCTGTGGCAAGCCCGATCCCGGCATTGCCTCCCGTGACAAACAGGGCCTTCCCGCCAAGACGTTTCTCCGTCATCACTTCAGACCTTTGCAAATTGGCGCGGATCGAGGCTACGCCCGTTATCCCGCCCGCGAATCGCCGCCACGTAGGCGAGGGCGGTGTCGGCGGCGGACATGGTCACGAAGGATGTCATATCCACCAAGCCCGCGCGCTCCAGGCTCTCGATGACGAAAACCGGGCTGACGCTATTGATCCGGATACCGCGCTCCATATCCATGGCGGCGCTGGTCACAAACCCCTCAAGCGCGCCATTCGCCATGGCAATGGCGGCAAACCCGGGCTTGGGTTCTTTGTTCAAGAAGCCGGCCGAGAGCGTGAAAGAACCCCCATTACGAATATGCTTAAGACCAAGCTGGACCAGCTGAATCTGCGGCAGCACCTTGTTTTCAAAAGCGAAGGTCAAATCCGCCGGGGATAAAGACCGTAGTGGTCCGATCGGAACGTCCCCGCCGACCAGGCTGACCAAGTGATCAAACGGGCCGGTTTGCGCGAACAAAGTCTCTATGTCCGTGATTGAGCGTGCGTCGACACGTAGATCACCCTGCGTGCGCCCGACGCGCACCACGTCTCCCATCGGCGCCAACGCAGCGGCCACCGCGCGACCGATGATGCCCGTCGCGCCGACGACGATGATCTTGAGCGCCGCCATGCGCTACGGCTCCCCGCTCGGCGCCAACGGTGGGATCACCTGCAGAGCATCGCCGAAATACACCTCCAACCGGCGGTGCCGGATCCGCCAGCCTTTCTCCGTTCGCACCAGAGCGTCGTGGAAAGCGCCCGACGCATTGAAGTGGAAGTTCAATCCCGAAGCGGCGCGCCCGCGATGGACCGCCAGGTAGTCCGTCCGCGCCCGTGCCTTATCGGCGTCGATGGTGATCACGGGCAAACTCAACATATGTTGCCAGTTCGAAAAGCCGCTCATCCGGCCCGGCGTGCCGCCATCTCCGCGCATCCACCCCCAAAGATCACGATACGACCCAACCGGCGCGCCGGCGGCGCTGTAATCGGTGATGGCGTCTTCGGTGAAGACCTCATCCCAATCTTCCAGGACGTTCGAATCATCACCCTGATGGCGGTCCTGACCGAGCGCATAGCGCGCGATGACGTTCTGTATATCGTGATGATCGAGGAGCATGAGCATCGTGCGCGCCGCCGGATCATCGTCTGTTGTTTTGGACATTGCACTCTTCCCCTTCACGAATCGGCCATGCGGTTCTCACGTTTCCGATTCACCGATTTCGGCCCGAAACGAGCGGGGTCATCGGTTCATTACCCTGGACGCGAACGATAAAAATGGCATTTTTGATCAAAAGTCAAGATGACACTTGCGTCATTTTGACAAAAGTGTCATTCTTATCTCAAGGTGAGCGCGCACGAACGCTCTTGGAGAGGGGTCAATGGATAATACTGTCCGGGAAAGAGATTTCGAGACGCTGGCCGCGGACTTCAAAATGATCAGCGATGTCTATGACGGCATCGGCGCGCCCAATCCATACCCGTTGCTGGCCGAGCTGCGGCGCTCCACGCCCGTCTTGCAAGGGGACGTCCTCACCCGGTTCCATGTCCCCTCCCAGGCCGACTACGCGCATTGCGGCCGGCCCGTCTTTACGGTCTTCGGGTATGACGCCGTGGTGAGTATCCTACGCGACCCGAAAACCTGGCTGAGCAGCCTGAACGGGGACGGCTTCGGCGATGCGGTCGACAATGTCCTGCTCACCGGCATGGACGGCGAGACACATAAAAAATTCCGCGCCCTGATGTCGCCGGCCTTCGGGCTTGGCGCGGCGCAAGCCTGGGACGGCCCCCTCGTCCAGCCCATCATCCGGCATGAATATGCCGACCGGCTACGACCTCGCGGCAAGGCCGATCTGCTGCTGGAGTTCGCATTGCCGTTCCCGGTGCGCGTAGTCTACGCGGTGCTGGGCTTCCCGGAGGATCAGGAAGCGGTCACCAAATGCGCCGGCTGGGCCTTGCAGGTCATGAGCGGGCCGCAAATGGATCCAGATAAAGCCGCGGCGGCACAGGCCGCCTCCCTGCAAGCCGCGGCGCATCTGTTCGATTACATCATCGGGGTGGTCCGCGCGCGCCGCGCATCCGGCCTGCTACGTCAAGACCTGATCGGGTCGTTGCTCGCGGCCGAGCAGGATGGCAGGTCCTTCACCGACGAGGAGATTGCCGGGTTCCTGCGCGGGGTGCTGCTGCCGGCGACCGAGACGACGACCCGGACATTCGCCAATCTACTGCTGCATTTGTTCAAAAATCCGGCGGCCTTCAACCGCGTCAGGAACGATCGTTCGCTCATCCCGAAGGCCCTGACCGAATCGATGCGGCTCGAACCCGTCGCCGGTCACCTGGCGCGACTCGCCGCCCGGGATACCGAGGTTGCCGGTGTGCCTATCGCGGCTGGCGCCGCCGTCTGCCTGTCGGTAATGGCGGCGCAGCGCGACGAAACCGTCTTCCGCGATCCGGATGTCTTCGACATGGATCGGCCGGTCAAGCCGATTCTTGGCTTCGGCTTCGGCCCCCACATGTGCCTGGGACAGAGCCTAGCGCGGATCGAAATCGAAGCGGCCATGAACGCTGTTCTGGACTTTCCGAACCTTCGCCTTGACCCCAGCCATCCCGAACCGGCGATGCGGGGCATGCAGTTCCGCGGTCCGGATCACCTGCATGTGCTTTGGGACGCTGAAGGCGCCTGAGTGATGGGCCGCCTGCAAGATAATATCGCCCTCGTGACGGGCGCCGCCTCGGGAATCGGCTCCGAGATCGCGTCGCGGCTCCACGCCGAAGGTGCTGTGGTGTTCATCGCGGATATCGACCGGGAAAGCGGCGCACGCTTGGCCAGATCACTCGGCCCGGAAACGATCTTCGTGCCCCTGGACGTGACACGGGATGAGAGTTGGGCTGAAGCGATGGCCGAGGTTCAGGCACGATCCGGCAGGCTGGACATCCTGGTCAACAATGCCGGCATCACGCTACCCGGCACGGTGGAGAGCCTGTCTCTGGATGATTGGCGGCGCACGCTTGATGTCGATCTGACCGGCGTCTTCCTTGGCTGCCGCCACGGCATCGCGGCGATGAAGGACGGCGGCGGCGCCATCATCAACATCTCCTCCGCCTATGCAATCAAAGCCGATCCGGACACCGTGGCCTATAACGCCGCGAAATCCGCTGTCGTGCTGATGACCAAGTCAATCGCACTGCATTGCGCGAGGTCGCGTTACGACATCACATGCAATATCGTCCATCCCGGTGTGGTGCGCACGCCGATGATGGACGCCTACATCGCCGCCTGTCCAGACCCCGATGCGGAGGCGCAAAAATGGATTGACATGCATCCCATCGGCCGCCTCGGTACGCCGGCGGACGTCTCCGCCGTCGTGGCGTTTCTCGCCTCGTCAGAAGCGCGCTTCATCACCGGCGCGTCATACGTCGTGGATGGCGGGATCAGCATCTGAAACATCACTGTCCCGCTGAAACGCCCGGGTTCTATCCTTCGCCGTAACGGATTGACTCTTTCACTCTTACCTTCCCTTGGAGGTCTCGATGCCCCTCGATGAAACAGCCATTCTCGCTTCCAGTGCCGTCCATTGGCCGATCGGCGGTGCGATCGTCACATCGTTGAGCGATGGCTACTTTGATATGCCGCTCGCGCATGTCCTCACGAATATTTCGACGCAAGCCGCCGAAGCGGCACTGGCGCGCGCCTTCCGCCCGGCTTCGCCCCGCTTGGAGGTGAACGCCTACCTGGTGCGGCGGTCTGGCGAAGCGCCGATCCTGGTCGATACCGGCGCGGGTTCGGCATTCGGGCCAACCGCTGGCCGGTTGCCGGCCGCACTCGAGGGCATTGGCGTCGATCCCGCGGACGTCGGTACGATCCTGCTGACCCATCTGCATGGCGATCATGCCGGCGGCTTGCTGGATGCCCAGGGTAATGCATTCTTCCCGAATGCGGAGATCGTGTTACATGAAGCAGAGGCCGCGTTCTGGCTAAAGGGCACGCCAGGCGCCGGCGCAGACCAGCAATCGGTGGACTTCGCGCGGCATGCCATTGCACCTTATCTTGAGCGCATGCGGCTCATCAAGGAAGATAACGTGATGGCCGGCATTGGCGCGGTGTTCCTGCCAGGCCATACGCCCGGCCACACTGGCTATCAAATCGGCGAAGGCGCCGCCTCTCTATTGATCTGGGGGGACCTGGTGAACCAACCCGCGATCCAGTCGACCTATCCGGAGGCGGGATTTTTCTCCGATGCGGACGCCGCTCTCGCGGTGCGCACCCGCAAGGACATGCTGGCGAAGGCGGCCGATCAAGACCTCATGGTCGCCGGTATGCATATCGAATTTCCCGGCGTCGCGCGGGTGGTTCGGGAGGGCGCGGGCTATCGGCTGGTGCCGGCGCATTGGGTGGCTGCGTTCTAGGATGGGCTCCGTGTCTTCTGTCTCCCATGATAACGCAACTACGTCCGTTGGTTTCATCGGCCTGGGCGATATGGGCGCCCCGATGGCGCGCAACCTGATCGCCGCCGGGCATCCCACCACCCTTTGGGCCCGTCGCGAGGCTAGCCTGGCGCCATTCGCCGATGTCCGCTACCGCCGCGCGGCGGACCCCGCCGATCTCGGTTCGACCAGTCAGGTGGTGGGTATTTGCGTGTTCGCCGACGCCGATGTGAGAGAGGTGGTGTTCGGCCCGCGCGGCCTGCTCTCAAGCATGTCGGAAGGCAGCGTGATCCTGGTTCACAGCACGATCTCGAGCGATCTCGCGGTCGCGTTAGCGCGCGCGGCCGAACCAACCGGCGTTGGCGTTCTGGACGCTCCGGTCAGCGGCTCCGGCCGCCGGGCCGCGGATGGGCAACTCGCCGTCATGGTCGGCGGCGATAAAAGGTTCTTCGACAGGGCGCTGCCGATCATGCGCAGCTACGCCGCGGTCATCGAGCACATGGGACCGATCGGCAGCGGGCAGAAAATGAAAGTTTTGAACAATGCGCTTGGTTCGGCCAACCTGCATCTGGCCTGCCTCGCGATCGGCATCGCCGGTGAACTAGGGCTGGACGCCGAGGCGGCAATTCGCGTCCTGCGCGCGGCCAGCGGCAATAGTTTTAATCTCGGCGTGCTCGCCGACCGCCTGATCCCAAACCCGGATTTCGCGCGCCACGCGATCAGCATGGTGCGGAAGGACATGGCCCTCTTCCGCGCCATTTGCGCGGCAGCCGGCCTTCCGGAATCGTTGCTGGACCGCGCTGGTTGCAACTCGGTGGCGGATCTCGAACATCTGGCACGCCATGAACCAACAGAAGGGGATATCGCATGACCAAACCAACAAAGGTTGTGATATTGGACGGTGGCGCGCTCAGCGCGCGCGAGCACATGGTCTATTGGCAGAGCGCTTCCGATGCGCCCATGTCACTGCCGGTCTACAGCGTGTTGGTCATGCACGCGGACGGCAATTTCTTGTTCGACACTGGCTTCGACCTGGAAAAATTCCGGGCGAATATATCGCCGCAGGGCGCCATTCAGACCCCGGCGCAAACATTGCCGCAACAGCTGAGCCTGCTCGGTATCGCGCCGAAAAACATACATACGGTGGTGAATTCGCATTATCATTTCGATCACTGCGGCGGCAATCATTTCTGTAGCGGCGCGGTCAATGTCTGCCACAAGGCGGAACTCGCGGCAGCACTCGATCCCCAGCCATTCGAAAGCATCGGCTATTCAGATCGCGGTTTCATGCCCGTCGATCCAGACCCAAAGCGCCAAGAAGACCTTGCCCGCCGCTTGCAGACGATCGAAGGCGACCAGGAAATCGCGAAAGGCGTTTTCCTGTTCGAGACCCCCGGCCACACCTTGGGCCATTACAGCATGATGGTGCGTCTTTCCGGCCGTCGGCCGATGCTGTTCACCGCGGATGCCAGCTACACGCGGCGCGCGCTCGATACGATGGTGCTATCGACGGCGCATATCGATCCCGTACGGGGCATCGGATCGATGCGCAGGCTGCAATCCTTGGCGGACGAACACGATGCGGAACTCTTCTTTCCGCACGATCCGGAAGAATACACCAACTATCTCAAGGCGCCGGGCTGGTATAACTGAGCGCCATGGACCGTCAGGGCGTTCGTTGCCGCATCAACGCCCGCTGGGTGGGATGGATACCTTCAAGCGAAATGGTCCGCCGACTGAACCGCCACTTTCCGTCGACGGAGCGTATCAATTCGTCGATATAGCGGCCGAAAACCCATATTTTAGGCACTTCGTCATCATCATTATCAATCCGAATGATATAACTCCCGGCCGTCGCGGTGTTACCTTTCAGCTCGATGCGATGCGACGTGGTGACATGTTTGTGCCATCGAACGGGCGCCTTCGTATGGCCGGTAATGAAGGCCGAGAGCTGGGCGTGGCCACGGACCCTGATCGCCAGGCCGTCATTCGTCCTAACTTCAAAAACGCCATCTTCAGTGTAGCAGTCGACCCATTCCGCGTCCAGACCGTCATCGATCGCGAGCGCATAATTCTGAATCGTCCGCGCAATATCGCTTTCGGCTTCCAGGCCTGCCACGCGGGCGAGAAGCTGCTCCAGGTTGATGCTCCCTGCTGAGCTTGTGTCTTGGGGTTTCATGGTAAATCCTTACTGCTGATACCACGCCGTTCCGAATGCGCGATCCGCTCGGCGCGGAACAACTGGCGGCGTCCCTTGCCGGCCAAATCCCGGAGTGGTCCAACGCAAAATTCGATATTGTCAGGAATCTTGTGCGCCGGTAACAAAGTAGCCAAGTATTGCTTGAGGCCCGGAATATCCTGGATGCCGCCGGGGGCGTCAACCATGGCATGGATGCGTTCCACGCCGTGACTCGCGGGCAGCCCGAAGACCAGCGCGGAACGTATCGCGTCGTGACGTTCCAACGCGCCCTCCACCTCCAAGGGGAAGACGATGCCGTGCCGCGTCTTGATCATGTCCTTGCGGCGATCGCTGACATAAAGAAACTCCTCGGCATCGCACCAACCCATATCGCCGACACTTTCCCAGCCACCGGGCAGTGTGGTCAATTCCGCGCCGATCAAGCGGAAGTTGCGTAACCCGGTGAGATCGCGAAAATAAATCTCGCCAATCTCGCCGGCGGGACGTGGCCTGCCCGCTTCATCCAAAATGGCAAACGCGCAGCCCGGCGCGGCGCGGCCGACGGAGCCAGGGTGGGCCAGCCATTCATAACCATCAATGAACGTGCTGCCGCGCGATTCCGTGGCGCCATAGGTCTCTAGGATGACCGCTGGGCCAAGCCAGTCAATCCAGGCCCGTTTCAGCCAGCCTGCGGCGGAACCGGAATATTGGCTGACGGCCCGCAATGCCGACAGATCGTATTGAGCGCGGGTCCGGGGCCCAAGTTTCCAGACCGCCAGCATGACCGGCGGCGTGACCGGCACCCAGTCCGCGCGGTGGCGGACGATCAACGCCAACAACCGCTCGGCGTCAATTCCGGCATCAGCACCAGGTGACAGCGCGATAGCACGCTCATGGCGCCCATCACGAAACCCGTGCCATCCGTCAGGTTGAGCGGCATGACATGGGTGCCATCGGGTCGCATGCCAAATGGCCAAGGGCGCTCCGGGTCTGCCGCCGCTGGACTTTCCACGACGATGAGCTTCGGCGTCCCTGTGCTGCCGCCGGAGGCGCCGACCCGCAAATTTGGCGGCAGGATTTCAGGCAGCCTCGGACGGCCAGACGGATCAGCCAGGAACGCATCTTCCAGCGGGATTTGGACAATGCCGGTCGCCGTCGCGGGTGGAAAGCCGATAGCGAGTTTCGGCTTGCCCAATTCCAGCAACGCCCGCATCTCCTCCGGCATCCGCGTTACCTGGATGACGAGTGGCACCGCGCCTAGTTTCCAGATTCCGAAAGCGACGGCAAGGAAGCAAGCCGTGTTGCCGCCGGTAATGGCCACGAAATCGCCATACGCGACACCAAGATCGACAAGGCGATAAGCGGCCGCATCGCTCAGCCTGTCGAACGCGCGGCGCGTAAGCATGCCCGTTTCGTCCGTGACCGCCGGCGCTTCTGTGACGCCATTGCCGGGCCTACAGGCCTGGCCAAAGGGAATCAGCGCCATCGGGCAAAGCACTCCCCGCGCATGATCACGGGATGATCGTCCGGCGGCCGCGACCCTCGCATGATGTCGTCTCGCCTGATCATATTTCGATCACAAAAATACCTTGGAACTGATATCCTGTCCGGTTTCCTTGCCTTCCACCGCAGCCTGGTAAGCCAAGGCGGTTTTGGCCGCCGAGACCACCTCCAAATTGCCGAACTCGGTCATGCCGCGGGCTTCCATCGTTTCCCTAACAAAAGTAGCACTTACGCCATTGATGCGGATGCCGCGCGGCATATCCTTGGCGGCCCCAGCGACAAAGCCATCGATGGCGCCGTTCGACGAGGTTATGGCGCAAAATCCCGGCATCGGCGTTTTGTTCATGAAGCCGCTGGACAGAGTGAACGAGCCGCCGTCATTGATGCGCCGCACCCCAAGCCGGACGAAGTTGATCTGTGTCATCACCCGATCTGCGTAGGCGAAAGTGTAGTCTTCCGGCGTCAGTTCCCAGAAGGGCGTATAGACTTTGCCGTTTCCTATAATGATCAAAAGTGCGTCAAAGGCACCGGCAGATTCGTAAAACGCATTAATCGAGTCGATCGACCTTGCATCGACCCTAAGGTCGCCACCGCTGCGGCTAGCGCGGCGGACCTCATGCTTTGTGTCCAACAAATCCGCGACGGCTGACCCAATAACCCCCATGCCTACGACGATGATTTTCATGGCATGTCCTCCTTCCTTTATAGTCGCGAGCATACCGAATTGCTACAAATCCCGTTTTGCCTTGTCGTAATCGCTCGCGCCCAGCCTTAATCTCGCAACGAATAACCGCTGTTGCCATGATAGATTGATCATATATATTATCTTTTCTGACAAGAACAAAAACGCATACCGGCAATTATCTGGTCCTGCGGCGGGGCCGTGGTCAATTCATCATCCCTTGCGGACGTGAAAGGGATCCCGATGCAGGCAATCTACTGCGCCGCCAAGCATGCCGTGGCAGGTTTGACGCGGGCCGCGGCCCTAGACTATTCGATGTCCGGCGTCAGAGTGAATGCGATCGCCCCAGCTGTCGTCAATACGGAAATGATCCAGCGCTTTGCGTCCGCTAACGCAGAGATATGGGACTCGATCCTGGCCATGCATCCCATGGGTGAGGTCGCGGAGCCCGAGGAAGTCGCCCGGGCCGTCCTGTTCCTGTGCCGTGATGCGACCTGGACCACGGGCGCGATTTTGAATAACGATTCGGGCTGTATCGCATAGATTTGTAAGCGGAAGCGTGCGTTATGAAAGAATTTTGTTACTTGACCGCCCTATTTTCGCTCTAACCGCCGTATGGCGATTTTGAGGGGCGGATATTCCAAGACTTTCCCGGAACGTCTTGCCCTCATAATCATTGCGGAAAATCCCACGGCCTTGCAGTATCGGAACTACGGTTTCAACGAATGTCTGAAGCTGGCCGGGCAAGGATTCAAACATAACGAAACCATCGGCCGCTCCGTTCTCAAACCACCTTTCAAACGAATCAGCGACTTGGTCCGGCGTACCGATAAATACGTTGCGCGGCATCGAGAATCGCAATGCTACCTCACGCAAGGTCAAGTTCTCATCGCGAGCTTCCTGGGCAATTTTCAGCACCGTGCTTTGTTGCCCTCCCGCGCCAATTTCCGCCACATCGGGAAACGGTTCGTCAAGCGGATAGACCGAAAAGTCATGATTATTATATGGGCTTCCGAGCATGCAGAGGGCATTTTCGATAGTCACGAGCCCGACCAGTTCCTGGAATTTTTCTTCAGCCTCCCGCTCGGTGCGGCCGACAATCGGCCGGATGCTTGGCAGAACAAATACATCCTCGGGCCGGCGCCCAGATTCCACCGCGCGCTGTTTCACCCGACGGTAGTAGGTCTTCGCCTCGTCGATATCGCTATGATGTGCAAATATCGCATCGGCACGGCTGGCGGCAAAGCTGATCCCGTCTTCAGATGCGCCGGCCTGAAAGATGACAGGCTGACCTTGCGGAGAGCGCGCGATATTTAATGGCCCCCGTACCGAAAAATAGGTGCCGCTATGATTCAGCGTGTGGAGTTTTTGGGGATCAAAAAATTCGCCCGTGGCTTTATCATAGGTGAACGCGTCATCTTCCCAACTGTCCCAAAGTCCCTGCACTACATCCAGATATTCCGCGGCTATCTTGTAACGAACCTGGGGTGCCGGATGCTCGGACTTGCCATAGTTGGCGGCGCTACCTTCAAGGTAGGAGGTTACAATATTCCAGCCGGCGCGCCCGCAGGACAATTTGTCCAGAGAGGCAAATTGCCGGGCAATCGTATAGGGTTCACTGTAGCTCACCGTAACCGTTCCAACCAACCCGATATGCTCGGTGACCGCGGCGAGACCAGAAAGAATGGTCAAGGGCTCAAACCGGTTGAGATGATGCGGGCTTGAACTAGCTGTGATGAAAACATTATCCGCTACGAACAAGAAATCCAGTTTTCCAGCCTCGGCAATCTGAGCTTGTTTTTTGTAGTAGCGGAAGTCCGTGCTGGCGCCGGGATGCGCGTCCGGGTGCCGCCAATCCCCGCCTCCGACCCCATTGCCATGCAAAATGAAGCCAAGTTTTAGCTGCCGCGCATTTGCCATTAGACACCCATATATATGATCAAGATGTTCATCTATTATGGTCTTACCACAGCGGTGTATAGTCAATGATTTCTCATCAACATATTTGCGATTCTCAACTTTCAACCGGCTCGAGCTGGGCGTTTCTGGAATAGAATATAATTCGCTTTTTCCTGTATAAGAATGGCTACTTCCGGGTTTCCTTCGGTATTTTAGTAAAATTTTTTTCTCAGCGCATCAGACTTCGTCCTGGTCTCTGCTTTCAAAGATGGTGCGGTATGAACAACACCCTTAAGATCATAGACATGATATGGATGATCTTATATTGGGAAAACAAATGGCGGCACAGGGAAATCTATATAATGAGGGGCTATCGTGACTCGGGATAAGCGAAGCTGCGCAAAAGCTTCGGCTGGATGTTTACAGCGACGCGCTCATCGATTGATTCGTTATATTATGTCCATGCGCTGGTGTTCCACATCATAAGCGTAACGCGGGAGTTCCTCGTCTTGGCCGAGGTTTCCCGCCACCTGGCGGACTTTGATAACTCACAAATCTTCTCTATCCATAATAAAAGCAGGCAGTATAAAAATGCTACAGAAGAGTCGCACTTATATAAAACATTGTGCAGGGTCGCCAGTGGATCTGTTTCGCACCACTGTAGGCGCATTGATCGTTGCAGCCATATCATCGACCATGGCTTTGGCTCAATCAGTCATAACAGAAAATGCTGTGCCTGGGAGAGCGGCGACAGTGGCGGACGTTCCCGCGCCCCCGCCGCCGGGCAAGACTTATACGTTGCAAGATGTTGTCATAACCGCGCGTCATCGCTCCGAACGGGCTCAATCCGTGCCGATATCTTTGACGACGATTGACAAGTCACAGATTCAAAATCTTGGCTCTGACAATCTTAACAAGATCAAGCAGTTGGTCCCGTCCCTTACAGTCGATGCGTTCAATCCCCGCCAGACCGGCCTGGATATCCGCGGTATCGGAAGTAATGGCTTCATGGGTTATGATGGTCTGGAAGGCGGCGTTGCCGAATATGAAGACGGCGTTCTGCTCGGCCGTTCTTCCGAAGCGGCTTTCGATATCCCGAACATCAGCCAGATCGAAGTTTTGCGTGGTCCGCAAGGGACATTGTTTGGTAAAAATGCTGTGGCCGGCGCCATTGTCATTAACACAAAATTGCCTAGCTTCCTGCCGGCGGCGAATTTTTCAGCCTCTTATGGAAACTATAATTACTGGCAGTTTCAGGGTTACGCCACAAGCCCATTAGGCAGCAACGATAAAGCGGCTGCGTCAATCGCGGTGCATGCCACACAGCACGGGGGCTATATAAAAAATACCGCCAGCGGCCTTAGCGAGGATAATCAGGACGACAAAGGCGTACAAACGCAATTTCTGCTCGATCCAAACGCCAACCTGACGATACGGATCATCGCGAATTATGACCATCAGGAATCCAATTGCTGCTTTAACACGCCAACGGGATTGATAACTAATTATGCAAATGGCGAGCCAGTTCCGATAAATGCGATAACGCGTTATTCAATAGCTGGGTATACGCTGCCGCCGATCAATCCATTTGGCCGGACGACCGATCTGAACAACTGGGAGCACTACGCCTACGCCACCGGGAGCCTTTCGGCCCAAGCCGATTATGACCTTCACGGTTATACACTCACGTCCATCACAGCGGGAGGTTTCTATAACTGGTATCCGAAACTCGATGCGGATGGTACAGGTCTGAGCTTTTTTCCGTCCGGAAATAACACGGTCGAGCAGCGGCAGTTCACCCAAGAGCTTCGTGTGACCTCGCCTCTGGGTCGCGCTGTCGACTACACCGGCGGCCTGTTCTTTTTCTACCAGCAACTGAATGACCAGGCGATATTGATCTATGGTTCGCAGGCCGCTTCGGTTATCAGCGGACTTGCGCCACATTCAGGACCAACCTGGAGCACCTACAACACCGCCCTGGACGGCTTTGGGTCGGCTGCAACCGACATTCCAGAAGCCTATAGCGGTGCCGGTTACGGCCAGGCGACCTGGCACGCCTCGCCAAAACTGGATCTCACGGTCGGTGCTCGTCTGACCTATGAAGATAAGACCGGCGACTATTACGCCGGCGAACAAGGCGGTGTTGCCCTTCCGCCAGGCTCCGCCGCCCAGTACATCCGCTCGGCGTTCGCCCCAACAATAGCTTATCAATTACAGCATTCAGATGTGCTTCCCGGTGGCCTCGTGACACTCTCTTACAAACCACTGCCGAGCATTCTCACCTATGCGACCTATTCGCATGGCGAAAAATCCGCGGGGCTGAATTTTGTTTCGAACACCACCACCCCGAAAATCGTGGCGCCAGAAAAACTTGATGACTACGAAGTCGGCATCAAGAACACGCTGCTGAATGGGCGCCTGCTGTTGGATGGCGATGCGTTCTGGGAAGAGGACACCAACTACCAAAGCACCATCATCGCTTACGTCGGAACTGGCGTGCTGTCATATCTCTCGAGTGTACCAAAAGTGCGTTCACGCGGTGTGGAAGTTGACGCGCACGCTAAGGTTACCGATGGCTTGAATCTTTTCTTCTCCGGCGCCTTTGATGATGCCTACTATGAATCAGATCCATCAGGCCCCTGCCCGTTCGAACTAAGCAATCTCGGAAAAACGTCATGTGATCTCACCGGCAGGCCTCTGGCCGCCAATTCCAAATGGGTTGCCGCCATTGGTGGCGAATACGATTATCCGCTCGTTCCCTATCGTGGCCATGAAACAGTCGCTTATCTGGGCGGCAACGTCCTGCTCAAGAGTGGCTTTTATTCCACCGGCGACGATTCGGGGTATGGCTATGTACCCGGATATGGACTCGCCAATATCAGCTTCGGTGTTCGCCGAGCCGACGGCGCGTGGGATCTGTCCGGCTGGGTCCACAACCTTACCGACCATCGCTATTACGTTTACCGCACGATCAACACGTCCTTGGCTTTGCCATTATATAATCTCGTCACCGGCCAGGTCGGGGACCCGTTGACCTTCGGTGTTACTTTACGCGCGAAATTCGACTAAGTACCGATGAAAGCCCAAATGATGAGTATTGGGAATGCCGTGGCGGCCATCAATGTGAGAAAGTTTTCAGATCCGACCTCAGCGGACGTGTTGCAAGACATAACTGCTACCTTGGCAAAGACGGCGGCTGGCTACGACCGCAGTGGGAATTTTCCACATGAAAATTTCGACTATTTGCAGCAACAAGGTGTCATAGGACTCCATGCCTCGCGAGAATTGAGCGGAACCCCGCTCACGTTAGCAGAGGCACAACGAGTAATCTCAGCTGTCGCCCGCGGGGAACCGTCAACCGCGCTCGTGCTTCTCATGACGTGGCTGTTCGGAATGAGCTTCGCGCGCAATCCTAACTGGCCACCGAAACTGCGTACACAGGTGCTGCAGGACATTGCCTTGAACGGGGCCCTGATCAATGGCCTACGGGTGGAGCCCGCACTTGGCTCGCCGGGGCGTGGCGGATTACCGGCAACCGTTGCCCGTAGAGCCCCAGGTGGATGGCTCATCTCCGGCCACAAAATATATTGCACCGGTATCCCGGCCCTCAAATGGCTGGGTGTTTGGGGCCGCACCGACGACCCGGAACCGCTTATCGGCACGTTTCTGGTTCCCGCCAAATCACCAGGCATTCGTGTCGTGGAAACTTGGGATCAGCTTGGTATGCGGGCAACCGGCAGCCATGATGTCATCTTAGAGAATGTATTTATCCCCGACGCGTACGCGGTCGATATCCGGACCCAGAAAGCCTGGGAAGGGTCAAACGATGTTGAATTATTTGCTTGGATGTCCGTACTGCTCGGCGCGCTTTACGATACGGTCGCACGAAATGCGCGCGATTGGCTGGTACAGTTCGTATCGGAGCGTACCCCTTCAAATCTTGGTGCGCCATTGTCGTCACTTCCGCGCTTCCAGGAAGCCATCGGCGAGATCGACTCGATCTTATATATGAGCGAAACCATATTGTACCGTGCCATTCATGGAGATTCCGCCGCTCTCCCCTTCAACGAGAGTAATTTCATTAAACTCATTCTTACAAATAATGCGATCAAGGTCACCGAGACGGCGCTGGCTCTCGTTGGCAATCCCGCACTTAGCCGGGCCAATCCCCTGGAGCGCCATCATCGCGACGCACTCTGCGGCCGTGTTCATTCACCCCAGCAGGATACCGTGCTCACCGGTGCGGGTCGGTCCGCACTGGCTGCTTTTGCGTCAGGTCAAGTCGGCAAATAGTCAATTAATGTACAGCCCGCGGTTGCAATCCCGGCCCATGTCTTTGAGAGCGATGGCGAAAATCATACGGTATAAGGGATGACCTGACTTGCAGGAGCTTTTGGCAGAACAGCGCGTTAAACCAACTAATCGGCGATGGACGACAGGTGGATTGCTGGCTCTGCTTATCGTTTTCAATCATCTTGACCGATGGAATCTCAGCATTGCGATTCCGTCGATCCGGCGCGATCTATCACTAACCAATCTTCAGTTCGGTATGATTCTCGCTGCCTTCCAATGGAGCTATGCCGTCTCAAACGTACCAATGGGCCTGATTGTGGACCGCTTCGGTCCCCGGCGGGTCGTTGCCGCAGCTGGTCTGGCATGGACATTTTGCGCGGCCGTTACGGGGGCTATGACAAGTCTGCTTGGGTTGATCGCCGTGCGCGCTTGTCTGGGCGTCGCAGAATCGCCGATTTTTCCGGCCGGAATCAAGGTCGTTGATGCCTGGTTTCCTAACCGGGAGAAGGCAGCAGCCGTCGCGATGTACGAGGTTGCCGTGCAAATAGGCATGACTGGCGCCCCGCTACTGGGCGCGCTTCTACTCGTGAGACTTGGGTGGCGGCTCATGTTCGTCTCGGTCGCATTGCTAAGTTTGGTGCCGTTGTTGATCTGGTTCCTGCGGTATCGTCAACCGGAAGATGACGTTGCGCTGAAAACCGATGAGCGGGCGCTCATCCTTGCGGCGCGAGACATGACTCGTTCCGCGCCTCCATCTTTCGCAGCGTGGGGCAGCCTGTTCACACATTTTCAAACCTGGGCGATGATAGCTGGCGGTATCAGCTATGCCGGCATGATGTCGTTTTACCTCTGGCTGCCAATCTATCTGCAACAGACGCGCCATTTCAGCATCGTGCGCGCCGGCGGCAGCATGGCTTTGCTAGGCCTTATCGGTATCGCGGGCGTAACGTCCGGCGCATTTCTGTCAGACTTTTTAATTCGCCTAGGTTGCCAAGTTTTGGCCGCGCGCCGGCTTTTGGTAACGGGGGGTGCTATGCTCGGCGGCCTGGCCATCGGCTGCACAGCGTTTTTTCAGGGTGACACTGCCATGCTGGTCGCCATTGGCGCGGGTAGCTTTGCAAGTGGATTGATGAGCGCATCCTGGTGGGCGCTTGTCCCCGCCATCGCCCCAGATGCCCGGCTTGTGGCGTCTCTTGGCAGCCTACAGAACGGCGGTGCATATTTGGGGGCGGCGATTGCACCTCTGGTGATTGGACGTTTGTTGGACATCGGGTTCAACTTTCACGCAGTTCTCGCGATCTCCGCAGCCTTTGCGGCGCTCTGCGCCACCATTTATGGCATTGCCCTTCGTAGCCCAATATTAAATTGCAAGGCCTGCGTGTCGCGCAGATAGACATGGACTTTGCCGGCCATGATCTCGTGTGTGATCATCGAATTTGGCTCCTCAGACCTAACCCGGCGATCATACGACGGGCACCGTTCTGAGAGGCTACGCGCGATCAGGCTTTATAGCCAGGGCGGTTAGTCAAACGTGTAAGTAACGTGTAAGGCGTTTTATTGGGTTTTAG
>Ga0116230_10002712_pt1 | contig 17077 bp, 11 predicted proteins | sample S1TSphfallax_3_FD_88678 | JGI IMG/M metagenome (GOLD analysis project Ga0116230, IMG submission 88678) | Host-associated microbial communities from peat moss isolated from Minnesota, USA - S1T2_Fd - Sphagnum fallax MG | ecosystem: Host-associated > Plants > Peat moss > Unclassified | place...
CCTATCCCTATGCAATCATCTAGGAGTATTGTAAGCTAAATATCCGAGTCAAGCTTCATACCTACTACTGAAGTTCAGCACTTCTTTGCCAAATTTTTATTTATTTTAGAAGATGAGGTTAGAGAATCGGCAGTTTCAAATTTAATTTTTCAGAATTTGAACAAGTGAGGAATAGGTATGCACAGTAAACCTTGTACTGTGTATTTGTACTAGTAACCCAATGGAGTTTGATTTTCAACAATTTTGACAAATATCAATATAAAAAAAAATAATTCAGCTAAACCTTTTGCAAATTATTTTGTGCCGAACGTCACTTGTAGGTACAGTATCATATCTTTTGTGTGAAGGTTGGGTGAAGCCACAGGATGCATCTGAAATGTCATCCTTCATACAGGCCAGGCCCCTAGCTTTCTGTGTTGGTAGTTCTACTTCACGTTCATTGATTGCACTGTCTACCCTGAAGGTAGATGCTGAAAATTTTACGATTTCAGAACTGGAGTCTGTTCAAATTTCCTTAATGATCTTGACAGGTCCTGGCTTGCCCAAACATATATGCAAGGAATAGGTATTAGTCTGTTTGCTTCTGTGTACATTGTGTCTGATTGCCTATCCCTGGGGGACAGTGATTGTCAATGGTTGCATGCAAATGAAGTTGTCAGTTTATTCACTAGAACATATTTAGATATGGCTAGGGAGTGAGACAATATCTCTAGATGAGATGCTTCTGCCCTGCCAAGAAACAGTCTTCCTCCTATTGATAGATCAAGTGATGCCACTTGTACTTCCTGTTTGCACCTAGACAACAAATTTAGCTTTACCTTTTACTACCCTGTATAAACCTTCAAATCTTTTGCTCATGCCACATTTGCACGGCACATGGGGTCTTATGGGATCTTCTCTCCAATAGATAATTGTAGTAATTGATTGAAGATGGCATGCAAGTGGCTCGTACGAATTGAGCTGTGAGAGTGTTACAGCTTATCGCCATTTACAAGCAACACCTTTAGTACAACGCAACAACCAAGGTTATAGAGAACAAAGTACGAGTACTAGAATTTGAGTCCCCCAATATGTGAGTACGTGATGCATCAAAAGTCTGAGGACGTCAAGTACATGAATCAACAAAAAAAAGGGGGAATATTTAGAATTCCATAAGAACTCTATGGAACTCTCAAACCAGAAAACTTCAAAAACATTACAACTTTACAAACCTTCTTCTTCGCTCTGATCTGTCTATTCAATGTAAGACTCTTTGCAATCTGGATCAAAGACCTTGTCTCTCAACCTAATGTTCCTAAACACAAATGAAATCATTTGACCTGCTAGAGGTCAAACGATTCCTCTTTCTAGAGTGAATGAAATCAAATGTTGACAACTTGCGTTCACAAGCTAATGCACAAGTAACTTGGCTCAAGACCTTCATCACAAGATTTTGATGCTCTTGTGTCTCTGCACCAAATGCTTCTCACTATTGATGACTCTAGGAACTTCACTAGCTGTAGCACTAGCAGCAGAATCAACAAACAATCCCTCATTCTTTCTATAGGCAAACAGTTGCTGCTCAACTTTGACCTAATCCTTCACATTAGGGTAGAATTTATCTCTTACAACTCTGAACCCTTTCATTACTTCTCAATCTCACTCTTATCCCTTGCCTTTCCACTCAGGATCAAGCACAAAACAATCAAAATGTAATGGGCTATGAGTCACAACTTAGCCTTGGATCATATGAGCTTTTATGTTCTGAAGACAAGGTGTTTGCAATAGAAAGGATGAAAAAGCATTTGTAGTCTTGGTTCAGCAAACAGATAATTGTTCTTTGATCCTGGTCAGGTATTTCAGATGACATGATATTTGCCATGGAATAAGGTCCAACAGTGCTTGCCATGGAAAAGCGGATACATATCCTTCTGTAAATTTGATCCAGCATTGAATTCCAGGAACTATGGCATATAGGCATTCAAGGCTGGTGGAGTCAAGAGAAGGAGTTGCTTCTTCCAGGTGCCATAGAAATGTGTGGGTATTAGTACACTGTATGGCATTTGTGTGCATACATTGCTAGCTTTGTGAATGGAGAGTTGAAGATTGGGTCTCTTTAGCTGGCTGAACTTGTACACATTTGGAGCCACCCTACTTTTGTTGTAACATGAATCTACCAACAGTAATTGCCCCATTTTTTTACAGGCATCACAGGTCTGCCTCACCAGCAGCCTTGGGTACACTACTACCCATTTTTTCTGTTAAGATGGACCATCCTCAGTGGAAGGAACATCAATGGCTCATCTACCCTCACTACTCCATTCTGCCAACTTGTTTGTAGAAACTTGACAGGAACTTCTTCTTTAAGTTTCGATCAAGTTTGACAAATAGGATCATGCAGAAACATGTTTAGGGGGAAGTGATAGCATATGAATCCCAAATGATTCCAAAAATGATCAATGACAACAGGAAGTAATCAGGTACTTCAACAATCATTTTCTTGTTAACTTTTCCATCCTTCTGTGCCCACAATTTTCTGTAATATCATGCATAAGATCATACATAGCACTGAGGTTGAGGTTGATGTTGGCAGACTATGGGGTGGAGGGATATGTTGCACTGGAAGAATTGACTACACATGAGATGGGTGAAGCTGGAGGAGCTTGTGAGAAAGGGGGTTCCAGAGAGGTAATGATTAATGGACAGTTGAGTTCTCTCTGCAATGCAGTTTGATATGAACCTGTATTTCAAATTCTTGGGTTTTCAGTTTTCAGTTTCGAGGTGGTGAGCTCCTGTAATCTGCTCAAAACTTCATCTGCTGCAATGCAAACCAAGGCCCCGTAAAGTTCTACTCCAGTTGTTGAACATGAAACAGTCATTGGTCAAGTCTATGTTAAGCATATTATATGCATTATAATAATGTCCCACAACATCAAGGCAATTGTTAATGTGCAGCACAGTGTGTAGTGCCATGATTTGCTTTCCATTCAAACATTTTGTCATTAGCTATGCCTCATGGGTGCTGTTCAACATGATGACTAAGTTTTCCTGTTGCTTCTAGGAATGTGACAGAAACTCAGGATGCAGAATTGTACATTATTGTTTGCCTTACATTTTGAGCAGATCTATTCTTATATACTTAATCTACACCTGCCATCTGGAGTTGATGAAGGCAACAGGGAGTAATGGCAACTAGTCATGCCATTCATGAGGTTCCCTGGTTGAGAGTGTCCAGTAGCCTCTGCAAACATGAATTGCAGCTGACCTTTTCTGGGAATCTAAACAGTTTCAGACTTTGTATTTTGTAATGGGATAGTAACCAGGGCACTGTTCTGAAATGGGAATCATGACCAAAATGCCTCCCTCTCTAACACAGATTTCAAGGTCATCCTTACTGCATTTGTGTCCTTACTGTGAGCTGATCATCCTTCCCCTTATTAAAGAGTTTAGCACAAGATTGTTTGCAATGCTCTTCTTTCATTCCTTCGCATATGCACAACCCTAAACCCTTTTCTTTCGTTCCTTCTCATATATTCTTGTAAACAGGGCTTCCTGACATCAAATGCATCCTGAGCACATTTGACCTTGCTGGCTGCTTGAATGTGCTTGTCCATTAAGCAGAGTTGTCTCTGTGTATCTGCCCAAGGGAGTGTATGAAAGGTGCTTTGCTTGAAATGCGTGATGAAAGGAGGCAGCCTGAATGCAAGTCCCAGAACCTGAGGCAATATGTAGTACAGTAGAGAGTGAGTTCATACAAAAAGTAGGTCACTGGTGATTTCTGATTCTGGGAAGCAATTGGCTACCATGTGCAGGTGCTGGGATTTACAGGGAAAAGATGTTGAAAACTCTCGACAAGAAGATTCATAGCTTTTGTCAAAGCTTTTTATGAAACTGTCCATATTGTTGAAGCAAGTACCTCACAGCACATCAGCACCAATAACTTCCAGTGAAAAATAGACATGGGAGAATTGAAGGAACTGAATTGTTGGCAAAGTTGACCATTACAGTCGTTATAATTATGAATTCCATGCACTGACTTTTTTCACCTCTGGAACAGAGTTTTCGACGACCATTGCATATTATGAGTCTGTCTCCTTGCAGTAGTTCACAAATTTTGCTCTGGACCTGATAATTCTAGGTAGCATGCAGGTGTTTGATGGGCATCCCCAGCATTGGACAGGTATTACTGAGGAGATTTTACACTTACTTTGCAAGCTTCCATCTTCAGGTGATATGGTGCTGGAGATCAGTCAGTATTTTGGAGAATTTTTGTGGCTGCGTTTCAATCCTCACTGCTATCTATGAGCATGTCATGTCCATCATCCTCATGGTTAATGAAAAGGTCCAGGAAAAAGATAGGTTCTATCATTGTTCTCAAGGAACCTTGAAGTTCTGACGGTTTTTTTCAAATTCTTTCTTCAAGATCCAATGAACCTGAGACTTTGTGAGTGGATTTACTTGTGTATTTGTCAGTCAGTGCAAATTCATTCTTAAGCATTTGTTTACAAATATCTGTGGAATATAACTGATGAAAAGTTAGCCTGAAATTTTTAGCTGACTATTATTTATCTACACCCACCTTTAGGAATTGATGAAATCAGTGGATAGCCATGGTAGCCCATTGATATTCATGATGAAGGTGGTTGTGACAAGCTGCCACTGATGAATAGTGTTGTTGTTGAGATTTTTTTGCATTCTTATAGATGAATGTTCTATTGTAACCTGGGCCCTTTCACTCCACATTGTTTTCCATAGAGTTTGAATGCAGGATTACTTGCTGCTAGGAGATGGATTATACCATACTTTGCTCTAGCTTGACTGTATGTGCATGAGCCATGCTATAATTTGGAAGAGATAGAGCCTTGTAAGAAAGTTTGTGTATTGGGTACAATGCCTTTAGCATGCTCAAATGTGCAAGTAGCTGTCCTGAAGTTGATATCACTGCAGCTTCAGAATGCCCTTTACCTTGGTTATCTTCAGAGACAATACTGTTACACAAGCTTATTGTAACTATGCAGATATTACAAGCAGATGTGCCACATATGAGAGGTCCACGTCAAGCAGGTCTTGAAAACCTTGGTGTGTGCACAGGTATTCATGTCTGGTGTCACTATTCCAGTCTGTGATTCCAGAATACGGGCAACCAGGAATAGACCTGAATTTTGTAGGATTTTGGCAATTGTTGTCAAGTTTACATGTAAATGTAATGAGAACTTGAGAAAGTTGTTCAGTAATAATGTATGGGGTAGGGCATGTAGATGGAATTGTTGCAGTATTCCCAGCTTTTGGGTCACTGGAAAAAGTTGCTGGAAAAGGAAGCACATTTGGCAAACAAGCTCTTCGAGTGGCACTGGCACAATGGATAAATTGGAGGTTTATTTTTTGCCATATTTGGTGCAAGAATTTCTGGAGGTCAGTACATCTCTGCATATTAGATTCTTAAGTAGGTCTCCTTGTATCACTTCATAGGATTTGATATCATTACTATGTTATGAATGATTTGCAGATTTCCTGGTTTCTGAAAATTGCTGCTCTTCAAACTTATTCAAACTTATTTCTGTTACTAGCAACAAATTGCAATGTCCACATTTTGCCTAAAACCATTTTTCACCTTGTTGTGAAGGCTTTGGAGTGCACAGTTATCTTTGCTAATGGCAATAAGGAGATGGTGGATAATGACACTGAGGCAATCAAAAATGCTGCAGAGGACACTGGGCCATCAGTAGAGCCTGTGTCCCTACTATACTGTGAACAGTTGCAGAGGTCCTGATTGATCTGCTTGGTCAGCTGGCAACTACCCTGCAGACTTTTAACCTGGTGACATATCTATAACATAATCAGGAATGTTCCCACATTGTGTTATGTATTTGGTCACATGGATGTGATTGACTGTTTTGATACTTTGTAGCTTCCGAACCAAATCTAGCAACTTCCATACCAGACCATTTTTGCAATGTCATGGTAAAATGTGGTTGAAGGGGATATGTTTGTTTGAGTGCATCTGAAATAACTCTAATTTCTCTTATCTATTGTTTCAGATGTGGTGATGATGTTTTCTCTGTGCTTTGCAGATTTGTATGGGCCTTGGTGGAGGATGCAGAAGTAGTAGTGAAAAGTAGAATAAGTGCTTTGTATGCCCACCCCAGGGGCCATTTGTTTAGCCAACTGAGTGATCTGCTGTACTTTTGCGAAGGCTATGAGGTCAATGACCAGACTGGAACACAATTAAGTGATGATGAAGTTCTTCTTGCTCCTAGCTCACACCTTCAAGCTCTTCAATGTCTTGTCTTCAAGCAAGTGCCTAAGGTTGGATAAGAGTGTGTCACAGGTTGTTACTGTTAGTTAGAGGTCTCTATACAGAGTGAACAATATGCTGGCTGAAGATGCATGGATTCAGGTCTTGGCATCCATTACTATCATTCAAACCACTCCTTTAGTGCTTTTGTAGTTGGCCAAGATATATGTTTAGGTCTTTGCATCTAAAGGTTGGCCAACTACAATGAACTGCATATCAGAGCTGCTGCCTTTAGGGTGATGTAGCGGGTTGTCAGAGTGACTTTGGCATTGTTGAATTAGCTCATGTCTTGGGATTGGTCACCACTAATATGAACTCCATTTGAGCTGTATGAAAGAACTAGAGCTACTGCTGATTCTTTGTCATGGGAAATGCTGAGGGTGGCACTGGGTCTAGGCTGTGCCTGTTACTGTACTTGGTTTGTCTTGGGTCCAAACAAGAGAGGTGATGATGCTTACTTTTGACACATGGTTTTATTCGTCTGTTTCTTGCAGTTGTGAGATTTTGCACCAACAATCATAGGCTCTATAGAAAGGAGTGTTCTTGAAAGCAGTTGAAAACACTAATTCCTGAAGAATTGTAAGGATTTAATTTGTGAGAAGGTTTGTGTTTTTTTCCATGCACACTAATGTTTTGGTGGTAAGCTACATACAGATTCTGTGTATTTTGAAGCCAACCCTTTCCAAATAACCTGTTGTGACACTACAAGGTAACATTTCCCAAATTTGCTTAAATGAATATGTGCTTCATTCAAAACTATTGGTGGAACCTGGCTTTGTTTATGCTGCCTGTTGGGTGTTGGTTGGTGGCAGCCAGGGACATTTCTGGATCAAACCACAGAAGTTATGTTGTACAGTGCATTTGCAAACAGGGAGCTGATGCTGTGTTCCATGGCTGATTTAGTATGGTGTTCATGGTCAATGGCTATGTATGGTGGGTACAGCAGCAAGGATTGTTTCAAGGACTAACAGTGCATTCCAGTCTACCTTCAGTTTAGGGAGTGTTTGGGTGATAGTAGTTTCAGATTGCTGATCAGCCTATGTGGATTACTCTGTTGGCTCTGTGAGCTTTCAAATCTGAACTTTTTCATCTTGTTCCACTTCTCCTGTGGCTCCAATGTTCTTTCAAGGAGCAGCTGTATTGTTTGACATCTGGAAGTATGGATCTCTGTATTGATTCCTTTCCCTCTGGACAGGAGACTGATTGTTGCAGTTCATGATCCTCACCTTCCAATATCCATTTGGAGCTAAAGCACACCTTGGTTACTAGTCCTTGTTAATTATCACTCTTGTGTTTCTGTAACTGTTGTCCTCCATGGATGCAATCTCCTGATCTTGCTGTAATTGTCATCCTGTCATGAGAGTACCACACCTTGGCTGTATTGTTCTTTGTCATGATTGTTACTAGTCTTGTAATGAGATAGGTAAGGAAGGTTGGTATAGACACTGAATGTTGCACACTTGCACTTAAGCTAGCAGAGAAAGTTGAAGCGGAATACATGTTGGAGAAAGCAGATTTTGAGGATACCAGTGGTCCCCCTTGACATTCAGGACTTCCTTTGCGTATTTAAGAAATTTGCAGTTGCTGAAGATATGTTCCCTGTAGCTAAGTGTGTTACAGGAACCTTGACTTATGTCACCAAAAATATTTTCTTTGCCTGGCATTGCTCTTAATCCTCATCATGGTATTCTTGGCTATCTAATGCTCCTCAAAGAGTGACTGTTTGAAGGCTACAATGTAGTGAAGAAAGGCTATTTCAATGGAGCACAGAAGGAAGCATCCCATGGCTAATCTTATTATTTGTTGAAATGCCTACATAGGATGAGGATGTGAAGGCAGAAACAGCAGCCCAGAATGAAGTGCAAAACAATAAAGTCATAAGATGACGTGGATGAAGACCAGGAAGTTAAATAGTGGATTGTTATGTTGGGCTTGTGCAGTTGCAACGTTGTATGAAGATTGCCAAAAAAGTCCCTATCTTCCCAGATGTGCAGGTTTGAGGGGCTCATAAGCTTGAATGAGGAGGCTATTGACTTCTTTTATTAGCTAGGTCATGGATAATACATACTTGTGTACCCACCACCAAGTGCTAAGGAAATCAGTGGGCAGTCATGGCTGCTTATCACTGCTATTCATGATGAAGGTGATGGTCTGATATTTTGTGAGTGTCACTCACAAGGTGTCACACTGATTATTTGTTGCATTAGTTTCAAAGCATTTTTTGCGGATTTTTCTCAGTAATCTGTATTAGGTTCCAGGGGCTCCTAATGTGCACCCAGGCTATAGCTTGGCTCTTTTCATGCACTCTATGGCAACTGTTTAGTGGCAGTTAATCCCCATATGCTTATGGCATGTTGAACAGTTAGTGCTCTCTAGTTGGGACAGCCTAAGCACTAGAAGAAGTAGCTACTAAGTTCTGAAGATCCTCAATGGAATGGTGGTAAATAACCATCCCCCACAGGGCTTTCAACTTGGTAGTTGTTGACTGTTTCCATTGATGCAAGAGGTATGGGATGCAACAGCAGCAAACCTCTGACTGCTGCTGTTTCTGAAGTGCTATTGCAACACTGTCCCTGTTCCTAGGCATTGGTGCCGAAAGCGGAAATTTCTACAGGTGACTACCGTCGCACTTTTAACCTACCAACTGGGGACCAACAACCAAGCGCGGGTAGACCAGCGGGAGTAACTATGACTAGAGACCAACACCCCAGTGTAGCTGGGACTAATGAGGATGGGAGTGAGAATGAAAGAGGCTGAACTCGGGGTCTTGCACCTAAGAAAGTTGACAGATTGTGAACTGACATTGCCTCTTATTTGGTACATGTGGTGTCTGCAGGATGCGGCTAATGGCCAAGTTTGATATATGCGCGGAGGACTGGTATTTCGGTAGCTGTGGAGAAAAGCCTCCTGTTTATCCGCAGAATAGAATATGTTAGGTGTGAAGTGATTTGGACAAAAGGCATTATATCTGCTGCACTTATTTATTTACTTGCGGATGTGCTCTTTGTTGGTTGCTGACTTGCCAAGTACAAACTCGGGGCTTGGTGTATTGGTGTGAGAAGGATTGATCACTTGGCAATATCTAATAGGGGGAGCATCATTAGAGCAAATCACATGGCCATAGGATTGTCAAATGGAGGAAGAAGGGATTTGGACTGTAAGTTCCCACTCTCCATGAGGCTACTTGCTTTGCAATGTCAATCTCTTCCAATTGGGAGTGAACATATGAAATTTGGGCGGATGTTCATGAGACATTGAAGTATGAGGGAACATGTGTTGGTGATGAAGGCGAAACAAGGTTCTCTGGATGGGCACATTAGGCGATTCCAATCCAGGGGTTCAAAATTTCTGAAGTGAAGCAGCCAGAATTTTCCAGACTGCACCAGATTATTGGTCACATGGAGCACAAACTTGGTAGGAATGTAGTACATCTTGACTTAGTTAAATAACACAATGCCAAAATGCCTACATCCATGATTGAGTTTAAAGTTGTATGTGACACATGTACTACATAGTTGAATAGAACATGTCACATTGGACGCAACATTTATGACTATGTTCATGGCATTTACAATTATATTTTGTAACAAAAAATAATAATTTAAACAATTTTAAAAAATAGGTAGTCATACGTACACAAGCATATATATATTCTCTAGAAGTTTATCCAAAGTTTATGGCTTCAAGTGGTCAATTTTTGTATATATGTAATGTTGTGATTCAATAATTATTATTTCAATGCCTTTTCAAAAAATAACATGAAAAAGCATAATAACATGTGCCTTTTCATGGACTATTTTCTTTCCTAATAACTACCTCATTCCTTTCCCCTAACCACCTACATGGACATGAAAAGGCACATGTATGTCCATGTTATGTAATAAAATCAAATTTGAAATTAACATAAGTAATAATGAACTATTGGAAACCAAATGACAACATATGAGGGAAATTTAAAAAGGTGGAGTTATTTGATTATTAGGGCACATTTCACAAATCTAGAGTTTTCCCCAAGCATAGGGTTTTTTTTCCAATGTGATAAATTTCAATCAACTATATATTCATGTAGTCACAAGTTTCCAATTCAACTATGTAACCATGTAACTTAGTGTCATTGAGAAAAGTTGAACCCTTTAGATCTTCAGTCACACTAATGTATTTACCATTCAGGGTGAAAGCATGATCAATTAGACATTCCATAATCCTTGTTTGCATAAATGGAAAATAGCCATAAAATACACCTTCATATAGTAAATTTTAAAATATTATTTTTTCCAATGATCAATATGCACATGTTCTTTGATTTTATACCAATGATATAAAAAAATTGCATATTTAATGTCCATTTAAGTAGAATTTTCAAAACTGCAAGTAGATTTTTTCTACTTTCTAAGCATTTGTTTCATAGAAAGTAGGCTTAAAGTAGGAGAAATATTGGACTTTTCTACTTTCTTGGATATTGCTACACCAAAATGTACTTATGTGCTTTCAACTTTTACTTTAAAAGTAATAATATATCAAACTTTCTAATGTAAAAGTATTTTTCAACACATTTTGACCAATATGTTTCAAAAATATTTTTCACCTACTTTTATTATACAAAAGTCTCTCAAACTTTGTATACAGCAAATTATAAACCCACTATTGAGCGGCATGATGGTTTGATAATGATTGAAAACATTTTGACTCTACTTTCTTACATTTATATGCAAAAATATGACTACATGAATGATAACTACTTTTTGTGTCTAATTAATTGTGCTTTCACCCTTCAATCACCCCTTTCAACTTGTGACAAATAATGTCATCTCATAAATATATCCATGTGACATGAAATGTCATGAATGTCATTTTTTAAATTAATCTAATTGGGTGAAAGTATGTTTAAAAAGTAATCACAACTTTGCAAAAAGTGAAAATGTTCACTTTGGAAGCTTACAAGTAGGTGAAATCATTTGACATTGATATTCAAAACTAGACAAATGTATCATATGTGACATGGACATGTTTTTTTTTAGTTTCAGATTTTGTATTAGCCCTTTTTTAAAAATACTTTCAATATTTTGTGAAAGTTATGTACATGTCTCACTTGCTAAAAAGTATCAATTTTCTACATGTACAAATTTTAATTCAAAAATTTCAAGCATAATGTGTATTAAGAAGCAATTAGGAGTATGCACTACCAAGTTACAAAAGTAAATTGCCATTTATATGCATGTAGAAATATATGTTTTGGATGTCATATGACATTAAAAAATAGGTAACATATTATATATATTCCAAAAACATTGTTGCATTGAATGCACAACAAGGGTGATTATGCCTCTAGGTTAATGTGTGACAATTTCAACATTTGCATTTTTTAATGCTTAGGTTTGAAGTATAATAAATGAAAAATTCAACTAGGTTTTAAGCAAGTTCTACCCTCTTCCCCTTGTTTATTTATTTTTCCATTTTCATGTTCCTTAACAAAAGAATTTTAAAATACTTTCTAGAATTGATAATTAGCCTTGAATGGCATATAGTTTACCATGCTTTCACCCAATTTTTGTAATTAACATAACTATGACATAATGACATTGTAATATTCTAATTAAATAAAATTTAAATATCAACTTAATGAAATTAATCATTATAATTTCACAAGTCTTGAATTTCATGATTACATTTTTTTAATGTTTTTATTCTCAAAATGTAAATACATTACATTAATTTGAGAGTATTTACTTTCAAAAAAAATTAATAAATTGAAATATAAGTAATTTCATAATGTATTAAATGATATGTTAACTTTTTGTTTGATTTAATAAGTCATGGAAGTGGTTCATTCATTTACTAATATTGTCCCTATGGAAGAATGTAATATTCAATAGTGTCATAGTCAATTTTCACACTACTATCCTATCCACCCTAGTCCAAATTACAATCCACCACTAGAAATGATCTATTAAGTTTCATAGAGCAAGCATGATATATATTATCTTTTCTTTATTATTTCTAAAGGTATAATTAGTTCCTTCTCAAAATATTTTATGTGTTTTGATCATGTTGGAGATCATGGGCCCCAAAACTATATTTTCCTTGGGTTATCTACTTCAAAGTTTGAATGAAATTTCTTGGGTTTACCTTAGCACCATGAAACCCTCAAGTTTGAATCCATCCCTAAACTTATGCATCACAATCCATAAAATTCTTAGTTGAAAGCTTTTTTTGACATGGAATGTAATGTGATGTCATTAATACAAAGGAAAACAATTTTGAAAATTTTTGATGACCATAATATTGAAATATATATATACATAAAAATATGGATTTTTCCTTAAAGTCCTTTATTCATTTAAATTAATAATTCAACTTCTCATATTTCAAATGTAATTTTTTAAAGTAGTTACCTTTGTTGATAAAATCCAAAAACCATTTGTTTAGCCTTGCCATATGACTTGTGCAATACAATGTATTCAACCTATAATGTATTTACAGTGTTATTTTGGCCATTTGTAGTTTGGTATGGACTCCACATATCTTGGAAAGTACTACACCTTACTATGATGTCACCTAAATTTCCAAATCAACTAATTTTGTGGCTATAATCGTTGTAATCCCATGTGTCCTCAAGTCACAAGCATATTTACTTGCTAATGTGAATTTTGGCATGTGCCAATTTGTAATTGCAAATGTGATTATTTGGTGTGATTGTGGTGCATTTTGGATGAAAAGTGAGTTCATTTCAACCATCATCAATCACATCCAACAACAAATAACAAACAAATTGTTTTTTATAACTCTTGTATGTATTGTCAAACATACATGTCAATTTGTAATTGTAGGTCAAGTATCTATTATGACTAACATGTACATTTGGATGAATAGATGGATGAAAATCATACTTCTGTCATTCAATTTGGTCACATCCAATGATGAATGATAAGTAGGTGATAGATATTTTTGGGGTTGGTAATAGGTAAGTAGGTATGTTATATGTAGGTAAATGGGCATTATATGTCAAAAAAATTGTATGACTTTGTCCATGACTACAAACCTTAATCATATATGTTTTAACAACTACATAGTCAATTTAGATTCATTGCTTATGTCATCTAGTTACAGTAATAATTGTAATTGTTTATGCCAATCCATATCATTTTCATGATTATAGTCATGGATGAATGATCACAATCTCAAAAGATTGTCCAATCATCGTTGTCAAATTTTATAATATCAAATCAAATAATAGTCATGGAAAATGCATCCAACATTTAATTTTTCATTTTTTAAATATAAAATTTTTAAATTTTAAATTTTTTATTGTCCATTTATGAGTTGCCATGTGGCAACATAGTCCAAATTTAAATGTTTATTAACTACTTATAGGTTGCCACATGGCATTTTAAACTACAAATGAACAATTTTTTGACCCAATCATGTGATGTCGCATGACAACCAAGGCTTAAGAAGTCTAAGTTAGGAAACTTAACCTAAGAACCTAACCTAGGCCACCTAAACTAAACTAGGTAAGCTACTTAAACAAAGAGCTTAAGTGATCCTAAATTGCAAGTGTGAAGACTTGAACCCCTCATTTTCATTTTGAAGGTTCAATCTTTAACCATTACACGATAACTTTTTATTTGTTGATTACTCACCACAAAGTAATAAACACTAACATATTTTAATCTAATTTAATTTATGCCATTCACCAAATGTAAGTTAAGTTAATATCAACTTCCTTAAACTATTGTAGGTTAACTTAGTATAACCCAAAGCTATTTAAATCAAATTATGTTAAATCAAAACTAAACCTAAAAGTTAAATGTAGGTTAAATTTAAAGGCTAAACCTAGGTTAAACTTAAAGACTAAACCTAGGGGCTAAACCTAAAAGTTGAATTTAAGTTGAACTTAAAAATTAAACCTAAGCTAAACCTATAAACTAAATGTAGGTTAAATTCACATGTTAAACCTAGGCTAAATTTAGATTGAACTTGAACATGCTAAACCTAGTTAAATTTAGTTGACTTAGGCTAAACTTAAAGATAAACTTAAGTTAACCTAAGCTAAAGGAAAAAACTATGTTAAACCTAGAAGTTGAATTTATTAGCTAAACTAAGAGGTTAAACATAGCTTAAATTTAAAAGATGAACCTAAGCAAAAACTAGGTTAATTGAAATTAATCTTACGTTGACTGAGGCTAAACCTAAGCAAAACCTAGTGTGAATATATATTTAATATTGGTTCCAAGAAGAAAAATGTTCCATGGCATGATGTTCAATTGAGTTTATTTTTGTGGTTCATGTGTAAAATCACAATATTTAGAATCATACACAATTGGTTGATGATCAGAAGTTATTCAAAATAATTAATTTTTTAAGGCTCCTTTTGGAAACCTTTAATATATAAATATATATGAACATATTATTTATAAATGCATACCTTTAACCCACAAATTTTTTTCATATCTATATTTTTTAATTCTTTTACATGTCCAATATGTTTTGTTATTTGGTCAAACATGGTTTGGAAATCAAACCACATGTTTTAATCATGTAATTGTAAACATGACTAAGTTGTGTTACATGATTAAAGACATATTACATATTTAAAACTTAAGCATAATCACAAAAATGTCCAAGTCATGGATGTTGTTTTTCGGGGGTAGATAATTTATAGATACGTATGTAATTTAGTGATAGGTAGAATGTGAATGAACACTAATGCAAAAGTGGGGTGCAATTCACTAATTTAAATCACTATGGGACTTTAAAAATGAAATAATTTCATTGCATCTTAATGATTTCACCTTTGTTGAAGTTATTTCATTATAGGGTCACTATGTAAACATCATGTTTCGTTACTAATTGACATAATTCATTATTATAATTTACTATGGTAAATAGGTTTTTTTTATGTTGTTGTTTTAAATACCTTAGGCTACTTTATGATATACCATATGTTATTTTAAGTTACCTTAATTATTTTAACTTATACCTTAAATTATTATAAGTTATTATACCCTTGGTTATACCTTAAACTATTATAGGTTATTTTACCTTAAAGTATTAACTTATTATATATTTTTAAATTTTAAATTAATATATGTTATTTCGAATTATACCTTAGGCTATTCAAGGTCATTTTACTTTATGTTAAGATATAATAACTCAAGATAATCTAAAATATAATATAATGACCTAAGGTAAAATTACATATAAAAGATTTTTATATATTAATTTAAGCTTGAATAATCTAAGGTAGACTACTCTAAAGTAACCAAAAATGGTATATGTAAAATAACCACCAATAATTGAAAACAATTTGTAATAAAATAACTTAGAATAACCAAGAATAGTCTTCAACAAAATAACATAAAATAACCAATAATAACCTACAATAAAATAGTGAATATTAACCAATGATAAAATAGCCAATGATAAACTATTATAAAATAACCAGCAATAGTTATGATAAAATAACTTATAATAGTAAACAATAACCAATGGTAAAATAATTTAGAATATCCAACAATGGATTACAATAGAATAGCCAATGGTAAAATAACTTAGAATAGCCAACAATAACCTATGAAAAAATAGTTTATAATAACCAACTATAATTTATGATATAATAGCCAAGAATACCCTATGGTAATATAACCTAAAATAGTCAATAATAGCCTACAATAGAATAGCCACCAATAATACAACTTAGAATAGTCAACAATAACCTACAATAGAACAATTGCCATGTTAAAATAGTGTAAAATAGTCAACAATGGCATACAATATAATAGCATAAAATATTTTATGGTAGAATAGTAAAAAATAACCAAGAATTGCCAAGAATTGCCTAGGGTTAAAAAATAAATGCATAATAATATGTGATGACAAAATAATGTCATTTATTTAAATAATGGTTTGTTAAGGATTTGTTCCTTAACATGGAGATTTAAACCTTAAACCCTAAACCCCCCCCTCAAGGGGTTCGCCCCTTAACATGGAGGTGAAAGGAAGTGAAGGGTTAAAACCTTCACACTTGCACCCTAAGTTGGTGGGTTAGGTTCCTAGCTTAGACTAAGTAATTTAATGAAGGTTCCTAGGTGCTTAGCTTAGGTTCATAATTAGTTATTAGTAAATTTATTATTGATGGTTTAATTAATAATGAATTTATTATTAGTGATTTAACTATTAATGAATTCATTTGTCCATAGCAACTCATTCCTATTTATTAGGGGGTTGCCCACTTTCACCATGGTAAATTTGTCCAATTTCATTTTAAATTTAATGAAACACATAATGAACTTGGATGCATATATTGGTGTAGTGGGGGTTGATATATAGGTTTGAATTTAATGATAAGTAAAAAGGTAGTTAGGTGGGGGTAGGTAGGTTAGGTAAACAAGTAGCTATGATATATATGTAAACTAAGTAGGTAGCTAGGTTAAATATCAAGGTGGAGATGAAAGGTTTAAATCCTTGAACTTGCAACCTATCTATATGATTAACCTAGGCTAGGTTGCTAATTAACCTAACCACCTAGCATAACCTTAGGTTCTTTACACTCGGCCTAAATTAAGCCTAGGCCTAGGTTTCATGGTCTAAGCTTTTAACCTAGGCCTAGGTTGCCGATTGAAACTAAGTTAAGTTACCCATACATTTCATGTAAGTATTCATTATGATTGAAAACCCTTTCCCCACTATCACAAAATGCCATTGGGCTACAACACTATCTCCTAGATGTGAAACAAAAATCTTATAACAACATTTGCAAGCAAAAGTGAACAATTTTTCTTCAATTTTTGAATGATTTACACA
>Ga0116230_10002713_pt1 | contig 17076 bp, 10 predicted proteins | sample S1TSphfallax_3_FD_88678 | JGI IMG/M metagenome (GOLD analysis project Ga0116230, IMG submission 88678) | Host-associated microbial communities from peat moss isolated from Minnesota, USA - S1T2_Fd - Sphagnum fallax MG | ecosystem: Host-associated > Plants > Peat moss > Unclassified | place...
ACCAATACCGGAAGAAAATGCAGCTCATACTTTGATGCCCAAGATATGATATATGATTGAAAACGATATATGTATGCTTGTGTTGTCAAAACTTGTCTCTTCCAAGTGCCTTCTATTTCTATGCCAAAAAAATAGGGCCAAAAAAGAGGCAAAATTGTCAAAAGGCTACATATTGCAATAAGTAGTTCACCTGCAAAACCCTACAACCCTAATCCCCCTCGCCATGCATGGCGAGCCCACAACAGTCCCAGCCATCAAATGGCTCCATCAAGCTGTCCAATATTCGTCATCTATTGCTGACCATTTTCCTCTTTCACCAAGTCTACGATGGCCATCATCTTTTTTTCACTACTTGTTTTCAAGTATGAAGGTGGGATCGCCATCACCACCTATGACCCTTTGCTTGAGCTTGCTAGATTCTATAATTATGAAGGTTCTAGTTAGGATTTGGTTCCATGATGTGCATTGTGCACATTGCAATGGGACATGGGCATGGGCCATGGCTTCAAGGATTTGATGACTTAGTCAACTGTTCAAGAATCACACCGTGTCAAGCTTGGGAGTTGAGAGGATTTATGGATCATGAATTGCAATCTATAGAGTGCCATTGTGCATTGAAGGGCTATAGCTTATGACATGTCATTGCGTTATGCAACTTGCAAGTTGAGGTCGTTATTGGTCGACAATTGTCATTAATCATTGCCAAAGTCCAATTGAACTCTAGAGAGATATGATCTTGACTCCCAAATCCCAACCCATTATGATGTTTATTGTTGCCCTAATTTTCTCTTTGCAAGTTGCTAGTAGTTACATTTTAGGTCTCTAGATTCTGAAGTATTAAATGTGCACACTACGTACTATGTAATGTGATGATCACTAGTGGTTTGCATTGTGCAATGTGCACTAGAGTTTGGTAGTTCATCAGTTTGTGTGCACACATTATTTTCTACTTTGATTTAATAGTAATTATTGATGGACAGATTGCGATTATTGATTTTGGAGTTGATCGCAATCTTGGGTTTGCAATGGGTTAGATTTTCATTCTAACTACTACAATAATTAGTATAGAATAATAAAATAATAAAACTAAAAATAAATTATATATATCAGTAATTGATTATAATAATCAATTAATTAATGATTATTATTTTGAAATATAACAACTTAAAACTATATATTAATATCTATTGGTAATTATTATAATATAGTAATACTTCATAATTGATTAATAATAATAATAATGTAATTTGTAGCCAGCCTAGGTTATCTATTTATTATTATATATTATTATGTCACTTGCTAGATCTATTATGATTTATAATATCAATTTATAATAAATAGAAATAAAATTTTAATTAGTACATTATTCATTTGAAAATAATTTGAAAATAATATAATGATATATTAAATTTTAAGTAAATATTTCAGTAATTATATAAATGTTTTCCTATCATTCTAATATCATCATCATCATTATGATCATTATGCAATAAAATATTAATATTTAAAAATTTATAATGAAAAATAATATTGGATTTTTTAGTTTTTTATTACATGTAATTAATATAAATATATAATAATAATAATAATAAGAAATGTCATTTGTAATAATTTTAAGAAGTATAATAAGATGTTTTGGATAAACTGTTAATATGGGCACAATATATTTTGTAAATATTTTACATAAAATTTTAATATATTCAAAATATATATTAATTAATGTAACCATAATATTGAGGCCATTTATGCTAGTAATATTATTTGAATACACATGTAATATGGTTGGTCATATACATTCAAAATATACATTTATAAATCTTAATACACTCAATTATATTTTTTAGAATTCAAAAAATACACCTTTGTATATTCATGGGGCTGCAATTAAATTAGTCACATTTGTAACTAATGGGACTTAAATTGTTATTCTTGAATGAAAACCAAACTAAATGTTGTTCACATGGAAGGACAAACACCAAAATAATCACAAACTAATTGCAATGTAGTCGTAAATATGACCAACACAAGAAATAGTTGCAAAAATGTCCAAATGTAGTTACAATTAATTAATAGTCACATGTAGTCACAAATAAAATGGTTACATTTTGGCTAGTTTTTAATAATGGAACCTTTCTAACTAGGAATTAACTATGAGTTAACTGAAATTTAGTTAAAAGTTAATTCAAATTTAACTTAAAATAAACAAATATTTAACTACAACTTAACTAGGATTTAACTAAGACTTAAATAAGAGTTAACTCAAACTTAATTATAAATTAACTAAAGCTTAATTAGGATTCAAATAGGAATTAATGAGGACTTAAATTAAAGTTAATTGAGATTTAGCTAAAAGTTAACTAAGACTTAACTAAGAGTTATGGATGAACATTATGGATGAATTCCATTATTGGAAGATAAAATTTAATGTTCGCATTTGTCACATCTATTTTACAATGGCAAGAGGAAAATTGACACCAATTTTCACACCAAACACTTTGGAATCAATGATTAAATATAAATTAATCTCAAGCATATTGGATGGAATATGTGAATGCCTACAAAACCTTAAGAATATATAAGAAATGACATTCAATTATTCCCCTTCCAACATTTGCTAAAAATCATATTATGGGGAACAAAATGGAAAAGGGCAATTGTCAAAACAGATGAATGGGCGGTGTGGTGATGGGCAAATGCAAAGATAAACAAATAAAATTTTACATTATTGAAAAAATTATAAACATTCCAAAAGAGGATATGGAAGACTACAATTAAGCGGTGTTTACACATGCCATGAATTTTTTCAAATAATGCGCAAGCTTGAAAAGGTTGATTTGATTCACCCTCGAACTCTTTGAAATACTCAAATGCAAATCTGAAAATGAAAACAACAAAAGAAGGAGGAGTTGGGGTACGCTCCCTAGTTCATAACATTTTAGGGTAAAAGAGACGTGTTGGAGTTCCTCGATGAAGATTAGGACGAGTGACAAGCGAATCAATTATTACATGGATCTGCATAAACCAAACAAGTTGGTTAGTGCATAATTGGAACACTTTTGGTGCATGGATAAACCACGAATATACATAGACTCACAAAATTCACCACAACTTGAACTTGGGGGAAGCCACCACCTTCCCCCTTATAGTATTCTATGTGATTAGCCATGGGGGCTACACTCAAATGTCATTTTTCCTAGGATTCCCAAGTAGGGAATTCCAAAATTTTCAAAATTGGGACTCCCGCCACTTTGGAGGCTCATAACTTCTTGTGAAGACCTTCAATCAATGCAAGTTTTAAAGAAAAATTGTAGCCATTGTCAAAAGCTTTCCAACGATATATGGCACACCACCTGCACACACCTAATTCATGGCAATTCTTAACCTTTAGTGGTTGGGAGTTAAATTGACACTTTGACTCCTAACCTTTCTTTTTACCATAACTTGTGTTATAAGTACTCAAATGAGTCATGAGACCCCATTTTAGACATTTATGTTTTTAAAAAAATTCAATGATATAAAAAAGTCTTCAATCCAATGAATTTTTTCCCCTTAAATCATTATTTGAAAATTTGGGATTCCATAAAGACTCCAACTCCCAAAATGGGAATCCACTTGGGAATGTGTGGGCTCATTCCCTCACACTCTTTTGCATTCCTGAGAGTGTGAATGTGACTCCCAAGTTGCATTCTTGACCTACACCTTTCTTACCCTTGCCTTGGTCATGAGCTCAAAACTAGAGTCGTGACACAATTCTAATATTTTTTCACAAGCTTATTCAACAATTTGTTTACAAATGAATTAATAACCAACTATCAACAAAATTTATGAGACCTCAAAAATAACTCTATGTAATTATAAGCAAGCAAGCATAAGTGCCAAAAGAAATTAAGAACAATTGGTCAAAACATCTTGTGAATTGTTAAATGATAAGGCCGGCCTTGAAACAACGAAACATGTATGATAGTCGACAAATGAAGGAGGACCCAAAATCACTTTGTTTGCATTAAATTGTGGTTCAATAGACATGTTAACATGAATGTTTGTTCATAATATGTGATTTCAAAAGGAGATATTCAATTTTGAAAAAACAAAATAAAATAAAGGTTGAACTTCAACATTGAAGTTGCTTGTTGAACAAATTTGTTGTGACTCTTGAAACAAATAATCACTAAAAATATCATATTAGAATAGTAAATGATTATCATAAACAAACAATGAAATACATGATTTTGTGGCTATTTAGATATGTAATTATTATGCCATTTGGAGCCATTTTGCCATGTCATCAATCATGCCACATGGCATTCCTAGGGTGAAAATTGTGACAAATTAAATGCCTCCGATATGTGTAATATGCAATTTCAAGCTTTAGATTGCACATTAATTAAGATACTTACATGTTTAGATTGTTCACAAGGTGGTTTAACTATTCTCACTACATAATTAAAGATCTTTTTTACATCGTAAAATCAAGTGAAACTCAAAAACTTGATGCGAAGGTTGAGGTAAAAATACAATGAAATATAAAAGTTCTATTGGCTAGAGGCCGTATATTGGTTACATGGCATGTAAACAAGAATCTCAACCAAAAATGACATTAACCAACATTAGTCCTAAGGGGTAGTAAAGCAATCATGATTATTTGATTACCCATAAAATGCATGATAGGATTTGGAAACATATTTCTTGGTTCTTAGTAATTTTAGTGGTTTTTCCATTTGTAAATGTTCTAAAATCACCATGTATAAATAGTCCAATAAAAAATAAACAACTTTCAAGAGGCCATCCAATGTAGAAACTAAATAGCGGTAGGTTATTAAAATATCTCTTTTGGGAGATGTTTACAATTATGTATGATTGAACAAACAAAATTTAATTTCTTTCTATGAACATCTAGGTAGCAATCAAAATAACTGTATTATGAGTTGAATTGTTCATTTGCACCATGTCACAATATCCATATTTAAAACACTTTTGATGAACGCCATGAAATTTATACTTGTACCAATCTATAGAAACAAGAGAATTCAAAACTATAGATGTAGAGTTCCAAGCAATGTTTGGGTATAGGGCATCTTCTAACCACTTGCAAGATTATAAAATATATGGGATGGGGATAAAAATGTTTTTCGTGGAGTTTTTGAGCAACTTGTGGCAACCTCCTAAAGAATCCATGGCCAACATAATCAACAAATCAAAATTATAAAACATTATTTCACTAGCAATGTGATTACCTCCTTGAATTTTAGGTCAACTACAAAACAATTGAATCAATCTTGTAACAAAAATGGATAGGAAACACTTTAGATGTTGAAGATGATGCATATGAAACTCTAAAACTTGCTTACAATAGAAAGATGCATCAATTGGTGTTGACTAATATTATTACCACAAGTAAGGTGGAAAGGAGAACTCCCCACCATGCCCGAAAGATGTAACGACAAATTTGGAAGGAGACAATGGATTTGGGGGACACCACATTGGTGGCTACACCAAATTCCACAATGAGTCCCAATGAAATGAACAACCCACCAATGGCACTCAACTTGGCTTAGTATATTCAAAACGAAGTCTCATGACATCATTCAGAAGAATTGGGAAACCTAACAAGAGAATAATTTGGAATAAATATAGGTAATAGTGAACAACTTTGTGTTAACAAATAACTTCAAGGCTTTGATGTTCATGGAGATAATTAAGTATTGTGTCATGAAAATGTTCATTGAACAACAATGTGTTTTTGAATATAAATAATAATATGTTCACTATCAAGTCAATATACTATAGGTGGAGAAAACAACTAGTGGACAATCCATTGGTTTTGTGGAGTATAAGGATATTGGTCTGAAAATGAACATCACATTATGATATTATTGACAAAAGTGATAACCCAAAATTTTCATTTGATTTCAACTATAATAATGCATGTAATGCATGAAATAAATGAATGTTGTGTATGTGGGCAAAAAAAAACAAAATAGCCTAGAAACAATGATGATATTAGCATTTTGAACTAGTTAAAACAATGATTACAAAGATGGTTTTTTATAAAATTATTAAGTTAATTAGGCATCTAAAATTGAGGAGAATTTTAATTATATTTTAAAAACAAAGTAGGGCTTTATAAGATAATTTAAAAAGGGTGTAAAAGACAATAAAATATCCTTAAAATTTTTACATTATGTGAAAGCCTATAAATACAAAATATTTAACAATTTTATCCTTGGAACATCACACAAACCAAATATTTAAAAAACTCGTGTGGTGAATATGGAACACTTGATTTCAAGTTCTACTTTATAGTGACAACATTAAAATTAAATGGGAAAACATGTTGAAGTCAAGATAAAACTCAAATGAACAACAAATGATAATGATAGAAAATTAAAAATGCATTGATATGTATATGGGATTGTTGGAAACCTTGAAGATAGTTAGAAACTAAGGGAATAAAACACAGCTCAAATTAGGAGATATGTTGAAACACTCGAGATTGTTGCTAAATATATTGCACTTCTATTATGCAAGATTTTAAAAAAATAAGTCACACAACGAACATTTGTAGGGTTCAATAAAAACACACACAAATTATTTTTTATGATGTTTATCAAACAATGGTGTATTGCATATAAAAATGGTAGTGAATTTGGAGAAGTGTCCATTGACATGAAGAATATGTCAAAAGGATTTGAACATAACATGTCAAAATCAAAAGCGAGGAATTAAATGAATGTACAAAGATTGGCAACGTTCCATCCTCGTTAGAATAGTCACACATTTACAAAAGCAATTTCATGATTCAAAGCAACACCAATTAGTTAATGGTTGACTTGAAAATCATTGGCAATGACATTGGTAATAGATGGCATAATGCCTAGCATCAAGACTATGTCTTGGGAATTTTTGGGGACATTTTCCCCAATGATACTAATTTTTCATGTATTGAAAGTCCATTCCAATCCTTGTGTAGTAATAAATGAAGCTTAGTAGACAAACTTAATAACATTGTTGTTGTCACTATACCCATTGTCCTTAGAAGTGTGCACAGTTTCAAGCTAGAAACTAAACACTACACATAAGCATTTTTAAATTACATGTGAAATTCCAAACAATAGCCATTTATTATTGACCAATATTGGAGGGGTGAGAGTGGTCACAATAAATTTAATGTCATTGAATAATGCAAGATCTTGTTTTTCAAAATATCCATAAGTTATTTTTATGACTTCACGATTATAAAATGATCGTTTTTCAAAAAGGGTTTCAACTATGTTTTCATCCTTCTATTCTACAAGTAAATAGCATGAAATTGACATTTGGAAGCCTTAAAAGCTTTCAATGGACAACCCAAATGAGCTCTCTTGTAAACTATCTTGTGTTGATCCCCATCAATTGTTCTCCTTCAACAACAATTACACTTGATAATATAACCCCAAAAATATGAAAGGATGAGGGGAAAAGGTTTATTCTTAACTTCAAATAGTGTGGACCTATGTCAGCTAGGTGGCCCAACCTTAGATATGAAGTACTGGCTTTAGTTGGGTGGGCATCAACCTTTACGTTTTTTTTATAGCCAAATTTGGTTAAATATTTTTTATAAAAGCATTCCATTTTTGAATTTTTGAGCTTAAAATAAAAGGGTTTTTTCAAACTTAAAAATTGCCAAATCTTTATAATTGGTTTTTAGTGTGTACCAAAATATATTGAAAGATGATTTTTAAAATTATAGTTCATATTTGGTTTGTAACCAGATTTGGTTAAAATTTCTTTAGGATGATTGCCAATTTTCCTACATCTTTTTATGGATGGTTGCCATTGTGGTTCTAAAAGATTTTTTTTGAAAAAAACATTGTTGGGCATCAAGGTTTACTTGGATATCATGTGCTTTATACTTGCACATTAGATCTTGTGCTAAAGCTTCCCAAATAGTAGCTTAGCAATTTTAACACCTAGGTATGAGGTTTGGTATCTATTTCAATTGTCAATCAAGGGTAAAAGCATTATGTCTTTTGTGTGTCCAAAAGATTCCACTACTTGGTAGCAAGTGTTGATGGAGCTTAGAAATTTAGTTTTAAACTAAAAGGTGTGTCAATCTTTTTGAAAGACAAAATTATGTCAACCTTGAGATTGGGAAGAACCATTTTCTTGTGTTTGTTCAACTACATATCAACATAACCCCCCAAAAAAGTTATAGGGAATAATATAATTCACAACCAAAAAATTTGATGGTGGGGAAACCAAGGCATAAACTTTACATGACATACCATACCAATTACGCATCACTGATGTTTGATCTTAAATCATTTTCAACAAGGCAAGACAAGTGTTTGTGTTTTTTATGGAAAGCTTTTGTATACTAGCAACCATAACAAAATAGAAGTGGAAACATTTTATTACAAACGCCATGTTTTTAAAGGGAAAAAATATTGTCTCCTTTTTTGAGAAAAAAATTAAAAGAAAAAGTTTGCCACAATTCAATTGAGTTTTTGGTTTGGACAATGTTTGTCAATTTTTTATGGTTTGGATAGTTTGCTAGGGCAAGCATTAAGCAGTACCAAAAATAAATGCAACTCATACTTTGATGCCCAAGATATGATATATGATTGAAAATGACATATGTATGCTTGTGTTGTCAAAAATTGTTCTTTCCAAGTGCCTTCTATTTTTATGCCTAAAAAATAGGGCCAAAAAGGGGAAAAATCACCAAAAGGCTACATATTAGAATAAGCAATTCACCTACAAAACCCTACAAACCTTAATCCCCCTCGCCATGCATGGCAAGCCCAAAAGAGTCCCAGTCGTCAGATGGCTCCATCAAGTTGTTTACTATCATCATCTATTGTAGACCATTTTCCTCTTTCACTAGACTACAACAACCATCATCTTTTTCTCGCCACTTATTTTCAAGTAAGAAGGTGGAATCACCATCATTAACTATGACCCTTTGCTTGAACTTTCTAGATTCTATAGTTATGAAGGTTTTAATTAGGACTTGGTTTCATGATGTGTGCAATGCACACTACAATGGTGCATGGGCGTGGGCCATGGCTTTAAGAATTCGATGACTTAGTCGATCATTCAAAAATAACACCATGTCAAGCTTGGGAGCCAGGAGGATTTAGGAATCACAAACTGTAATCTATAGAGTGCCATTGCACATTGAAGGGCTATAGCCTATGATGTGTCATTACATTATGCAACTTGCAAGTTGAGGTTGTCATTGGTCAACAATTGTTGTTGATCATTACCAAAGACCGATTGGACTCCGGAGAGATACAATCTTGATTCCCAAATCCCAACCCATTATGATGTTCATTGTTGCCCTAATTTTCTCTTTGCAAGTTGCTAGTAGCTACAATATGTGTCTTTGGATTCCGACATTTCTAACGTGCGCATTACATACTATGTAATGCGACGATCATTAGTGGTTTGCATTGTGCAATGTGTAGTATGCATTGGAGTTTGGTGGTTCATCAATTTTTATGTGCACATTATTTTTTATTTTGATTTGATGGTAATTATTGATGGACAAAATGTGATTGTGGATTTTGGAGTTGATTGCAATGTGAACTTTGCAACAAGTGAATTGACAAGTGATGGAGGTATTTTTAAAATTTGCAACAGTTTTCAGGTGTGTTCAATTCTAAACTCTCTTCATGGTTTTGTGTGTGATTGAAAGGTCTAAGTTTGTTGAACTTCAATTAAGTAAATTATAAAGGGTTTAATCAAACATATTATTTCACATTTTATTAATTTCAAGGTTTAATGTTCTTTGAGTTTTTTGTTTTTAAACTCTAGATTCCAAACTTGTCAGTGTGTCATTCTAAACTCTAGAAGTTTTGAGGGATTATTGGTTGTTAAGTATAAAGTGCATAATGCAAAGGTTTAGGGTTTACTTGTTGCAATCTATAAATTATAATGTAGAAATTTAGGGTTTAGTCGTTGCATTCTACAAATTGCATTTTGCAATGTAAAGCTTTAGGGTTTAGTGCTTGTAGTGTACAAATTGCACCGTGTAGTTTAAAGCTTTGAGGGTTAGTAGTTGCAATCTATGAATTATAATGTAAAACTTTAAGGTTTACTAGTTGTGGTGTATAGATTGCCAATGTATAACTTTGGGGTTTATTGGTTACAATCTACAAATTATAATGTAGAGCCTAGGGTTTACTCATTGCTAATAGCAAAATTGAGGTTTGTTGATTATTGACAACAAAGTTAAAGATTGTTGTTGCTAGTTTTGTAGACTATTTTATGTTATTATGATTATTTCTTAAACATTGCAACTTTGCAACCTCCCCAAGACTTCAAATTCCATTGTTTCTTTTCTCAAATTGATGCATTAGGTGTAGCATCTTCTAGCAATCCACCTCCAAACCCTATCCCTTCTGATCTTGAACCCCTTTCTTATGTTGATATGTGGATTTTTGTTGAAGAAACTAAAAGGAAACATAAGGGGTATGATCTAAATAAGGTGTTTTAGGATGTCTAAAATGTTAGGTTTCCATGGGTTGAATTAATGGTGGATGCACATGGCAAGGTGCATCAAGTCAAATGTAAGGTTTGTTCCAAGATAGAGGACAAGGAAAAGTTGTTGGCCCTTAAATTGGATAGCCTTTGGAAACACAATGGGAGAAGGAGGGCCTTAATGGCAATCCCAGGAGTTTGTAAAATTGGTGAATAGATGAACAAAAAAAATTTCCATTCTAAAAATGAATATTTGTATTGTTCAATTAGGAAGGACACCATTATTAACCAAATCTATCATGTTGTTTGTGAAAAAAAAAAAGATTGGTGCAAATTTTTATTTGTTTCCACATGTTATCCAAAGGTAGACCTATGATTAATTATGAAGCATGAACAAGCTACTGCATTTCTTTGATGTGAAGGATTTTCCAAAACCCATTGGTTAAACACAATTGGTTGGGAGATGGTAGCTTGCATGCATGATTTGGTTGTCAACAAAACCAAATCTTTGGTTGAAGGTACTAGGTTCATCTCTCTTTCTTGTGATGAAATTTATCCTTTCATGTTTATGTGCTAGAAGATTAGCAATGGACACCTTTATCCTTGCAATATGTGGTTGATTTAAGGCCATTTTTGATAACTTGAAAAGGGTACTAGTGGATGCCATGGTGTAGTTTGGTGATTTGTGTTAGGAAACAATTGCATCTAACTAATTACATTCGGAGTTGATGGGGTGAGTGTGTTTTAGGGCATCAAAATAGGTGTGACAATTCAATTGAAAGAATATAATGCACCATTCATGATTGGTGTATATTGTATGAACCACCGCACCAATCTTGTAGTCCAAATTCTTTCTAAAATGGGCATTGTGATAAAGATTAAGGATGTGTTGCAAAGTTTATATGCATACTTCTCTCACAATTTAAAGAGATCCCAAGAGTTTGTTGACTTGGGTGATATTGTGGAAACAAAAGGTTAGTGAATTTTGAAGAACATCAAAACCTACATATTTTTATACTACTCCCAGCTAAGAGGGTTATGTTTGAGTATCGTGCCTTGGTTTTAAAAATGCATCAAGATTCTAATATAATACTCAAGTTGCCCATAATTTGGAGTTACATTCTTGTATTATGCCCATGCTAGAAAGGCTCAATGACTTGATTAATTTTCCTAGTCCCGACAATGTTTTATTTATGATTTTGTTACGGTACTAAAATTGTGCCAAACAAATTTCTACTATTGGTATAATGGCCCTTAAACTACCTACATGCATGATATGTTCAATGGGTATCGCAACTTGCTAAATGGCACATCAAACATGGTGGTGCATGAATGGCCACATGATTTGAATATTGGTTTTGAGAACTTGCGTTTTCAAATTGTCAGCACTTCTATCATGATGCATTATTGGTGTTTTGAAACATTAGTCCATGTGCCTATTACTTGTGTTATCTTCCAACAAACCATCAATTAAGTGCAAAGATAATGTTATGAAGCTATAACTAAACTCAATGATGAACTTTAAAAGTGGTTTCCTACACATTGGGATGCCATGGATGCTTTTGGTGTTGTTTATCCATAGTATTGGCTAAAATCCTCATGTGAGGTGACTTTACGTGTTCATACGGCTATCTTGAAAGGGTTTTACTATCAACCTAAAAAGGTCAGATCCACCCAAACTTGGATCCCACCAATACTTGATGTGAGTATTTTGGACTTGCAATCTTCTTTCTTCAGTATTACAATGATGTTTAATGCTCAATGGGCTATGGACTAGTTGATGGATATGAATATAGTGTCCAAACTTTGGAAGAAGCTTTCTAGTGATGCTTTATTATGTGCATGACTTTCTAAGTTCATGAAATTGGTAGAATTGGTTGTGGTTCAAATTATGGGTTATGTGGAAGATGAGAGAACTTTATCGACCTTGACCTTTATGAAAACAAGACTACGGAATCATTTGTGCAAACATTTGAATCTAGTGGTTCAGATGTTTGCACAATCTTTTTGTATTGTTGATACTTTTCCTTCCAATGATGTCATCACAACTTGGGCTAAGGAGAAAGCTAGGAGAGGTCTTTTGGCTTGACGTATTCTAGCGTCAATGCCTTTGGATAAACTTCTCCGTCTATGCTCCGATTTGATTTTATTTGTATGATTGAATTAATGTGTGGCTTGCAGGTCAGGATCATGTGCTGCCATTGGGTGAAGTGTCTTCCTAGACAAGGGTTCAAATCCTTCACAAGATTTTTCAATTTTTTGTAATTAAGTGTGCCACTCCAATTCTCCAACAGTCGCCAAGTGGCTCCATTTTTTTTCCTACTATAGCTTAAATTCAGACTCTGTCAAAACTGAATTAGCCACTATTCACATACACAATATATCCTACAGTAGCCAAATACACGACACCTCCCAAGAGAAAGTAACCATTTGTTTTATCTTTTTTTCTTGGGTATAGCCAGTCAAAAGATGGCCATGCTTGCCACTTCCAAAATTCCTTAAAAAAAACAGTGGTCCTGTTGCCCATGGAGGTTAATGTTCTCCCAAGCAAGACAGTGGTCCCTGGGCTGTTAACATTACTTGGCACCGTCCATAAGTGTTGGGGAACAATAATTGTTTGTTTGTTTGTTTGTCATCTTTTTACACTTGGTCAAGGGTTTTTCCCTTGAAGAGTTGCAATTTTGGGTCAAGGGTTTCCTTTATTTCCCCTTACCCCCCATGGGTAATTTTTCCAACTTCTCTCTCTCTTTTCCCTTAGCCAAGGTGGCAACGTTCCCTAGTGCAACATCACCACCTCCCCCAGCAAAACTAGTTATCGGGATGTTTATTTTGTGTGCAATTTGGCCTCACTTCCTTCAGAGTTGGGTTCATCTTTCCTTGAGAATGTATGTACACTCCCTTGGGTAAACATACATTATGTGTGACTTGGGTCCCACTTCATTGGTTAAATTCTTCAAGGGAGAAAATTAATGGAGGCCAAGTTCCCTAAGGAGGACAGCAATTGGTGCCATGTTCTCCTTGAGAACTTGACTACACTTTTTGAGACAGCATCCAAAGAAGTTGCAATCCCTTAGACTTTTGAGAAGGCTGTGGATGAATGGCTGAATGTGCCCTTAGCTTTCCATCCTTAATCTTCAATTTTCCATTCATTGTACATGTTGAAAGTTTCAATTTTTAAAACCAATGTGCAAATTTTCATCCATTATGCAACTTTTTTGGAACTTTTCATTCGTTTGGTAACTTTCCAAATGTTGGGAAATATTTCATGATGGATGGTTCTTTTTATAAAAAATCTTAGTGGATGAAAAGTTAGGGGATTAACGTGTAAAAATGGAAACAAACTAAGAAAAGATGTTACTAAATGGTTGAAACATTGCAGAAATAGGTTGCCTGATGAACTAAAAAGTTTTCTCTTCAATAATAATTCATAAATATCAATGGGTCAGTAGCAGTGTTGGCTGATTATTGAATTTTGACCCAGTTATTAATCAGGTTATCAATCTGATTATTGATAACCTTCCAATCGGTTATTGATTTGTTGATAGCTGGTTAATAACATAACTGACTGGTCTTAAAAATTTCTGAATCTGATAGCCTCCCTGGATGACCTGGTTATCATATAGGCAGGTTATCGATCCTAAAATACTTAACATATTTATGATATATATATATATATATAAGGGGAAAATATTTTAAAAAAATTATAGTACATCATATTTGTCAAAACCCCTATAAGCAACTAATAACCAATAGGATAACCAAAGGCTGTCAACGAATTATTTGATAACCTCCCATTATGCCTAATTAATGATTATTAACTCTCCAATATTGATAACCGAACTAGCACTCAATTTTTGAAAATATTGATAACCAAATTGGCACCGATTAATTTTTTGAAAAAAAAAACCGACCTGGTGATTATGAAAAAGGGTCAATAACTGGCCAACACTGGTCATTACTCGACATAAACCATTGGGCCACGTATAGTTGCATCATGTTATGAATGAAGAAGACCCATGTCTCCCAAATAGCTTATTTGACATCCATCAATCACAACACCATACATTATCCTGAAATGGGTTTGATTGGGTCTGTGTTGCTTTTCTGATGAGTCGTATGCCTATGAGATGGCGGCAAAAAAATTAATGAGAACACCAGACATTTTTCCATTTTTTCCATGATACCCAGAAAGGTGTCACAGGAGAAAGAAAGAAACAACAGGGGCATGGCATTTCAGAAAACATAATGCCCGCCCGCCTGCCCATGGTAGGGATCTGTCTTATGGGCAGGCATTTCATTTTCCAAAATGCCCTTACCTTTGAGGAAAAATTCAGTCTACAGAGGCACTCTGCAAATGCAAATACACCAAAGAAATATCTCCCCATGATTTTCGGCTACTTCTTGGTGACCATGGACTCTCTCTAGTGCCCTTTTGGGGGCCCTGTGGAGTCAAATTGTCATTTGGAGAAGTTATCTTTAGCATCTGAGAATCCTAATTCCTAAGTAGGCAGAAGCCTGTGAGATGTGGGGAGTAGCTGACGCATCTTTATTGGCATTAACGCTTTTTTTTACTCACCAAATGTGGTCCAAAAGCAAATTTGAAAGTTCTTTCAGAGTTTCCATCAGAAAGAAAAAAAAGGAGAAAAATCTTCACATTTCTATATTTGGTTTTCCAACTGTGACCAGAAATATAGAAAGATGGTTAAATCTTTCTTTGCAAATTTCATTTATAACTAGATTTAGCTGAACCTTCTTATGGATGATGACCACTTTGGCTATTTAAAAAAAAGTTGCCAAAAAAACCCCATAAATGACATGTGTGGGATTATTTTCTTGTGGTGGTGTTTTCGTTCTTGTACTAGATGTCAAGTCAATTCTAATATTGGTAAAATGTTATAAGGTATTTTCTGGCTGGCATAAGGGAACATAAAGGTGGCATCTGCCTTACATGTGAATTTTGTTGATCATAAAGTGCTCAGAGAAAATTCATAGTGTATGTGGAGGGCATCTTAAGTCCACGAGGGGTATTATGCCTACTCCTCAAGGGTGGGAGGGAAATTTTGTCTACTTATAGGTAGGTGCAAGAACCCTCCCATTCATATGCATAGTTTTGATTCATGATGAATTTGGCATCATGCTTTACAATAGGTAAAGCCCATGGGTGGGGGACCTTCCCAAAATGCACGGCCGTACTTGATTATTGCATCATCCTAGGTCCCTCATTTTGAGAATGCCCCCACCCTAGGTCTTTACCTACACTGATTAACTGCAGGGTTAGGACCGTATGATATCTTGGCTGGTTGGACTTTTAGAAGTGGTTCACCAAGCTCATCAAATCCTGGTTTCCTTACAGCCTGAGCTTAGGCACGCTAGGCTCTTGTAACACCAAGAAACTATAATTGCTATCTTTCTCCCCGAAAACAAATTAAAATTCTGTCAAAGCTTTGATGGATTTCCAAAAATTCCTTCCAAACTTTTCATTCTACTCAGCATTTTTCGTTACTGGCGAAACAGTGATGAAACTTGGCATTGTGGCGACAGTTGCCACATTGCAATCACTTAGTGCATTTTTGGGGAGAAAATACACCAGTTTTGAAAAAATAAAAGCAATTCACTAGAATGTGACGTATGCACTAGATAGATAGCGAGAAACACGGAAAGATGGTGAGAAAAATGGATCATGTCTACAACATTGTTGTCAATCGATGCTCCAGCTTCTTTGGGAGAGGATGGTCACCACTGAGAAGTGAGGTTATGTTAAAAGCTGGCCAACAAAAAAAAAGACACATTTGGAACATTTATGAAGAGAGGCTCTAGACTCTAGACTTTGTTTTCCAACTTTGATTTTGCTTGGTTCTTTGCAGACAAATCAATGCGAGCAGTGTATTTTATTGTGACAAATTTTCACAACCTGGCCAGGCCTGTGCCAAGGTACAAAGGGGATTTTTTTCAATAACATGGGCCCAAGTCGCCACATTGTAAGGCAAAAATATATAAGGTCACCATATTTAGAGGGTTGCTTCCAACAAGTCGCCAAATAAGGAGGAATCCTCAAGTTTTCTACTTGCCCCTCTGACCTCTAACCAAATTTGGCTAAGTCCTCTTGTGCATGATGACCAACCTACCTAGGCTACTTCACAAATTTGAAGGAAAAAAACACTGAATTATGTGAGTGATTAAATTTTCACTTTTGCGACCTGAAATGCTTTTGGCTGTTTTCTGGGACCTTTTGGGTGGTTACTTTAACTAAGTATAGGTGGGAAATGGTGCGATCACAGGCCAGTTGCAGGTCTCCAGACTAGCACATAGACATCCATGGTGGGTAGGAATTGGCATCTTGAATGGCTAGAGTTTGCATGTTGGTGAACCATTAGAACTTATTAACTAGTATGGGGATCTGCCCATATCCTCCAAAAAAATCTTGACAATTTCATAACTCTCTTCTTCCTTAAAATGTGACAAGTTATGAGGAAATTCTACAAAAAGATGGCTTGACCATGTTGCTTGGGACTTTTATTAAATAGCAAAATGGCTAATTTCGATCCAAAAAAAAAAAAGTTCCAGCTCTAAGAACCCCAATTACATCTCCTGACACAGCCTGTGCATCATCAA
>Ga0116230_10002714_pt1 | contig 17076 bp, 12 predicted proteins | sample S1TSphfallax_3_FD_88678 | JGI IMG/M metagenome (GOLD analysis project Ga0116230, IMG submission 88678) | Host-associated microbial communities from peat moss isolated from Minnesota, USA - S1T2_Fd - Sphagnum fallax MG | ecosystem: Host-associated > Plants > Peat moss > Unclassified | place...
ACTTTGATGGGGTTCTTCATCAATGTCATCTAAATTTCAATTTGGATTTTTCTTCAATCATGAAACTAAAATATATGGCATTCACTTTTATTCAATTTCAAATCCATGAATGATCAATGTTTTCTTTATGATCAGATATCATGTGTGCATTGTGTTGATTCATTTAATATGTAATCATTGCTACCTAACTTACCACATGGCGAACTTCTAAATTGAAATCCTCGACATCAAATTTAGACAATATTGTAAACATAATATAATTAGAATATTATAAATTAAGATCACATTTGACTAACTCTTAAAAAATTTGAATGACTCTTCAACTTATAGAAAGACATTAATTAAAAGGACACTATTAGTTTAAAGACATTCTTAGTTTAGCAAAGATCAAATTAAATTACTAGTGAAACAAGTTCCTCTTGTGATAAGGTTTAGGGTGGATCCACCATTTTGCAATGGCATACACTTTAGGGGTCGTAGTGGTTTTGGGGGTCATGACAGTTCTTAATCAAGAAAGGGTTTTCCCCATCAAAACCAAGAAAGTGGTTGTTGAACACAAAACCCAAATGGTCATCATCAGAATACTCCATGGTGCCTTGGAAATTGCAATCATCATAATTGCCCTAAATACTAGGGAAGGGAATGTCCTTTCTATCTGAACAAAACACATTCGCAAGTCAACATAGTGGAGGAAAATCAAAAGACACACAATGAAAATGATGAAAAGTTTTTTCACAAAGAATTTGAAGTTGTCATGCTAACATCACATCTTCATGAGAAGGATGCCAATTGGTATCTTGACTCAAGAGCAACATTTCATGTCACGGATGATGTGGGAAAGCTCACAAACATTAGAAAGGCAATAGGCATAACAAATATCAAGTATGCTAATGGTCACACCCATAAGGTGCATGGTAAAGGCAACACTATTGTTGTTTATCAAGATGAAACAAAATCTATGAGCAACATTTTCTATGTGCCTAATGTAAAAAAAAACCTTTTGTCAATAGGAGCTCTAGTAGACATGGGATGCATTGTAGTTTTTGGAAAGGCCAAATGTTGGATCTTGTTAACAAATATTTCAAACAAAGTTTTGACATTTGGTGTCCAAGATGTTGAGAATGGATTGTTCTAGCTCAAGGCTTCAACTCTCCACAAGCTTCAACATAAACCACCATCCCTTTGCTTGACTATTCAACAATTGTCAAATGTGGAGTTATGGCACAAAATAATGGGACACATTAGTTTTTAAAGGTTACAAAAGCTTTCCAAGCCTAGAAGCTTTGAAGGAATGCCCTACATACTAATTGTTATTGAAAATTGTGATGACTAACTGCTTGGGAAACAACACCAAAAAATTGTGCCAAAGAATAACATGATTAAAGCTTCAAGACAAAACAAGCTTTTTCACACTAATTTGTGTAGACCATTCAAACACACTTGGTTGGGAACATCAAAGTACTTTCTTATTGTCACATATGATTTTTCAAGAAAGATGTGGATATTTTTCTTACTTCAAAAATTTGAAGCTTTTGAAAAGTTCAAAACATTGATTACGGTCATTGATAGGAGCAAAGGAAAGCATATCATCACACTTCATAGCGATAGGGGTGGAAAGTTCCTTTCAACAACATTCAACAAGTTTTTGGAAGTTGAAGGAATCAAATGCTAGCTCACCACAACAAAACGGTGTAGTAAAATGAATGAATTGAACGATTCTTAACCATGCTAGAAGTAAAATTGTATTTGTATAACTCCCCAATTACTTGTGGATAGAAGTCATCAACATTGTTGTTTACTTGACCAACCTCGGTCCTTCAAGTGTGAATGGAGGATTCATTCTAAAACAAGTTTACACAAGTAAACCACCGCAATTGGACACCTAAAAGTGTTTGGTTGCTTAACCTACATTTACATTTGTAGAGAAAAGAATGGCAAGCTAAGACTAAAGGCAAAACAAAGAATCTTTGTGGGTTATAATGATGTGTCTAAACCATACTGAGTATACAATCCTCAAATTTGAAAAGTAGTTGTGACAAAAGACGTCATCTTTAATGAGTCTTTAGTGGGTTTTAGGATGGTGTGAAAATAGAAATTGATGGAACCAACTATAGAAAAAAAATTATATTCTTGTTTTAGAATATCCAAAGGATCAGCCTTCAATGGATCAACCTCAACACAATGAAAATTAGGTTGTAGAACCAAATAAGGTTGTAGAGCCAAATGAGGTACTAACACAAATAAATCATTCACCATATGTTCACACCAACAATGATTCTTCTCCAAGATTGTTCCAACAATACCCACCTTCACTAAGACGATCAAAGCACATTTAAAAAACACCATTCTATGCTCTTAACTACATTTATACAATTGAAGCAACTAAGGAGGATCCGATCACATATGAAAAGGTTACATCTGATTCAAGATGGGTTGTTGCAATGCAACAAGAATATGATTCCATAATCAAGAATGATACATGGGAGTTACAAGAGCTATTAGAAGGAAAAAAACATATTACTAACAAATGGGTATAGAGTGAAAACACATTATGGGAGGGGGGGGGGGCACTTTGGGCACTTTGACAACATGTATGTAATGTATATTTTTGCAGAATGTGTTACATTTAATTTTGGGTTTCACTTTTGGTGTTTGGGCTTGATATTTTGATTTTCACAAAGTTAATGATATATAATATTATTTGAAAAAAAGAAATAAACTTAAAATATTAAATTCAAGGAATAATGGGTATATTTATGTTATGTGTAGTATAATATAACTTATTTCTATTCTTGGACTACACTAGGTTTGGGTTTGAATTAGTTAACCAAAAAATGTTTGAAATGAAAATTTTAAAAATGACCCACCTCACATACCTTCTCATCTTCCATTTGAAAGTGATAGTTTGTCAAAATGTTAATTTACCACATACTTATGGTCATCACCCCCAAACACACCCATTTGTGATATGATAATTATCAAACTCTTCAATTGGTTCACAAACATATTTCAATAATAAAGACTAAAAATCATTTCAATCATTTTATGAAAATATTTATATTTTTTAATATGTTGTGATGTATATATTTTTGGCACAATTATATTCTAACTTCACATCATATTAGATTAAAAAGTGTAGTTTCTTTGGAATTTGACTTATTTGGGTTTTGACCTACCATAATATGCAAAAACATTGTGAAAATCCTACATATAATGACAGGGTTGAAGTTCAAACATGGGACCCCAAAAAAACAGTACATTGTGACAACAATTTTGGCCTCCTTGTAATGTGCTTTCACCTTATATAAAACAAAGCAAACAATATATGGTTTTGTGCAAAAATTGAAAGCTAGGTTTGTAGTTCGTGGTTTTGAACATATTGCTAAAATTGACTTCTAGAAAACCTTTGCCTTGACAATCAAATGGGCAACCATACGAACCATTGTTGCTTCAATTTTTCAACAAAGTTGGTTGATCAAACAACTTGATGTTCATTTTGCATTTTTGAATGAAAACCACTTATAAAAAATGTTCATGATGTAACCAAAGGGTTTTGAAATTCCAGGGAAGGAACACCAAGTTTGTAGCTTTAAGAAGGCCATATATGGATTACACCAAGGATGGTATTCCAACATTGACTTGTTTTTATGTAACCATGGATTATGGAAAAAGAACCTTGACCATAATCTATATTACAATGTTTTTAGTGAGAAGTTTTATGTAATTATAATTTTATATGTGGATGATGTGTTACTCACAGGGAATGATATTCCAAAATTAATTCAAATAGAAGAGGAGTTAGAAAAAAGTTATGAGATGTCACATCTTGGCATTACAAGTCTTTACATTGTTATTGGGTTTCTATACTTTCATGAAGAGATCATGCTGGTCTAGCAACAATATATTGAAACAATATTAGACAAATTTCAAATGGTAGATTGTCATTTTGTTGCTACCTTAATGGAAGAGGGTGCACGACTTCCTTTTAAATTGGAATTGGAGCCCATCAATTTTATAGAATACCAACATTTAGTCATGGATCTAATTTACTATACGATCACATGTCCAAATCTTTCTTATTCAATCAACCATTCTGCACCACTAGATACTCACATGACAACAACCAAAATAATCTTGAGGTACATCAAAGTTACCAAGGATTATGGCATTTTTTTCCCTTCATGATGGAGGAAATGAATTGATTTTCTACATAGATGCAAAGTAGGCAAGGGACTTGGACAAACATTGATCAACCACAAGATGGATCTTCAAGTAGTGTCACTATCCAATAGCATGGAATAGTTGTTGCAGTCAATGGTTGTTATTTCCACATAGAGGCAAAGTATCACGCACTTAGTGAAGTCGCAAAAGAAATCACATGGATTAAAACATTATTAGATGAACTGTAGATTAATGTTCATGGACCAACATTATTGCTTTGTAATAATCAAAGTGCCTTGAAATTAGTGAAGAATCTGATTTTTCATGTTAGAACTAAACACATCAAATTGCAACATCATTTTTTATGAAAAAAGGTATAGGAAGGAACAATTGAGGTAACATATGTTTCAACTACAAAACAAGAGGTAGACATCTTCACAAAACCATTAGGGAGGATCAAGTTTGTGGGATTAAAAAGACAAATAGGTGTCTTTGACAAAAATGAGTTTCAAGTAATTACTCCAACTAATATTTAATCTTTAGATCAATTGTCAATAATTTAATACTAGTTTCTTCTTAAGAGTCCAAATGTAAAAATCTTAATGCTACAATAATGTATATTAGTCTCATAGTCCTCTAACTTAGAAACACATGCAAACTATTTTTAGATCTTTAAGTATTTCAAAAAAATATGTAAAGATTCAAACATGGGATTTGTCTTTTAAATCAAGTAGGTGTGAGGGAGGGTGTAAACATAATATAATTAGAATAGTTAAGATCACACCTAACTGATTCTTAAAATTTTTGACTGACTCTTCAACTTATAGAAAAACATTAATAGTTAAAATGACACTATCAATTAAAAGACATTGTTACTTTAGTAGAGATCAAATTAAATTATTAATGAGACAAGTTCCTCTTGTGATAAGGTTTTCAATGGATCCATCATTTTGCAACTACATTACAAATTGTATATTTTTCGTTTTGACAAGAACTAAATGTGTGCATATTATTTCCATAATCTTTGCAATTTAAGAGCAATTTTCTATACAAATATTTCTCCATATCTATAATCCTCACACCAGTAACTCACAAAATTTCAATATTATAGTAGCATATGGCCCCATTTAGCAATTGAGTGTCAACTCCTCTTCAATTTTACCCATCACACCCATACTTACAACCAAAAACAACTTTGAGAGACATACCTTTCAATCCTACCTCATCCTTTAGTGCCTTGTGGAAGGAGTCCTCTAATTAATTGTTTCCAACATCCACAAGCATCAAGGGAAAAAAAGGCACAATTTGCCTATTTCTTCTTTCTTCAAGCTAGCTAAACTTCATTCTACAAGGGAATGGAAATAGATGCTTCAATTTCCATTCAAAGAAAGGGTGGCAAATTGAGTTGCCAAAGACACATTGCATGTGCAAAAGAATCATGCATTAGTGCACGAGGTGACAAATTTAGAAACGAGAGTTCTATGTTCAATTGCCAACCTTGACTTATATTTCTTGAGATCTATGAAATCAAATATGCCTTGGTATACAACATCCTTTGATTCATATGGAGAACTTGTTAGTTCAAACATGTAATAGGATGACCCTAAACCATCATAACATCTACTTTGCAAGGGTGGTAAAAAAAGTAGTTGTCAGTAAGGAATCACACATTATCTACTAAAGCAACATCATAACTTGACAGTTCTCTTGTACTCAAACATCATATCCATGGGCTGAATTTTATGTATGTCACAAAAATGTTTTTAATATTGAATCATAGCTTCGATAATTACATAGATTGGACATGTGCACCTTACAACATTGCTCATCTGGATGTGTAGCCAACCTCTCTCTCGATCAACATGTAGAATGCACAGTAAGAGTATAAATCGTATTTGTTATGATCTCATTTACCTTGTTAGGTCATGCATGTGTTGTGCATTCAAGGGGAAATGAAGTTTTGAATGATTACAAAACAAAGTAGAATTTTATTCAGTCACTACATAGATGTTTATCGAGTGGGCATTTAAATGTTTTAAGTGTATGTGGAAAATTACCATGAAGTGTATGGACTTACCACTATGCCATGTATATCCATAATTGTACATAATACATGTACTTTGCCTAAAGATGGATTTGATGGGAATTAGATTGGAAAAGCCAAAAAGTAGTTACAAAACAAGTTGGCACACAATGAATTGATAAAAACATTAGAGTTATAAATTGAGAAGGTTGCCACAAAATGTTTTGGGTATCATTTAAAGAAACATAAATATAAAAAGGTCAACAATGCCTTTTCAAGGCCTTTAATGACTTTGAATTTTGATTCCGTTTTTGCTTACAATGTATATCTCTTCTTTTCTTTTCTTTACGCTTTTGTCACTTTTTGACAAAAAAAATTAGATCCATTTTTTCTTGAATCATAATCAATCTCACTTCACTTCTTTTCATTTCACACCATTGCTTTAAGAAATTGATTCGGACCAAAATTGTTAAAAGTGGTCCATTTTGATTAAATCGTTTTCTTTACTTCTTCCTTTCACCACCTATAATTGCTAATCACTCTTGGTTTTGTTGGTGTTTGTTGTTTTTTGCTCTTTGACTTTGTTGTAATGGAATGTCTCATCATGCCAATAGTATTTGAGGCTTGCAAAAAATTGAAAGGGAGAATCCTTTCAAAGTTCTTTGTCTCACAAAGCACTCTCACATAGGGCACTTAAGAATTTCTCCCTACTGTTGAAATGTGCACTAAAATTGGACCTATTCCAAAGGGGAATTTTGACCCCACATGTGTTTGGGAGTATCATCCAACTACCTTTCCATTGTAGGGAAAAACAAATTGTGATACTTTCTTACCAATCGAACAACTTCCCAACATCTAGAAGAGAGTGTGAAGTGGTTGCTCAAGAGAACAACCCATTCACTTTTTTTTTATTTTAATGAAGATTTAAGGGAGGAAGCCCATCAAAGTTCACTTGGGTTTACAGTATTCCCTCTTAATTGAATATTATAAACAACAACAATATATACAAATGATTAGTTCTAAAGCGTTTGTGATAACATAGTTTGTTGCAGATTCCATAGGCCTCATGTATTCCTGTCATTGAACATGTATTGATACCTGGAAAGATATGTGAAACGAGTTGTAAAGAAACCTGAAAGAGAGAACATCTGTGTATGCTTCTTCAAAATCAGAAGGGTCCTATGATTAAGAGATATCCCTCACACAAATGGAAACACATCTAACAGCAAGCCATTCTGGATCAAAAGGTGACTCAGATAACAAAGCCAGAAATTTACAGTTTTTATAATAATCCTGGAAAGCTTTACTACTGCAGTTGTAAATATTTGGGTACAAGACAACAGCCATCTTTGAAGGCAGGAAAAGACCCAATTTGAATCAAAGAGGTTCTATTTGATCCTAAAACCCCATGTAAATGAATGCACACAAGGATATTTTTTCCATGGGTGGGACTCAGTTATGTTACACCTACATTGCAACTTGATGGGTGGGGGAAGCTTATTCAAAATCATCATCAGAATCCTGATCTGAGCTACAACTGCTTGTGGCAGTTGACTCATCTGAGGAAGAATGACGACGTTTAGGGGCCTTTTTAACAACTCTTGTGACTTTGGTACGCTTGCAAAGAGCTGGTGCTGGAGTTGCAGGTTTTGCTGGTGTTGACCTCGGCCTTCTACAGTAAGTAGGAGATACTATTGGCAGATTCTTGTCACATTTAATAAGTCCTTCACCTGAACTCCTGCTCAGTTTCCTCAATCCAGGCATTGCAGTCAAGCTCCGAGGACAAATTCTGGGTAACTCCTCTTGGTTCATACCTGGAAGAGAAGGCTGTACCGTACCCTCTTTCAACAAAACTGCAGGCCTTGCAGGTGGTATAGTATGTGAAAGATTATTTGGTGGCTGCTCTCTGATAGTTGGCAGATAGTGTGGACCTTTTGATAAGAGGGAAGACCTTGGGAAGGAGTCAATAGGAGTCAGTTTGCCATCAATTTGGCAGGTGAATGCAAATGATACCTACACATTAAAATTCTTTGTTAGTATCTTCAAACCTCCACTAGTTCACCAAGGTCACACTGAACTGAACATCAAGACAACTGGCATGTTACCTGGGTTCCAGCAGCTGCTTGGAGTATGGCATCAGGAATAGCTGCAGCATCAGTATGATGTGCCCAGTTGCTTAGATCTTCTTCAGAAGGTGTTCCAACCTAAATCAGCCAGGACATTTTAGTTTTCCAGTACAATACACCAATATAGATACTGGCAACAAGATCCTACAGGCATAACAACACACCTGTTTTTGCCATGGCATCAACCTCTCCAAACAACCGGCAACTTTTGCAAATTGGCCAATATCCTCTGTGTCGTTGACCTCACAATCGGTGCTTGTATTTTCTGAGCCTGACAAATTGCTTGTCTCACAGCGCTTGCAGTTTAGAGAATCATGTGTGTCGGATCTGTTGCACAAGAGATTAGTGGTCTATCACTCACAATCTTATGTAAAGGAAGGACCATCTCTCGCTCAGATTTAATTACCTGATATTCTCATGAAGAGTAAATAAGTCCCTTAGATCCTCTGTTGAGAGGGCATTAACCTGCATACAGCTCAGGAAAATGCCCAGCTCAGTTAAATGTAAAGGGCTCCTCTTTTAACCATTGAGATTTTGAAGCTCTGTGAATTCAATATTCTACCAAGAACTTATTAGAGCTTCCCATTCTAGCTTCCAGATCTTCTCTATAAAGTGTTTGAGCAACTAAAAAACTGTGATATAATTTGTTAGGTTTGACAAATCAAGGACTTGATCACCAACTACTCTTGAAGAGTGTTCAATAATTCTGGGAGAAGTTGCTCACCAGATGTCTACAAGTGCTACAAGAACAGTATCTTCAAACCAAGCAACAATTGGCCAAGGCACAAACCTGAGTTTTTGCATCATTTGCCTGATCCTTGTCAACCACTTTCTGGAGGCTCTCTTTAGACATTTGGCGCTGGTATACCTACAGATACCTCAAGCATGATCAGAGAAGGCAACACCATGTCTGCAAGTGCTCATGGCCAACCATTAGTTAAATGTAATAAGAGGTCATAATGTCAATGTACCATGTATGATCAACATACCTTTTCTTCAATTGTTCCAGTTGTAAGGAACCTGTACACATACACCCTTTTCTTCTGCCCATCTCTCCACACACGTGCTGCTGCCTGGATTTGAGCAAAACCAGGATATTGAGCAGCACTTTGTGATACTTTGTGTCCAGATATGCATCAATACATCATCATCACAGACAGACTAATAAGTCAAGAAAAACTTGAAGCCAAGCTCCTGCTGGTAGAGAGTTGCAAGGGTCACACTAACCTGTTTATCTGTGGCAGGATTCCAATCAGGATCAAATAGCACCAGTCGATTACCTCCAATCAAGTTTAACCCACAACCTCCAGCTTTGCTACTCAGCAAGAAAGCAAACTCATTCTGCACAAGAAAGGAACTTAATAAACTTCACAGTGCCCCCTTTCTGACCATCCCACAGAAAAGCTATACACCATTGAACTGAGATTCAAAGGAATGCATAAATTGTTATCTGCAAGAGCAAATGGACTGGAATGTCTTACTAAAGTGGGGTCATTGAACCTCTGGACCATTTTCTGTCTTTTACTGATAGTGGTAGTCCCATCAAGCCTTACAAATGGATAGTTCTGTTCACGGCAAATTTGAGCAAAGAGGTCCAATGTCTGTGAAAGCCAAATATTCATAGAATTAATATGTTGAACTAGCAAGCACTGTTCATGCTCCGTTCTGAAGCTTTGAATGCAACCAAATCTAGTTTTTCAATGTTTAGTAGAGGACATGACTCTGATGCAGAACCTGAGTGTAGTTGGACACAAGGACAATGCGGTCATCAGTCTTTTGGCGCAGTTCAGCAAGCAAGTGAGCCAACACTGCCATCTTGCCTGAAAGCTCAATCCAATTTGCCCACGTAGTACTCCTGTTGTGCAACACACCCACCCAGTGTTGGTTATCAAGATAAACAGAAGCATCCCCTCCCAAATCTACAAAGGTTTTCTAGGATAAACTGACTGGTACCTGCTCGAGACAAGATGCTGTGGGAAGAGTGGCATGCAATCCTCAAATCCTGCGGCCTCAGAGCCACCAGCACGTAGAGTATCATAGATAAGCTGCACAAATACATACTTTTTCAGATGCCAAAAAGAGCTTGTGTTTGCTGTATCCTCCATGAGTTACCTGGCCTTTTCTCTGCCATAAGTGTTGTGATCTTTCAATTGAATTTGATGAGATACAAAATAGAAATTTCTGTGAACTTTTGACACAATTACAATGAATGAAACTGGAAGATTACAAACTTTGGGATGATTGCATAATTTCTTGAGAGCTGTAATTGAGGCCAGCACACGGGCACGCTTTGTTTTGTCTTCCAATGCTTGACGTAGCTGCAACACATTAGGCAGTTTGCAAACACTATTGATAAATCATGACAATAGTTCCTCAAGCCATCAGAATGTAGCAAGACTAAGAAAAGAAATTTCCAAGACAAATCAAAGTTACTGTTGTCAAAGGATGAAGTATACCAGGTTTATAACCAGCTTACATTCTTTGAACGAATAAAATGTCGATACAGATCTGTCTGTAAGTCTGTCATTCTGCAGCAAACCACCTCAATGATCTTGCACAAAGAAGTGGCAGTATCAGCCAAGTGTTAGGCCAATGTCACTAGGAACAAAATACAGCAACTATGTATCAGAGCTGCAGAGCCAGCAATGTCAGGGATCACAAACTGCACAAAAACAACATCACTAGAATAGGGCTTTTAAAGCCTTGAACATACTCAGGAAGATGGTCATTCACAGCAAAACAAAAACCAGGGAAACTATCATACCTTAGGGGGTAAGTGGTTTGAAAGTAATGCATTTGTTCGCCGCAAAATAAACTGCATGCACAAATTTTTTCAGAGCCAAATCTCTAAGTGTAGAGTCTTCTACAATTTGTTGCACTGGAACGACATTCCCAAAGCAAGAAGTTACTTGATTAGGGAATTACCTGGTTGACCTTGTGGCTAAGCTCCCCAGACCGTTCTATACCTAAAGCTCTTGCATCATCGGTGGCATCTGGCTCACGACCATTGAGAATTGGGTTCTGCCACATGAATGAGAATGGCCATCAACCATCAAAAGGGTCGTGTTGATAGGACAATTTCAGTTGCAGCCCACATCCTGTAACTAAGCTATAAGTCCAGAACTACAGAGGAATTCAGATCAACTTCATAACTACTGCATTAGATAATCATGACTCGCAATGATCTGTAACCACTGCATGCCACTATTGATTTTTAAGCACAGTTTTCCTAATATCCCAGCTCAAGCAATGGATTGCATACCTCATAGTGGCGACGGAAGGTTATTGCATCACCAAGAACTCCAGGGTTTGTAAAATTAACCATTGCATAGAACTCCTCCAAATCATTCTGCAATGCAGCAAGAGAACAAAATGAGGACCATGTAAGGTGAATTGCTTCTCAAGAAATCCCAATTACAACAAATGCAACAGACAGACCAACTTTAGTCACTCTCCAGACTTTGAACCAATGAAAGTAACAACCATGCATCTAAAGAGTTATCTAGTGACACAGAGAAAATATATCAGTTAGACTCCATACCTGCATAGGGGTACCAGATAGCAACACTCGTCTAAGGCAAGGGAGAGAGGCAAGAGCCTGCACACAAGATGGACTCCAAACATCAGAAAACCCAGAACCAGAAGAAGACTCAGTCAGGATGTCAGCTAGATGAAGAAGCATAGCTTCCAAAAAGATTTACATGAAGCTCTCTACCCAATGCCATCGAGCCTGTGAGATTTACATGTGATCTGAAGAATGAACCATTAGCTCAAAATTGATGATTCATGAAATTCAGGAAAAAGTGGCAAGCTCAAACCTGATTTGTAAGTGTCTTGTCATTCTTAAGTCTATGGGCTTCATCACAAATAAGAAGGTCACAGCTGCCTTCTTTGTGAAATTTGGATGCATGTAACCTGAAGGTCTCATATGAGAGGATAAGAACCTGTTTGCAATCCAGCAAACCAAAAAAAAATTGCATCATGAACAGTACACAGCATTGTGTGCTCCAACACCATTCATGCAGTCTCAGTCTGAAACAGTATTCTGTAAGGCATATCCAATCTATAAAATAATTTGTGGGGGGAATGTATAACAGCAGACCAGAGGAGACATTTATATTACCTGATATAAACTATGTGGTGCAAGAAAGGTTGCAATCCCCTGCAGCACATCTGCACGAGTGGACTCACACATGGCCAGTACATTTATGGTTCTATGATTGAGCCACTTCTTAATCTCTGACTCCCAATTACTCACAAGGCTTGTGGGAGTAATGATTAGCACTCGCTTTGCCATGGGACGTCCATCAAAGCCTTGTTTCAGCAGAGTCCACAAGAGTGTAATGGACTGCAATGTCTTTCCCAATCTGACCAGACACCATGAGTCTTTTAGCAAAAAAAATACTGAAAGAATCCAGATCAAAATCGCCAAACCCAATTCATGATGACCACAACTCAATGTAATTTAATGACAAATTGAAGATGGGGACAACATAATCACCCCATGTCATCTGCTAGGATACAGCCATAGCCACGACATATCCCATCAGTAGTGCTTGTATCCATCTCACGAAGACCCGCAACACACTCAAACATGAACTGCACACCCTCCCTTGTACAATCCAGACCACAAGATTGTTACTTGCAATTGATGAATGTCAGCAAGATGCAATTGATCAGAATTAGATTGCAATTGACGACCTTTAGGCATTCCTCCTTGCCTTCCATACCTGATGAATGTCAGTTCACAAGCCAAAAGCACTATGACAAGGCAAATTCGGAAGACTGCGCATGTACGTACCTTTGATGCTGGCGCAAAAACCGCACAAGGTGCGTATCCACAATAATCGGTTGCTGATTTTCAGAGACCGAATCCGGGGCATCTTCAGGCTGCCATAGAACTAGTGGCTCGATCTCCGGAGGAAGCTCTTTGCTTGGCACATCCTCCGTGAGCTCAGGTTGTGACCGAAGCGGTGGCAACAAGTTGTCAACGGGAGAAAACGGCTGCCTCGCAGAGCACCATGGGATAAAGCGCTTACGAGCCGAGAGACGACGAAGAAGCTCCCCATTGTTACCAGCAGGGGTACGAGGACACGGCGACTTGAAAGGCCTTCGTATTACAACGGCCGCACTCGACACCGACAACACTTTGGGAAGCAACGGCGCCCTACTCACTTGCACATCGCCTCTGCAACCAAAACCCACCAAACCCTTCAACACAAAAACCCCACAATAATACAATCACCTTCAATTCCAAATACGAAACAAAAGAAAAGAAAAGAAACCACATCGTAATTCTCCTCTACCTCAGCAGAGCAGCTACATTCTCAGCTTTAGTGTCTTCAGGCGTCTTCAAGTCCAAATCATCATCCTGAACGAGCTCTTCTTCGTTGGCTTCATCAATCTCGTTCTCAGTATCCTCTGGAAGCCCGTCGTCTTTCGGAGTTTCTTCAATCTCTTCTTCGATTTCCTCCACGTTTTTGGCATCGTCATCTTCGTCATCGAGTTGAATGCAATTGCTGGTCATACTGCGAAGACGAGAGAGAAGAGAGAAGAGAATCGATCGGAGCTCACGACGACCTCAGAGCTCGCGATCTCCTAACCCTAAATGCAAAGCTAGGAAACGCGAAGAACTTCCACGAGGAGGAAACACACAGCGGACGCAGCCGCGATGGCGGGAAAGTTTGAACTTCAGTATATCAGGTCTTAAGATGAGATCCCGTATCACAGAACCCACTATCAGGTCTTAAGACGAGAACCCGATTCCCAGAACCCACTATCAGGTCTTAAGATGAGATCCCGATTCGCGGAACCCAATATCAGGTCTTAAGATGCCTCCCAATTCAATCCTAAGGGAATGAGTGGGCAAAATCATTTGGGGACTTTTGAATTGATGTTTCCAATGTATTGAGGAACATGGAAATCAAACAAGAATGACTTCTATAAACACATATTATATGAATTGCTCTTCAAGTTCTTATGTTAAATGTAGTTGATATACTTTTTGATCCATTACATGTTGTTTTGTAATAAGAATGTAAGAGCATTTGTGCATTGTACATCATGACCATCATAAATTGAAATGTATGAATATTTTGACGTATTTATGAAGTTTTTTACATCATTTGATGATTGCATTCTAATCTTCAAAACATAGAACATGTGATATTTGTAGGTTGTGGTCATGATTTATATCTTGGCAATGTTATTGTAAAGAATTTGTATTGAAGGCTTGTATAATAATCTGTGAATGATAAAAAGGTTTTCAATTGAGGAACAGAAGTTGTCCAATTTGCAAAAGTTTTTAATCTATTCAATTCTTCAACTACAAATTGATCAATGTGAAAGTTTTGATGTTGGAGTGGACTTAACAAGTATAATCATTCTTTTGTTCACATGTGAGAAAAAGTAGTATATGATAATCTATGTTTTTTTTTACATTAGTAGGATCAAATGCTAACTCATCTAATGATAATCTTTGTGATTGATGAATGGTTTTTGCTATTGCCAATTGAATTGAAAATTGAATTCTTGTTATAATATGAATTTGATTTTTGCCAATTTTTATGTCTTTGATAATTGATTCAATTGGTGTCCAATTTGTTTGAATATTATTTGTATAAAGTTGGGTCAATTTTTCTCTAACTAACACTCCCATTTTTTGATTTGGGAACAATATCCAAACCATAATTTTGTTATGATAAGATGTTGATGTTTTGAATTCACCATTAACTCAATTAACAAGGCCATCATATGTTGCATAATTTTGAACACACAATTCAACTACCATATTTTGTTTGATGTGAATTGTAATGTGTAAGCTTGCAATTTTATTCGAGTCATTTGGAAGTTTATATGATGGATATGATTGATGATGAATGTCTATAGCTTCAAATTTGAAGGTTGGGCCATAAGTTTTGTTAAACACAAATTTATTATGTTTTCGTACTAGAATAGTTGTATAAAAGAAATGTGTAGTTAAAATGTTTGGTATTTGTCGACAACAATTTGATATATTGAATTTTTCTAAAGATTGTTTATTTAAAGTTTTTATAAATTGTGTATTAGTTTGTCACATAACTAAACTTAATTCAAAACATTTAACATTGTTTTTCCAAAAAATTGGTGCTAATGCATTTATAGTGTCATTAAAGAAAAAACAAACCCAACAATATTTAATAGGAGGTGATTGATAAAAGTCACATGACATGATGACATTTAAACCACCAAAGAATTTATTTTGAATATGTTTTATTACCCTTAATCGATGGTCTCTAAGATTAAGCATTCTTACATCTACAAAGATATTTCATCTATTACATTTAATTGTAATTGTTCATATCAACATGTGAATCTATTTAAAGAATTTGATGATAAATTTGATAGATTTGTTAATGTTTGTTGAATAGGTATGTTGAATGTTAAATGTATTGTTTAACCATCAATATTGAATGCAACTTTACTTATAGATGCCATACATACTGCTTTGATTTTTGTTAAGTTTGATGATAGGTCTTTATTATATAGTCATAATAAGCCTTGAATTATTGGTTTTAAAATAAAAAATTTACTAATTTCAACACCTCTTGTCAAATATATTTGTATTGGAATATTATGATACATTTGTTTTGTACACATGATATTGTCAAATATTAATCTTTGTTCATGTTTAATTGTTTAAGCATACTTTGATATTCTGATTCATCCATTATCATAGATTTTGACAATATTGTGAAACCATCATCTTAAAAAAAAATTGTTTTATGATCTAATGTATTACATGATTGAATGATGAAATCATTTTTCAAATCATATTTATCAATTTTTAATGTATTTGTGATGGGGATTAAACGATGTGTGTCACCAATGTCATCATCAACATCATCATTCCATATGTTTTGTAGATGTGAAAAGTGATTGTAAATTCATATCATATTTTTCATTTGTATGTTTGTTTTGCATGTTATAGTTGAATTTGGATCTAATTGTGGATATATATATATATATTTCACAATATGCATCATGGTAGATAACATGTGTTCCTAATAATAAAATTTCAGAATTTTTAAATGGTGAATACAAAATATTTTCTTAACCAAATTTTTATATATTTATGTTTATTATAACTCACAAATCTAAAAAAAATTTGTTTGAAACATTTTGATAATTTTTTGTTTCTCATGTTGTAATAGGAGGCAAATTCTCCTAATTACAAATATTCATAAATATTTTGTCGATATATATATTTGCCAATAATTGATGCACACAATATGTCAATAGAATCGAGTTCTAATTAATTTAGTAAGGATTATGGTTTTAATACAAAAGTCATTCTTGGTATGGAGAAGTATTGATAAATTTAAATGTTCATGATTAAAGATATAAAAAAATTGAAAAAACTAAATAAGTAGCTAGTTGGATAGACATTTGTTGATAGCAAATTTCACTGAAGAAGGTCAACAAATAATGATGAACAAAAGATAATGAATAAGTAAGACTAAGAAGACCATGATGAACATCACGAAAAACACACAAAAGAAAACTAGGAGGACCACATTAAACACCATGAAAACCATTAAAATGAAGTACATCAAACCAAGGAGAACACATTCAACACCACCATCCACTTGCCAAAAAAAATGATAAAAAAACCATGATGAGCACCACCACTTGCAAAAAGAATGAATAACTTCACAAAGATCACAAAGAACAAGATTGAAAAAAGTCCATTAAACACCACAAAACATGAAGAACACATTGCAAACA
>Ga0116230_10002715_pt1 | contig 17074 bp, 17 predicted proteins | sample S1TSphfallax_3_FD_88678 | JGI IMG/M metagenome (GOLD analysis project Ga0116230, IMG submission 88678) | Host-associated microbial communities from peat moss isolated from Minnesota, USA - S1T2_Fd - Sphagnum fallax MG | ecosystem: Host-associated > Plants > Peat moss > Unclassified | place...
CGGGTGCGCGTGGAGGGGCTGGAGCATGTGCCGGCGGGCGAGTCGTGCATCTTCCTGGCCAACCATGTGTCGCTGCTGGACCCGCCGGTGCTGCTGCCGGCGATTCCGGGCATGACCAGCGTCTTTCTGAAGCAGAGCCTGATGAAGATTCCGCTGCTGGGGACGGCGATGCGCATGGGGCGGTTTGTGCCGGTCTCGCGCGGGCACAACCGCGAGGAGGCGCGGCGCAGCGTGGCGATCGCCGCGGGGGTGCTGCGCGACGGCCTGCACATCACAATGTTTCCGGAGGGAACGCGCTCGCCCGACGGAAGGCTGCTGCCGTTCAAGAAGGGCGGGTTCTACCTGGCGGCTTCGACCGGCGCGGCGATGGTGCCGATCGTGATCCGGGGCACAGCGGCGATGATGCCGAAGGGCAGCCTGAAGGTGCGGCCGGGTGAGGCGGTGGTGCAGTTTCTGCCGGCGATCCGGCCGGCGGCGTTCGCGGGCACCGAGGAGCTGATGGCGGCGGTGCGCGGCGCGATGGAGCAGGCGCTGGGGCGCGAACCAGGTGGTATCGACATGTAGCGGGTTCCGTGTGCGCCGGCGCCTGGTGGCATCTGCAAGATTGTGTGTCGGGCTTTCAGCCCTCTTGTTCCTGGGCTGCATGTGGCCGCGCCGTTGGCGCTCAACAAAGGCGCTAAAAAAAGGCGCTGAAAAGACGCGATCTTCCGCAATATCTGTATATCGAGACAGCCTAGCTGGGCTATTTGATGTAGGGCTGGTAGCCGTCGGCCTGGAGGCGGTGGGCCATGGCTTCGGCGTCTTTGCGGGTGGTGAAGGGGCCGACCTGGACGTGGATGAGGTGGTCGGCTTCCGGATGCGTGGTGACGGCGTAGCCGCGGGCGCGGAGGCCGTTGGCGAGCAGGTCGGCGTCGTCGGGCCGGGCGCTGGAGATGGCGGCGACCTGTACGACGAAGCTGCCCGGCGAAGGTGCGGGTGGGGCGGGTTGGGTGTGCTCCGCGGGCGGCACGCGGACGATGGGCGCCGGCTGGGGTGAGGGCTGAGGTACAGGCTTGTTGGGTGCAGACAGCGGTGTAGCGGCGGGGGTTGGCCGCGTTGGCGGGGCGTTGGCGGGTGAGCCGGCGGGGGGCTTGAAGTTGTTGAAGGTCTCGACCGCGGCGGGCGCGGGCGGCGGCGTGTCGGCGGCCGGGGCGAGCGCGGGTGTGGGCGGCCGGCGGTGGCCCAGCGAGTAGCCGAAGCCGAAACAGACGCCGCACAACAGCACGATGGCGAAGAAGATGAAGGCGATGGAGGCGGTGCTGAGGGTCAGTTCGCGCTCGCCGCGGGCGGGGTCGCCGGGCCCGTCGTCGTCGCGGTAGCGGGAATCCCAGCTGGGCCGGTCGCGCGCGCTCTCGGATCGGGTGTACCGGCCGTCCTCGTCGTCCTCGTCGAAGCGCTGGCTCATGTCGGCGAGACGAGTGTACCAGCCGGGCGGGAGCGCAAGGCAGTGCCGTGGGAAGCACCCCGTTCCCGGGCCTCCGACGGCGGGGCTGAACCACCCCACCGGGCAAGAAACCGCCCGCTGGGGGCCCCGGTCGCCCCGACCCTTCAAAGCAAGCCTCCATCGGAGGCCCCTTAGTAGCGGAGGTAGAAGCCGACCTGGGGCTCGTAGGTGCTCGCGTGCTTGAGGATGGTGAGGTAGTTCTGGCCGAAGTCGGGGTCGAGGTAGAAGATCTGGCGGAAGCCGGCTCGCAGGCCGAAGTGGCCGTCCAAGTAGTCCTGCTGCACGCCGAGGTGGTAGTAGTAGACGGCGCGGGCCTGCTCGGGCGCGCCCTGGCCGCCCTTGGGCGTGGGCTTGAAGGCGATGGAGCCGGCGCCGGCGGCGACGAACGGCTTAAGCCCCAGCAGCGTGCGCCTGGGCGTAACCACATAGCCGAGGGTGTACTCGGTGGCCTTGGTCTGGATCTGGTAGGGCGAGGTGGTGTAGTTCTCGGTGTAGCGGGCGTAGCCGTAGTTCAGTTCGAGGCCGATGTAGGGGCGGGCGATGTAGCGCAGGGTGCCGAGCGCGCCAAAGGTGTTGGAGGCGTACTGGGTGACGGTCTGGCCGCTGTTGGCGGCGTTGCGCTGGATGGGTCCTTTGACGGTGGTGTTGAACTCACCGACGCCGGTGATGGCGAGGTCGAAGCGGTTGAGCTGCTTCTGCAGCGGGGTGACCGGCGTGTCGCCGGTGGGGGTGATCTGGGCCGATGCGTTGCCGCAGATGCAGGCGAAGAGGGCGGCGGCAAGGAAGGTCGAGGCTTTGCGGATCAAGTCTTGAGGGCTCCGGGCGCGAGAGGGCGCACTGGGATTAGTCTAACCGTTTGTTGGCGCGGGCGCGGCGGGCGAGGTGCGTGAGCGTGGCGGTGACGCCGCCCAGCACGCCGCCGCAGAGTGCGGCCGTGAGCAGGCCGATGCGGTTGCCGGGCGGGGCTGTGGGTGGGAGGAGGCGGTATAGCCCGGCCACGAGGGCCAGCGTGGCGGCTACGGCTGTCCCTAGGGGGGCAGCGCGAAGGAGCGCGAGCAGAAACAGAGCGAGGGCCAGCGCTACCAGCGCGAGGCCGGCAAGGGAGAGCCCTTGCCGCAGCAGCGCAGCCGCGGCGAAGAGCACCGCGAGCAGGCCGAGCGCGCCGGGAATGACCCGGCCGGGGCGGTTGAGCTCGACGTAGACCAGAAGCACGCCGAGGGTGAGCAGCAGCGCTGCGGCGTTGGGAGAGAGCCGGGTGAGCGTGCTGGGACTCATGGCATTGGCTGGCCGCGCTGGAGGAGGTACTGGCGCAGCGAGAGTGCGGCGGGGTTGGCCGGGTCCAGCTCCAGGGCGTGGGAGACGTCGGTGGCGCAGGCGGGCAGCTGGGTGGCGGCGAGGTCCACGCGGGCGAGGATGAGCCAGGCGGCGGCGCTGGGACGGAGCTTGAGCGAGGCTTCGGCCTCGGTGCGGGCGCCGGGGAGGTCGTTGCTGGAGTCGCGGACCTGGGCGAGGCCGGCGTGGGCGTCGGCGGAGCTGGGGTCGGCCTCAAGTGCGGTGTTGAACTCGGTTTCGGCCTCGGGCAGAAGCCCCTGGGTAAGGAAGTCGCGGCCGAGCTGGACATAGGCGGCGGCGCGCTCCGCGGGGGGCAGGCTGGCCATGCGGGCCGAGCGCATCTGGTCGAGCAGGAAGGCGGCCTGGCGGAAGCCGGTCTCGGAGTAGTTGCGGCGGATGCGCTCAAGCGGGCTGAAGGCGGCGTCCGGGTGGTCGGCGAGGCGAGTGCCGGGGGTGGCGGAGGCGAGCTGCCTGCGCAGCGCAATGGCCTCATTGTCGGTGGGCTTCAGCTTGAGGGCGGCGTCGCACTCCTGAAGGGCGAGCGCTGTATCGCCGCGGCGGAAGAGGGCGATGGCGAGATTGTAGTGGTAGTCCTCGTCGGAGGGGTCGGTCTGGGAGGCGCGCTGGAAGAGGCCGGTGGCGTCCTTGCCCTGTCGGCTGAGGGCGACGCCCTGGTCGTTGACGACCTCGGGCAGCGGCAGCCGGCCGACGACGAAGGCAAAGGCCTGGGCCGCGGCGTCGTAGTTGGCGGAGTTGAAGCGGGCCAGGCCGAGGTAGAAGTTGGCCTCGAGGGCGAGCCGGTCCGCGGTGGGGACCTTGGCGAGGGTACCGGCGGCGGCGTCGAAGTCGCGCTGCGCGTACTGCTCCTTGCCGAGCGCAAGCAGGGCCGCGGAGTAGTTGGGGGCCAGCGCGACGGCGGCCTTGAGGCGCTGCAGGCGCTCGGTGGCGGTGGGCGCGTCGGTGCCGCGGATGTAGTCCTCGAAGGCGGGCAGCGGGACCGCGCCGGGTGCGGCGAGGAAGGTGGGCTCGGCGACGCTGAAGTGCGGGTCCATGACGCGGGCGACCTTCCAGGCGATGGCGTTTTCGGCGTCGAAGAGGCGGTCGAGCTCAGAGCCGTCCTGGACCGGCGGGGAGAGGCGGAGGTCGTCGATGGAGAGCACCTGCGCCTGGATGGAGAGACGCTCCGGCTTCTGCGCCGGCCCGCCGGGCTGGGCCGCGCCGGCAGCGGCGTTGGGCTGCACGGTATAGCTGCCGATGATGACGAAGTTGGCGTCGAGCTGCTGGGCGATGCGGATGGTGGTGGCGCGGGAGGGACGGAAGCCGGCGGGCAGGCCGAGGTGGTCGAAGGCGTAGACGCGGTCGTCGTGGGAGATGGTGAGGAAGCCGGAGGAGTTGAGGCGGCGGTCGAGGGTCTCGGGGAAGGAGTCGCCGATCCAGCCGAGCGAGGCGTCGCCGGTGCGGTTTTCAAAGGGCAGCACCAGGACCATGTGGCCGGGCGGCATTGCGTCCGGGGCGGACTGCGCGTGCAGGGGCGATGCAAGCGCAAGGGCGAGAAGCAGGACCGAGCGGAGCGGCAGGTTCCAGTGCGGGGCGAAGGACTTCGACGGGGACTGCATCGAGTTCGATTATAGGGCTTCGATTTTGAGTTGTTGGCGAGCGGAAGGCCGCGCCCGCCATGTACGGGCGTGGCCCTGGGCGCAAGCGGTTTTACTTGGAAGCGAGGGCGAAGGAGCTCTCCGGGTACCACATGGGCCTGGTGGGCGCGTTGGCCACGCGCGCGGCCAGCTGCGCGAGGATGCCGGTGAACTGCGCGGCGGCGACCTTGTCGACGGGCTGCTGCAGGTCGTCGGAGGGCTTGTGGTAGCGCACCTTGACCCAATCGTTGAAGGTCTTCTCCTCGGGCGAGTCGGGCGTCCAGCCGAACTTGAAGGCCAGCGCTGGGATGCCCTGCTTGACGAAGTTCACCTGGTCGGAGCGGACGAAGCGGTTCTCGTCGGGCTGCTTGTCGAACTGCACCTCGACGTCGTTCAGCTGGCAGACGGCGCGGGCGTCGTTGCCGAGTGTGGACTCGCCGAGGCCCTGTACCTCGAGGAAGCGCAGCGGGAACAGCGGCAGGTACATGTCCATGTTGAGGTCGCCGACGATCTCGGCCTTGGGCACGGTGGGTTTGGTTGCGAAGTACTGTGAGCCAAGCTCGCCGAGCTCCTCACCGGTGAGGGCGATGAAGAGGATGCTGCGTTTGGGGCGCGGGCCGGCGGAGAGCAGCTTGGCGCACTCGATGACGGAGGCGACGCCGGAGGCGTTGTCCATGGCGCCGTTGTAGATGGTGTCGCCATCGACGGGGCGGCCGACGCCGAGGTGGTCGAGGTGCGCGCTGACGACGACGTACTGCTTCTTCAGCTTCGGGTCGCTGCCCTCCAGCTCGCCGATGACGTTGGGCGCCTTGATGTGGGGCAGGGTGGTGACGACCGTCCTGGCGTGCAGCGTGCCGGGTAGGGTGAAGTGAGGCAGCGGCTTGCCGGCGTCGGAGAGCGCTTTGAGCTCCTCGAAGCTGTGGCCGGAGCCGGCGAAGAAAATGGCCGCGCCGGCGGGGGTGAGGGTCGCGTTGATTTTGGGGCCGTTGGCGGGTTCAAGCGCGGGGTCCGCGAAGAGCAGCGTGGGCGGCGGCGTGCCGGTGCGGCCGGCGGCGGGGTTGGGCGGCGCGCCGGGGCGGGGCTGCGCGATCATCACCATGCCCACGGCACCGGCGGCGGCGAAGGGCTTCCAGCGCTCGCTGGCGATGCGGGCGTAGGCGCGCTGCGGCCCTTGCAGGTTCTCCGGCGCGGCGTTGATGAAGACGATGATCTTGCCGCGGACGTCGGTGCCAGCGAGGTCGTCGATGTGCTTGCGCGGCACGGAGAGGCCGTAGCCGACGAAGATCATCGGCGCATCGACGGCACCGCTGCCGGAGAAGCGTGGGTTGAGCGAGACCTCGGCGCCGAGCGCGTAGCTCTTGCCGTCGACGGCGAAGCTGGAGGCGGCGGTGTCGACGGAGGTGGGCACGAGCTCGACGTCCTGGCGATAGCCGCTGGTGCCGGCGGGCTTGAGGCCGATGGCTTTGAACTGGCCTTCGACGTACTGCACGGCGGCCTCGTAGCCGGGGGTGCCGGTGCGGCGGCCCTGGAGCTTATCGTCGGCGAGGTACTGGACGTGCGCCCACCAGGCGTCGCCGGCCGCGGTCCAGTCCTTGTTGGGCGGCTGCTGCGCGAAGCTGCGGAGGACGGGGACGAGTGCCGCGCCAAGCGACAGCACGGCCAGGGCGGCGACGAAGGGTTTCCGTGAAGGGTACATGTCCAGAGATTATAGGCGAGGATTTGGCGGGGGACATGGGCGGGCGGCGAGGCAAATGCAGGGGTCCTTCACTCCGCTCAGGAGGACGGCGCAAAACAGGCAACGGCAGACGCAGGTTCCCCGCGGGAATGACAAGCAAATAGGGTGGAGTTATTTTTTGCCGAAGACCTCGCCCATGCGTCGGATCTGGGCGCCGACGCCGCGGAGCTTTTCTTCGAGGCGCTCGTAGCCGCGGTCCATGTGGTAGACGCGGTCGAGGATGGACTCGCCGTCGGCGACCAGGGCGGCGAGCACCAGCGCGGCGGAGGCGCGGAGGTCCGAGCACATCACGGCGGCGGACTGGAGCCTGGCGCCGCCGCGCACCGTCGCGGTGCGGCCGCTGATGGAGATGGAGGCGCCCATGCGGATGAGCTCGCCGACGTGCATGAAGCGGTTCTCGAAGATGTTTTCGGTGACGGTGGCGGTGCCTTCGGCCTGGGTGAGCAGGGCCATGAACTGCGCCTGCATGTCGGTGGGGAAGCCGGGGTACTCCTCGGTGGTGATGTCGGCGGCGTGCAGGCTGCCGCCGGAGTGGACGCGCACGTTGTCCTCGCCGATCTCAAGCTTGACGCCGCAGGCCTCCAGCTTGCCGAGCACGGCACCGAGGTGCGCTGGGTTGCAGCCGTCGACGTTGAGGTCGCCGCCGGTGATGGCGCCGGCGATGAGGAAGGTGCCGGCCTCGATGCGGTCGGGGTTGATGCGGTGGCGCGCGCCGTGGAGCTTGGCGACGCCTTGGATCCTGATGGTGCCGGTGCCGGCGCCTTCGATCTGCGCGCCCATGGCGTTGAGCAGAGCGGCGAGGTCGGTGACCTCGGGCTCGCGGGCGCAGTTCTCAAAGAGCGATTCGCCGTCGGCGAGCGCCGCGGCCATGAGCAGGTCTTCGGTGCCGGTGACGGTGATCTTGTCGAAGACGATGTGCGCCGCTTTGAGTTGGCCACTGCCGTGGCTGGGGGAACGAGCTTCAAGGTAGCCGTGTTCCTGAGTGATGGTGGCACCCATGGCTTCGAGTCCCTTGATGTGGAGGTCGATGGGCCGGCCGCCGATGGCGCAGCCGCCGGGCATGGCGACCCGGGCCATGCCGGTGCGCGCGATGAGCGGGCCGAGCACCAGCGAGCTGGCGCGCATGGTCTTGACGATCTCGTACTTGGCGACGGGATCGGAGAGGACGGCGCACCGGATGCTGGTGCGGTGTTGGGCGCGGCCATAGCCCAGCTCGACCTCGGCGCCCATGGACTCGAGCAGCCTGCGCTCGGTCTCGATGTCGCGGACCTGGGGGATGTTTTCGAGGATCACCTCGTCTTCGGTGAGGATGGCGGCGGCCATGCAGGGGAGCGCGGAGTTTTTTGCGCCGGAGACCTTGATGGTGCCGAGCAGCGGGTTGCCGCCGCGGATGACGAACTTGTCCATGACTCCAGTCTACGGAAGCCGGGTGAGGAAAGCGGAGTGGTGAGGCGGATGCGGGAGAGAGTGCGTGGCGGCCTGGCGAACGCATGCGGATGCAGAACGCCCCCGGCCGGGGCCGAGGGCGTGTGTCTGCAACCTTGAAAGAAGCTCTGACTCAAGCGATCTATGACCTCAGAATCCAGTCCCTCCGGGGCTAAAGCTCCTGTGTTTGCAGGTATTTTACGGCGGGGCTGAAGTCCCGCCCCCTTCAAAGCAAGACGTGATCAGAGGTTTATTCGTGGAGCGGATGCAGGGCTGGTGCGGATTACAGGCCGTTGGGCGGGGCGGGGGGCTGTCCCTGGCCGGGCTGCCACTGGCCATGCGGTCCGCCGGGACCGTGCGGGCCGCGGCGCATCTGCTTCATCTCCTGCAGCTGCTCAGGGGTCAGGATGGTGGCGAGCTGCTCCTGGGTGCTCTTCTGGATGGCGTGCATCTGCTCGCGGGCGGCCTGCTGGGTGAGCTGGCCGTTGGAGCGGATGGCCTCGATCTGCTGGTCGCGGCTGGCGAAGACGGGCTCCAGCCTGGCCTGCTGGTCGGGGGTGAGGTTGAGCCGCCTGGCCAGATGCTTGACCTGCTGCTCGGGGTTGGGCTGGTGGTGGTGCGGGCCATCGAGCGGCGGGCCCTGCTGGGCAACCGCGGAGACGGCGAGGCCGCCGGTAAGGGCGAGCGCAAGGGCGGCGGTGAAGAGGCTGCGGTGTATCCGGTTCATGGGGGAATCTCCTTGGAGGTCCTGTCGCAGCGGCGGTGGGGGCCGCTGGCTGTAAGGATAAAACACCCCGGCGCGGGAATGTTGCGGAGATTTCGGTGGCGGGAAGGGCTAGAGCTCGAGCCGGGAGTCGTCGATGGCGAGGCGGACGTTGCCGTCGGACTGCTGCAGGCGGCGGACGGCCTCCATCTTGTCGACGTTGGCCTTGAGCATGACGACGGCGATGGGGATGGATTTGCCGGCGGCCTTGATGGTGCGGATGGCGGTGTCGCGGTCGATGTCGCAGACCTGCATCAGCACACGGATGCCGCGCTCGACGAGCTTGGCGTTCTTCATGTGCACGTTGACCATGAGGTTGTCGTAGACGTAGCCCAGCCGGGTCATGGCGCCGGTGGTGATCATGTTGAGGATCATCTTCTGCGCGGTGGAGGCCTTCATGCGGGTGGAGCCGGAGAGGACCTCGGGGCCGACCTCGGCGCAGATGGTGATGTCGGCGACCTGGGAGAGGTCGGAGTCGAGGTTGCAGGTGATGGCGGCGGTCTTGGCGCCGCGGGCGCGGGCGTACTCGGTGGCGCCGACGACGTAGGGGGTGCGGCCGGAGGCGGAGATGCCGATGACGATGTCCTTGCGGGTGGGGCGGCGGCGGGCGATGTCGCGCTGGCCGATCTCGGGGGAGTCCTCGTTGACGTCCGAGGCGCTGGCGAGCGCCTTGGGGCCGCCGGCCATGATGTACTGCACCTGCTGCGGCGCGGTGGAGAAGGTGGGCGGGCACTCGGAGGCGTCGAGTGCGGCGATGCGGCCGGAGCTGCCGGCACCGACGTAGATGAGCCGGCCGCCATCGCGCAGGCTGCGGGCCACGGTGTCGATGACCTGGGCGATCTCCGGCAGCGCCTTCTTGACGGCGGCGGCGACTTTGGCGTCGTCGTGGTTGATGATGCGGGCGATCTCGATGGCGGACTTGGTGTCGAGGCCGTGGGAGGCGTCGTTCGGCCGCTCGGTGGCCAGAGTCTGCAGGTCGGCGGTGGGCCGTTCAGCGCGCGGAAGTGGCTTTTCGCTCGGCGGGGGTGTGGACATGGTCAACGTGGACATAGGGTTCAGGCCGCTAGGAGCCATACTACCCCATCGCGTGGCCGGTTGTTACGGGGTCGCCGCTGGAGTCGCTGCGCGCTCTGCGGTTGAGTCGCCGCGCTTCGGGGGCAGAACGGCCGCGACTGCCGGTCCGGATTCGTCTAAGCTGAAGGGACTGCCCGCGCCGGCCCTTGGCGCAGGGCCGCGGGCCGGGTTGGGGCCGACGACCGGGCTGAAAGGCAGGACTCCAAACGATGGACGAGGACCGCATCGAGACAGAAGAGCGGCGGGACGATCCCGGCAGGCCGGCGCCGGGCGGCGGATGGCGCATGTGGTCGCGCGACCTGCTGGTCTCCGTGGCCATCTCGGTGTTCATCATCCTGTTTCTTTATCAGCCGGTGCGGGTGGAGGGCACCAGCATGCTGCCGGTGCTGGAGGACCAGGACCGGCTGTTCATCAACAAGTTCGCCTACCGCTTCGGGCACATCGAACGCGGGGACGTGGTGGTGTTCCTGTACCCCAACGACCGCACCAAGAGCTACATCAAGCGCGTGATCGGGCTGCCCGGCGACCGGCTGCGGATCGACCATGGCACGGTGTGGGTGAACGGCCAACCGCTGGATGAGGCGTATGTGCCGGTGAAGTACCAGGACGACCGCTCCCAGCCGGAGATGACGGTGCCGGCCGGAGAGTACTTTGTGATGGGCGACCACCGCTCGATCTCGAGCGACAGCCGGGACTTCGGGCCGGTGGCGCAGGAGCTGATCTACGGCAAGGCGGCGTTTGTGTACTGGCCGATGGACCAGGCCGGGGTGGTGCGGTAGGGCAGTGATTCGTGAATAGTGAATAGTGAATAAGGCAAAGGCGTCAGGCGTAGTGGACGATCTGGGCGAAGGTGGTGGGGACGAGGCTGGCGCCGCCGACCAGCGCGCCGTCGATCTCTGGCTGGGCCATGAGGCTGGCGATGTTCTCCGGCTTGACCGAGCCGCCGTAGAGGATGCGGGTGTTGTCGGCGATCTGCTGTCCGCAGCATTGGGCGAGCTCATGACGGATGAAGGTGTGGGCCTCGGCGGCCACCTCCGGGGTGGCGGTGGAGCCGGTGCCGATGGCCCAGATGGGCTCATAGGCGATGACCAGCCGGCGTGCCTCGGTGGGGGAGATGTTGCGCAGCGCGGTGCGGATCTGGGAGCGCAGGGTCTCCTCGGTCTGCAGGTCTTCGCGCTCGGCCAGCAGCTCGCCGACGCAGACGATGGGTGTGATGCCGTGGTTGATGGCGGCCTTGAGCTTGAGGTTGACGCGCTCGTAGGTCTCGTTGAAGTAGAGGCGCAGCTCGGAGTGGCCGAGCAGAACATGACGGCAACCGATGGAGACCAGCATGGTGGGCGAGGTCTGCGAGGTGTAGGGCCCCTCGTTGAGCCAGTGCATGTTCTGCGCGCCGGCGCGGACGTTGGTGCCCTGCGCGGCGTCGATGACGTAGCCTAGCGAACTCATGGTGGGGAAGAGCACGATCTCATCGCGGGTATGGCCTTCGATCAGGGGAAGAAAGCCTTCGAGGAAGGCAAGCGATTCCTTGGGCGTCTTGTACATCTTCCAGTTGCCGGCGATGAGGGGCTTGCGCATGGGGCTCCTGCGGGGAGATGAGTGGAGGGTAGCCAGAGAAACGTGCGCTTGGCAAATAGAGCGGGGCGAAGATCGAACGATGCAGTGTTGACTAGCGATGGGCCAAGTTTATTTATCAGCTACCAGTAAGCCAGTCTGCCAGTTAGCCAGTTGGAGAACTGGCAGACTGGAGAACCGGGATACTGGTTGCTGAAAGGAGCGGTATGCAAGACTTCAGAAACATCGGTGCATGGAAGAAGGCCCACGCGCTGGTGCTTTCGGTCTACCGTGAGACGTTGAGTTTACCGAAGGACGAGGTCTTCGGGATCACGATCCAGCTGCGTCGGGCGGCGTCCGCGGTTGCGACGCGCATTGCGGAGGGTGCGGGCCGCAGCGTGGCGATGGAGTTTACGACGGAGCTGCGCAGGTCGGCGGCAAGTTGCAATGAGTTGGAGTACCTGATCGTTCTCGCGCGGGACCTCGGCTATTGGAAGGTTGAGGTGGCCGAGGGGTTGATCGCCGATACGGTTGAGGTGCGGAAGGTTCTCTTCGGACTTGTGCGGACGATGTAACTATTTATCGTTGAGCGCCGCGATGCCGGGCAGCGTTTTGCCTTCGAGGAACTCGAGCGAGGCACCGCCGCCGGTGGAGATGTGGGTGATCTTGTCGGCGACGCCGGAGTTGTGCAGCGCGGCGACTGAGTCGCCGCCGCCGACGATGGTGATGGCGTCCTCGTTTTTTGCCAGCGCGCGGGCGATGGCGTTGGTGCCCTTGGCGAAGGGGGCGAGTTCGGCGACGCCCATGGGGCCGTTCCAGACGATGGTGGCGGCTTCCGCTACCTCTGCAGCAAAGAGCTTGATGGTCTCGGGGCCGATGTCGAGCGCCATCATTTCGGCGGGGAACGGGCCGGTGCCGGAGAAGATCTGCGTCCTGGCGTCGGCGGCGAACTTGTCGGCGAGGACGTGGTCGACGGGCAGCAGGAACTTGACGTCGCGCTTCTCCGCCATGGCAAGCGCGGCGCGGGCGACGTCGAGCTTGTCATGCTCGACGAGCGATTTGCCGGTGGTCTGGCCCTGGGCGTTGAGGAAGGTATAGGCCATGGCGCCGCCGATGAGCAGAGCGTCGACCTTGCCCAGCAGAGCGTTGATGACTTCGATCTTGTCGGAGACCTTGGCGCCGCCGATGATGGCGACGAAGGGGCGGTTGGGCTCGGTGACGGCCTTGCCGAGGTAGGTGAGCTCCTTCTCCATGAGCAGGCCGGCGGCGCACTGGCCACCGTTTTGTGCGACGAAGTGGGTGATGCCTTCGGTGGAGGCGTGGGCGCGATGGGCGGCGCCGAAGGCGTCGTCGACGTAGAGGTCGCAGAGCGCGGCGAGCTGCTGGGCGAAGGCGGGGTCGTTGGCCTCCTCTTCTGGATGGAAGCGGAGGTTTTCGAGCAGCAGGGTCTGGCCGGGTTCGAGGTTGGCGGCGAGCTCGGCGGCGACCGGGCCGACGCAGTCCGGGGCGAAGGCGACGTTCTCATCGGGGTCGAGCACGTGGTCCAGCAGCGTGCGCAGGCGGATGGCGATGGGGCGCAGGCTCATGGCGGGCACGGGCTGGCCCTTGGGCCGGCCGAGGTGCGCGGCGAGGATGACGCGGGCCTTGCGGCGCAGCGCGTACTCAATGGTGGGCACGGTCTCGCGGATGCGGGTGTCGTCGAGGATGGCGCCGTCTTTGCTGAGAGGCACGTTAAAGTCGACGCGGATGAACACACGCTTGCCGGCGAGATCGAGGTCGCGAATGGAGAGCTTGGACATTGCGAGAAGGATACCTGACGAAGGTGAAGATTGGCGCATGGGCGGCTTCCGGCTATGATCGCGAGAACCGCTCGCCGGAAGCTTGGCAGAATAGCTCGGCAGAACGGCGAGGTCTGCGTATGTGCTTTTCCGCGACGGCGAACTTTGTGGGCAGCGGCGTGCTGGCGACGGCAGGGGTGGCGACGCTGGCCCAGGTAAAGCACCGGCGCGAGCTGCTGTTCGCCTCGCTGCCGACGCTGTTTGCGCTGCACCAGTTTACGGAGGGGTTTGTGTGGCTGGGGCTGGACGGCTACCTCTCGCCGCGGGTGACGCATGACATGGGCGCGGTGTTCATGCTGTACGCGCAGGGGCTGCTGCCGTTTCTGATGCCGCTGAGCGTGATGCTGTTTGAACAGACGCGGGCACGGCGGCGTGCGATGCTGCCGTTTACGATTCTTGGGGCGGGCACGACGCTGTACATCCTGTGGGCGCTGGTGACGTATCCGCTGCAGGTGTATGTGCGCGGCAACAGCATCGTGTACATCAACCAGGGGACGCAGAACGACTGGGTGGCGGCGCTGTACATCCTCGCGACGTGCGGGTCGTTGTTCTTCTCCAAGGTGCGGCCGATGGTGGTGTTCGGCGCGGCGAACCTGGCGATCCTGCTGGTGGTGATGGCGGTGAAGCGCTACGCGTTCACGTCGCTGTGGTGCGCGTATGCGGCTGTGGCGAGCGTGATTATCCTGGTGTACTTCTGGAAGAGCGCGGGGGTGCGACCGTTTAAGTATGTGGAGGCGGTGTGAGGGTGTAGCGAGGCTCAACGCTTCTTCGTTGCTCGTTGTTTGTTGCGGATGGCATCCACGTCGGCCAAGTCCTGAGGGCGACCGGATGCAAGTTTGTTCGTGATGAGATCCTCGGGAGAGATGTAACGGGCTGGGAGGTCGCCGTCTATCAGGACAGGCACGCTGTTGGCATAGACGGTGTCAAAGTCGACGCCATCGATACGTTGGATTACCTCAAAACAGATTGGAGGGACGCCAAAGCGACCAATTGTCTTACCGTCGGCAAAGTCTTCGACCGTGAACTTCTGAAGCGGAGCGCCGAACTCGGCGAGACTCTTGTATGTAGCGAAGGCATTTGGGGGGCTTGACTCGATGAAGATGTCGAGGTCTTTGGTTATACGCGGCTGTGCGTGTACGAAGACAGCGTAGCCGCCGATGATGACGTACTTAACGCGGTTCGCGTTGAAGGCGGACAGCAACTCTTTTAAGTTCTCGTCCATCGGCGGTAGAGCCATAGGCGCGGTATCCCTCGACGCTCATTTGATGGCCAGCGGCGATGCGCTCGGCAGGCGAGAGGCTGTCCCAGTAGCGGTATTCCTCGTCCTTGATGTCCTGGAAGGACTCGAATTTTTGCGCGACCATCTGCATAGCCATACCACTATTTTATCAGGGAATGGTCAGGTGCCTAACGCGGGCCGTGTTGAATGCGCGTAAGAGATCGATCTGATCTTTCAACATTGGGCGTTATCCCGTGCATCTCGTACCAGCTGTTCCACATCTGCTCGCTGAACTCGGCGATGGCGTCGAAGACTTCGCCGTCCGGGCGGCTGCGCCAATAGCGGTAAGTTTCCGCTCTGGCTTCTTCGTGGCTGGCGAATTTGCGGAGGGTCTTATCCATGGCTCACTCAGCCTCATTATATGAGAAGCCTCGAAGAGCGGTGGTCGATCCCGGGCCTCAACAGCTACTGGGTGCCCTTCAGAAGGCTATATCGAGATCGCCTAACTGCTGTAGAGTGCACGGGACATTCTTCGAGAAAGCTATTACCAAGCTCTGTGCAAATTCGAAATCGGTAGTACCGACTTCATAGCTACACCGATTTCCCATAAACACAGCGCCCAAGGTCACCCGGTCTTTAACTGGAGCAGAATCGTGATCGATGTGAATCGCCTCGTATACCTCAGTGACGATTGCTTGCGATTCGAATTGGGTGCGCTCAGCTAGGAGCACAGTACCTCCTGGATCTGGCGGCCAGCATATTATCTTAGGATGGTTTCGAACCTTCATGAAACAAGCATATCCCTGGTCTGAATATCAATGCAAGTTGCTCTATGGTCCTGTAAAGAGACATCTTGTCGGCGCAAACATGGATTTCCCACAACGTTCCCGTCGCAGTGCCGGGCTATCAGTTTCAGACACTGGGTTACTACAGATACGCATGCTGTTTCACTTGGCAGTGAATCCACGCCTTATCCAGATGAAGGTTCGCCTGCTTCCCCAGAACAAACCAACCAACATTGCATAAGCTATAAGCGGGAACAAGACTATTGCAACACCTAGGAGCAATGAGCCGCTTAGATAGTAATTACGGATCGAATATGCATCGAGTTCGGCCGTACGCATTTCGAGTGATGTGTCATAGCAAAGTTTTGACTCTTCATAGGTTGGAATATAGGGATGAGGATTATCCTGCGTCGCTGGGTCGCCACTAAGACACCACTTAATCTCCTCTTCGGATTTCGTGGCTATTTCTCTGCGCTTTTGTAGCGGAAACACGATTAGGCAGTACGCCGCCCAACCTGCCCAGGCCACAACGAATATTCTGTTGAATCCTGAACGTAGGTTGAGCGGCATCAGTTTAAATTCCCTTTTTGACCAGGAACAGAATCAGGTCCTTGACGCGGCTGGAGTAGCCCCACTCGTTGTCGTACCAGCTGATGACCTTGCCGGTTTGGCCGACGACTTTGGTGAGCTTGCTGTCGAAGATGCTGGAGAGCGGGTTGCCGCGGAAGTCGGTGGAGACGAGCTCTTCTTCGGTGTAGCCGAGGATGCCCTTGAGCGGGCCTTCGCTGGCGGACTTGATGGCGGCGTTGATGGTGGCGACGGAGATCGGTTTTTCGGCGACGAAGGTGAGGTCGACGACCGAGACGTTCGGGGTGGGGACGCGGATGGCGAAGCCGTCCAGCTTGCCGTCCATGGCTGGGATGACCAGCTTGAGCGCCTTGGCGGCGCCGGTGGAGCTGGGGATCATGCTGAGCGCGGCGGCGCGGGCGCGGCGGAGGTCCTTGTGCGGGGTGTCGAGGATGACCTGGTCGTTGGTGTAGCTGTGGATGGTGGTCATGATGCCAGAGGCGATGCCAAAGGTGTCGTGGAGCACCTTGACGACGGGGGCGAGGCAGTTGGTGGTGCAGCTGGCGTTGGAGAGGACGTTGTGCTTCGCGGCGTCGTACTTGTCGTCGTTGACGCCGAGGACGAGGGTGATGTCTTCGTTGCTCGCCGGGGCGCTGATGATGACTTTTTTGACGGTAGAACCTAAGTGCAGTTTTGCTTTCTCTCCATCCGTGAAGAAGCCGGTGGATTCGACGACGATCTCCGCGCCGACCGAGGCCCAGTCGAGCTGGGCGGGGTCGCGCTGGGCGAAGACCTTGAGCGGCTTGCCGTCGATGACGATGGAGTCCTCGGTATAGGTGACCTCGTTCCTGAGGTTGCCGAGGATGGAGTCGTACTTGAGCAGGTGGGCGAGGGTGGCGGGGGTGGTGAGGTCGTTGACGGCGACGAATTCGATGTCGGGGTTGCCGAGCGCGGTGCGGAAGACGTTGCGGCCGATGCGGCCGAATCCGTTGATGCCTACCTTGACTGCCATGGTTTCCGTGATCTCCTCAGATAACTCAAGGATAGCAAAGCAGGGGGCGGGCGTCGGGCATCGGATTTAGGGCGTGGGATTTGGGTGGTGGGCGATGCACCGTTTTTGCGGCACCGGGGACGGGTGTGTTACAAAGCTCACATATGCGCAATTGGTTGCGCGAGACACTCATGAGACGACGCAACAAGCGTGGCCCGAACGAGTCGGAGTCCACGGGCAAGATTGGGCAGGAGCTGCCCGCGAACCAGCCGGCACCGCTGCGGCCGGACTATCCGGAGCCCCCGCCAAGACGAGTCGAGATGCCTGCCGAGGAGGCAGCGCCCGCGGTTGCGGCGGGGTTCGCCCCGGCCGAAGAGGCCGCGAAGCTGGTGCACGAGACCCAGCCGGAGTCGTTGGCGACGCCGCCCGCTGGGCCGGAGGCCGTGGCGACGCGTTCGCCGCGCGGCTACGTGGTGCTGACGATCGGGCTGCCCGGTTCGGGCAAGACCACCTGGTACAAGCGCCGCGGCGTGACGCCGCTCTCCAGCGACCTGCTGCGCACCATTCTGTTCGACGACATCACCGAGCAGCGCTACCAGGGACTGGTGTTCAGCACGCTGCGCAGCCTACTGCGCGCGCGGCTGATCGCGAAGATGCCGTGGAACTATGTGGACGCC
>Ga0116230_10002717_pt1 | contig 17068 bp, 12 predicted proteins | sample S1TSphfallax_3_FD_88678 | JGI IMG/M metagenome (GOLD analysis project Ga0116230, IMG submission 88678) | Host-associated microbial communities from peat moss isolated from Minnesota, USA - S1T2_Fd - Sphagnum fallax MG | ecosystem: Host-associated > Plants > Peat moss > Unclassified | place...
ATGTCATATATGGAATCATAAGTAAGCGAGGAATTTAAAAATCATAAGACCTGGTTTGTGAAGGCAAACAAAAAATTCTATTCTTAATGTGAATAATTAATCACTTATGATAAGGTATGATGTCAACATTTCATATATTGAAGTTTTATGTAAAATAATGAAAGAAAACGGTAGTAGCAACTAGCAACCCAACCTGTTTGGGTATAATGCAAGATGAAATTTAGTTATTAAAAAGGTAGACTGACCTTGCATGAAGTCTGAAATTACATGTTGGTGATAAAACTAGTTTTGCACAGAGTTTGTGGTTTTTCTTTGTTGCCAGCAACTTCAACATTTGATTTTAATTTCAGCCTCTCACAACTTTTTTCTTTTTTTATGCAACATTTTCAGGACCCATGGGAATACAACAGAAAAGTTTTAGGCAAACCAAACCATTGTAGATGGCTGATACTGTGGTGCAAATCTTTAGATCCTTAAAAGATTTTTAGGATTCAAATTTTTATAATACACACACATATGGCCCCTCAGCCTTGCCCTTCCTCCCCCACTTTCTTATGGCAATACATAACCTTTTTTTTGTTGTCACCAAGCATAATTTTCTAGTCAATCTTCTAGTTGCTGATCATCGAAGGATAGTAAGGGGCTGCATAAAAATTATTTGTTGTTTTGTTGTTGTCTACTAGGGGTCTATTCTAGTGTTAGACATGTATTTGGCTTTGAAGATAATCATTGACTTCAATTTTTTAATTGTATGAGAATTGAAAAATTGTCTACTTTGATTTCCTCAAACATAAAAAAATTGTGAGTTTTATTTTTCTTCAAAAACCTCAAAGAAGTGATAATTTTCATGAAAGAACTAGTAAGGGATGGATGGTTTCCTAGGTGATCATTGTTTTGGCCAATTAATAATTGCACAAGAACCCTTCTGTTGTAGCAACCCCTGTGTTGAGTGGGTATTTGATTTTGTGTATAATTGTTGGTTTTGATTTTTAAAATTATTTTAAACTCAAAGACCTGTTGTTTTTAATTCAAGTGATTAGTGTACAACTGAAGCACTTTCACTTGTAATTGTTGAAAAAATTAGGATTTTTTTTCTTGTTGAAACCAAATAATTAGGCACTTGCCAAAAAGTTTTTTTGGCCAAAGCAGCCCTTGAGGTAGGGTAACTAAAGCCAAAATTTTGAAAAGTCATGTGCAATAAATGAAAGACTATCAATATTTGACATCCAATTTTATCATAAAGTTCTCTTTTTGCATATAACAACATTTGGTGCTCCATGAAAGGTTGAGGGAGGAAAAAAAAACCACCGAAAAGGAAGGTGATTTAAAGGATAACTTCATTTTTGAAGCCTATCCAATCTTTTATCAATGAGTTATTAACATAGAAAGGACCAAGCAGGAATCAAAGGTGGCACAAACATCATGAACCAACTTCACATATTAAACAATGGTCCAAAACAATTAAAAAGAATCAATGTGAACCAAAAACTTAAAAACCTCTGACAAGACTACAAGTGCCTGATCCCATTGCTAAATAGCCAAAATGATGGCCTCATTAAAAATAAGCTGATGTCATTTAAAGATATGATGAGTTGGAAAAGAATCATGAAATTGGAAACACAGAGCATCATAACTAGTTAAATGAAACAGAAACTCTCTCTTAATTTGCTTTGTGGGAACATACCTCACTTAGGGTGCATCACACTTGGTGTTAAGGACTCTAGTAGAAAGTCCCCTAACAACAAGCTAGTCATTTAGAACCTAAACCTCTTTACCATGAAGATTTTATGTTAACATCCACTTAATATTAAACAATCACCCATTTAACATTGGGTACCACCTAAGATGCCACCTAGATCTTCACTTAAACCCGACTTAACATTGTGTGTGAATGCACCTTTAGAAGATTTTGCAATGGATAAAAAACTAATTGCTCCAAAAGCACACAGTATTTGATACAGAGTGTCAATTCTCACCATGTGAAAACACAACTGAAACTAAATATGCAAGATTGCTAACTGTAAATAAAATATTCTAAATCCTAGAAACCATGCTATTAGAAAGACTAATGATAAAAAAAATGATGGGGAATGGCGATTTGTGATTGAATTTTGATATAAATGATTAGACAACCAAATTGAAATAAAGCACAAATGATTGAGTTCTAGATACTGTACTTACGACTGATGTTCAGCACTTCTTTGTCGAATATTCATTTATTTTAGAAAATGAGGTTAGGCAATTTCAAATTGAATTTTTCAGAATTTCAACAGTTGAGGAATAAGTATGCAAGATACATCTTGTGTTATGCACATGTAATAATAACCCAATGATCTTCAATTTTCAACAATTTCAACAAATATCAATAAAGCTTTCTTCGTTTTTTTTGCTAGACCTTTTGTGAATTATTATGTGCCAAACATCAGTTGTAGGTATGGTAATAGGGAAAACTCTTTTACATTTTATTGGAGTTTGCATGTAAAATCATTTTTTGTGAACCCAGTAATTAGTAATCTTCTTGTCCCAACTCTCAATGTGTTTTTTTTCAGTTTTCTGAAGTAACATTGCTGGTGATCATCCCGAACAAAGATTTAGCTTCAATTGGCAAAATGTTTATAGAAAACTAAACTGTCAAAACTCTTCAAACTGATGTTAAAAACTTCATTAATACTATAAAGTGTGTCCAAATGTGGCAAAGTCCCCCCTCTCCCCAAAAAATATTTGTTGACCTTCTTGTTGTAGGTAAGGCCTGAAGATGAGTGTGATACTAGAATGAGGAGTCTTCTTGAGGTGGAGCAGAGGGTGGATTCCAAGGTTCTCACACTTCATCAGATTCCTTGCCAGTTCTTTTCTTGCATTATCGCCCTTAGACATGGAATTTGTGACAAAATATTCCTTTTATTTGAGGGCAAATTTTGGCCAGAAGAAAAACACTGGATCCTAGTGCCCACCATCCCAGGTCCTCAAAAAACATTTTAACACAAGTTCTGGTTGTCATTGTTTTGTGTTCTTTTGAATTCAGTGATATCCACGGACTTTTATCGACGGATTGACTGAAGTCCAAACTTAGAACTGTTATTCATGAAGCCTACTAACTTATAAAGCAATATTGTAAATGCCTGACATTGTAGATTCAGAATGGAACAACCTTTCAATTTGATACTTGCCTTGATAAGCACACGGCAAGCTCTGATTTGCTAAGAAAGTAATGGTTAATGACTTTCCAACCTTCATGCAGAAATATCTAACACGCATCCAGAACAAAATCTTTGAGAATCAAATTTTGAGCTGCTGACTGCTATCATGATGAAGAACAAACGAGCATTGAGAAAGCGTACAGAAACCCTGTAACTAATTACAGTGCAAGGATGTACTTAATCACTCGACCAATGGCTTGGGAAGGATCAGCAACCCAACCCATCATCTTCAACACTGTGCTCTCTTTGGTTTTCTAATATAATGCCTATAACTATGGTGTGATTATTGTGGTTGGGACTTGAAACCGTTCTCTCTTCTCCCCACAAGGAAGTATCCTGATTCCTCAAAAGTGCCACCAAAGTGAACTACCAGCCACCAGTGCACTATTACTGGCAGCCTTTTTCTTGCTGGCTATATAGAGCCAGAAAAGCTATATTGAAAATTACAAGATCAAAAATGAAGTGTTTTTTGAGATTTTTCAGTAGCCAGATTTTGATCAAAATTTAAGAATTCTTTTCAGGTTTCTATACATGGTTTAATTAGGGTAGCCAAACAAAAGGAGGACATTTAACAAATTTTACTTTCATATTTAGCTTGTGACCAAATTTGGCAAGATATTCTCGTAGTTAATCACCATTTTGGCTACATCACAAAATTGACAAAAAAAGAAACACTGACCATGAGGGAAGAATGGTGGGTGAACAAGAAAACACAGTCCCCTAGCTAATGAGAATGAAGCAGTGTATTAGGATTTTTTTTTTAATGTAGTTAAAGCAGCGTTTTTTTCCTTAAAAATATTGTGATGAGCTGAAGTGCTGATCATCTATAAGACAGTTTACCCAAATTTGGTTATAAACAGGATATGAAAGAAAAAGTTTAAGCATCCTTAACATTTTTGGCAATATGCTTGAACCCAATAGAGAAATCTGAATTTTTTTAAAATTGAAATTTGGAAACTAGAAAACTCAAATTTTTTTACTTTGAACCATTTTCGGAAAAGAAAACCAACTGGCTAGATTTAGCCAGAAAAAAGCCCACTCAAGTCACTGACAAAGTGGTGATTATTCATAAGAAGATCCTTTATAGCTAAATCTGGCTATAAGCAATGAATGAAGTGAAGAGAATTTAAGCATCCATCTATAAATTTGGCTACCTTCTTGAACTTAATATTAAAATCTAATGTGATTCATAATTCCAAAAAAACCACTTGTTTTGTTTTCCATTCATTTTTTGATTTTACTTTTGCCTGAAAGGAAAACTCTGGAGTCCTGACTCTCGACTCCTGAGTCCCCAACATCTGATCTGTTACTTTCTGGTTTGTTTGCTTTTTGGGTACAGTCATCAGACCCCCTCTGAGCACCTTCCCATTTTGCCCAGATTCTTAGGGATTTGAATTTGCTTTTCAGGGTTCTTACACTTGGGAATTTCAGTAAAGTTGCACAGGATTCAGTTATCCTTCATGCAAGTAGCAGGTACTCCTGGGTCTCATGAGTGACCACAAACATTACAAGTCACCTGTGACCAACAATCTTCCTTCTTATAAGCCTTTGCTCAGTTTGTACTGGCTATTCTGTCAGCCACTTGAAGATTAATGATTAGACTGAGGAGAGACATGAATGCCCATAAGTGTAGACTGTGTGGAATTTTGCACGGAGCTCCCCGTCACAAATCTCAACACAAATGCAAGTGTGTACATTCTGCCTTTCACTTATTATAATGTTGTAGTGATGGTTGAAAGTTGAAACCAGTCTTGGACGCCTGTGTAGGCTTGCGCCTGGTATCAACACTGTATCAAGGACCCTACTAGACTAGTACGAGTGCCACCTTGGTAGGGACTTGAGGTAAGGCCAGGTATATATACCAGTTTTATACCAAGTTCAATACCAGGTTTATACCTTCCTTATACTAGATAAAAGTCAGTCTTTTGAACCAATACCAGGACCAGACTGGTACAAGAGGACCCAATACCGCAACCAGGCTGGTGTCAAAGTTTTGAAGAAATACCCCATACCAGGACCAGACTGGTCTGTTCAAAAGTAGATACCAGTTTACGGTTTAACACTGGTTGAGAGTTGAAATGAGTGTTGGGCCAGTTCCCAGTTCTGGGCCAGTTTCACGTCTGGTCTGGATCATGGGTCCTGCACATGGAACAACTGGAACATCCATGACCAATTTCTGCTGGACCTGGAACTAGAAACCGACCTTGAATCTATCATCTTGCTGAAACCTGAACAGAACCATAACTTGCACTAGTGCTGGGCAGGTATCAACTTTTGAACATACCAACTGGTGCTGGTATCAGATTTTTTCATACCAGGAGGGTCCAAGGCTGAGTTTTGGTTGGTAGTTGGTATCTGGCAGGTATATACTCGATGTTGAGATCCATATAACCCCGATGTTAAATTGGTATTACCTTAAGTCCTACTAGGCAGGTAATGGTACAAGGCAGCTGTTGCCTCAGGTCATACCAGCCTGGTCGGTACCTTACCAACACCGGTTTGAACTTTGAATACATGGTTGATGCAGGTTCCTGTTTTTAGGCTGTTGTTACACAAGCAACGCCTAAGCATTGCAGTTTGTGGTTCTCTAGGCAAGTATGTATTTACTTTTTAAATATTGCAAGTAGGTTACACTCCTTAATTAGGTGATCATTTTTAAATTGTTTGTACAACACTGATATCTTACACAATCTCCAATCTGGAGATGGGTGTAAGCAAGAGGAACTGGAACAGATTTGATTTTTTTGTGACGAACACAAAACCCAAGAGTCAGGAATGTGAAGAACAAATTTTAGAAATTGAATAGAAGTTGCATCAAAATCTGGAATCAGATACCAGATCTGGATTTGGAACCAACCAAGACGCGGGTTCTCTTAAGTTGGAAAAAAAGTACTGAGGAGAACAAGGAGACCGAAGATTCTCAGCAAAACCTTGGACAAGACAACATGGTTTCAAAGTTCAAATGCAAGGTGCAACATATCATTACTCTTGCAATCACCAAATCCACAGTATTTCCAATAATAAAAAAGGAGTCTTAGGGATCTTTACTTTCACCTCAGGTTGCAACAAGTTTTCAAAGTAACAATCCCACAGCATACTAGTGGGGGGAGGTTCCACTGGAGCTTAAAAGGAGATCAAAAGTGCGAAGGAAGGTTAATGGGTAAATATATCTCCAATTTACACTGTTCATGTTGGATGAGTGATTATTGGGTGACACCAGATACATGCGCCCAATAAAGTCAGTTTACCAAAAGGTAGACAGACTTTCTTTCGTGACAAATTCCAACTTCCCAGACATACTTGTATCTTGTTGGTGACGCAAGAATATTTGACTCAAAGCCAAAGAGTATTGATTTGGTATCTAACCTTGTCACTGAAGCTGGGAGGGCCTTCAATCCTGGTGTCAACCACAAGTTGGGAGCCTTCCATCCTGGAGTCAACCACAAGTTAACCAAGTTAATTGGAGGGCTAATATAGCAATGTCAATGCTGCAATAGATGCGTGAGAATGCTGTGTATCTCTCAGAGCATGTATCTTGTGCACTTATGTTTCTTGTGGAGTGCACGAGTAACTTTACCTCCCACATGATGAATCATGATACCATTCATAGACAGCCGCTGCATAAACCTGCAACCACCAACCACCCTCGCGAACTGGTCAGATACAGCTAAAATATGCAAAAGTAACCTATTATGCTTTGGTTGGGTAAGCAAGAAACAGGTACTCCAGTCAGATCTGTGCATACTTTTTCTGCTTTTGGAACTCCATAAATCCTTTTTGGAGTGCCACTAAAGTCCTTTTTTGGCAGGCCACTGCAGGCTGCATGGCAATTTATTAGATGCTCTTTTCAACCTATCACTAAAAAATCCAGATATCCCCTTCCAATTCCAAACAACTGGCTCATCTTGTAATGGCTCTGCTCCTTGCTGGAGCAAGAAGTTCAAACCAACAACAGTTAAAATAGGGAAATGGTCCATGAAGTTGCCCAAATAAGCAACTCATGGTTCTGTTCACGTGGTGTTGAACATTCCTCAAAATGTGGGACCAAATGAAAAACTACCTCTTTCCATAGTCTCTCCCCTAATAGGGAGAGCCAATAAAAATTTAACCTCTCATGGCTGACAATCAGTGTTCAACGTCTCTTGGCTGAATAAATGGGTTGTTTTGTGCACTTTTTGGAGATGGAGTCTTGACCTTTCAAAACTCCTCCTCTTCAGCCAGGCTTCCTGACTATTTTATTCAAATCCCAACATTAGCAAATTGATAAATATAGCTAAAAGGAAACAACCCATTATTGGAGAGGTGGGGGATTTCAAAAGTCAGCACGTAATCATATACCTGTGCACTTTCACTCCTTTGCTTTTGCCTTGACTGCTTCCATGGTCTCTTTCACTCTGTACTTGTTCTCTCAACCCAACCTATAAAACAAGGAAACAACCCAGGCCTTCAATGTTTTCACATTCATACTACCCACCCACAAATTGGAATTTTCTTATCCAGTAAATTAAGTCTTGTTCTCAATTGATGTCACAAAGACAGGTTGTTTTGATGTTCACAAGTTCATGGACATACCATTGGCAAGCATAGTTTGATTCCTTTGTTGGCTCTGACCCTAAGGGAGAGCTTTGGTGAAGGAGATACAAAATTTCATTTGGTCCCACTTTTTTCTGGAATTTCATGGAAATTTCCTATTTTAACTGTTGCTGGGTTAAACTTGCCATTAAGGGGGCAGAGCCCATTAAGCAATGAGCCATTTGTTCTCATTCCAGACTACAGAAACAAAGCTCAAATCACGTGACCTTCTTGTGCATCTCCTGCTCAGTTTTTCTGATGATGACTTTTGTTTAGTCACCACCATACATAATATTTCTTCTTGCAGAAAAGGAACCATCATGACACATCCAAGTCATGATTCCCTCCCAAAACTTACAACGGAAGGGGTATTTTCCCTTTCACTCTCTTGCTCCCAAGCACATGCTACCATTGATGACGTCAAGATTGTCATCATCCACACTGATGACTCCAATCCCATCATCAATGGAGATCTATCCATTTGACCATTAGATTAACCAGACTACAAGTTCTGTGTATATGTCAACAATTCAACTGACATTATTGAATTGGTTCTTGCTAAAATTTTCTCTCATCATAATTTCAAGTTACCATTTTGTTTGGTGAACTTTTCTCGTAGCAGGTTGGATACTTTCTTTTGCAGCAAAAAACTCTCCCTAGAAATTCATTAAATTTAATTTTTTTGATCAGAGACTCCTCCCGGCTGCCTACTTCAAGGAGCAAGCAATGATATCAAGGAAGGAAGCAAATGCCACTAACCTAGTGCATGATAACCCAAAGGAGAAGCTGATTTTGTCTTCAGCTCCTATTATGCCCTCCTCAACTTGGGAATTCCTTCACAAGTCATCAGGCTCAAGAAAACCCATAAGTCAGTGAATTCAATGTTTAAATCACAAGTCTCAAGACCTGCAAACATACCCTGAAAATTAGAAGAAACGTATGAAACATACTGATATGCAGGAGGGGGAAAAAAGGCCAGAAAATGGCTACAACTGAATCCCAGCCAAACAAATAAAATAAATCCAAAGTTTTTCATGGCTCCATCCATCCATGTGGTCCCTCCCTTCATATTTTGTTAGAGCCCTGAATCCTCAGAGTGCATTATATCTCTTGCAGGTTAGGATGCAGCAAATAGTAGCTTTTTTCACCCTGATATCTCTTGTCATATTTGCATGTCTTATCTTCTTTTTAAGATCCCACTGTTGCATAAGCTGAAGCAACAAGAAAAGAGCCAGATGGTGGCTATGAGCCAGAGGACCCATAACAACATATCAATCAGGTTTGAATCAGCTAGATTCATGTACATGGGTGAGCTAGCATGGTAGCTCAAAAGCCTTGTCCTAGGGAAAGAGTCAAGCCCTAAACCTGCAAGGAGAATGAACTCAATCCTCCGGCATGGCTGCCACCTCCAGAGATCAGAATGGACTTACTGTGTTGAAAGAGCATTTGAAGCAGTACTCACATGGCTGCGACCAGGTAAGATTGAACCCCTTGCAGACATTCCTACCGTACTGTAAACTGAGCTCTTGCTGCAAAAGCAATTCTGATGATAATATTTATATAAGTACAATGGTCACCTTTTTTCTAACTCAGTCTGTCAGCAAAGGTGTGTGCATGTTGCTGGTTAGTAAGAACAAAGTTGGTGTTGTACAAATATAGGTTTCAGTCATGAACTCCAATTACATTTTTCGTCTGAGTTTTTTTGCTTTAAGCCTAATCCCATCTGTTGCATTGGAATAGGTCATTAAAAAGTAACTCAATTTGCTGCCAGTGTCAAAAGTTGTAATCCTCTTGAAATTTGTTTTTTATTTGGGAAATGTCTGTCTTCTTTGCTTCTTATCATTCATTTCATTTACTTTTCTAAACCTTTTTAGCACCAACAAATTCATTCAAGCAAGACATTTTACAATGTCATGATGCACCCATTGTCATAAAAATTCCTTTGATCGTTTTAGCTCTTGGAAGTATTTTTGCAAGATACTTGACCTTCCTCACTTGGATTCTCAGGGACTGCTGAAAGATGCTGCATCGGGAATCTCCATAAATTCAGTAAATACCAGGACACTGGAACTTGGATATCAGCAGACATCCCAGTGCTTTAGGGCCATTCCCAAGGACATGCATGGTCTTACCACTGAACTGCATCATGACACTTGGGTTGCAAAAAGTTCAAAAGTTGTTTAATGCTCTGAATAAGAGTCTAGTATGCCAAGGCAGGACAACTCTACCCTCACTACATGACATAAAGCTGAGTGGAAACTCTTTGTTAAGCATTGTCATGAGGTTGTTTTACTGTCATAATTTGCCATCATGAAACCAACCCTTGTGGGCTCAAACAAAAGACACCCCAAAGACTCACCCATTTCAGATCTTCCACCAATTGGGCAGATTGTTATGGTCACATAATTTGTTGTTGGGTGCACCAGTGAACCAGAAAGTGCAACTCCTACGGAGAGGAGTTCTGCACATTCCCAACTGTACATGTGTTAAATGGCTGTCCAAAAATGTGTGTCAGGCTGATCTATCAATATGTAGGACTAAATTGCAAGTTTGAAGCTTTAGCTGGAGTTTCTCATCAAAGTATAATAAAGCCTGAACGCACTTTGCCAGGCCAGTCAAAAAAGAAGTAAGTGGGTAAATGGAGAAGAAAATAAATCTCTTTTCTGAGCATACAGGTAAACCAAACAATCTGGATTCACCTTCCATATCATCAATTTTTAACCAAAAATGCTTTGAAGTGATATCTAAAACCATCAAATTGAATTGCAAAAGCAATCCAGAGGTTCAGGGCACATTTGGTAGACTGTTCATGGTACTTCTTTGTATTGGTGTACTCATTGCTCAAACATTGAGGGGGCTGGGGAGGTTATGGTTCCTGATTCCAGTTTCTTCAAGCAAAAGCCTTGTACCTTCCATATGGCCGGAAAGATCAAGGTCCATGGAAGGTTTTGCTTCTTGAAAATGGGTTAGGGTTTACTGTCCACAGTATGTGCCTCCCGAGAAATGGTAATGCTTGAAATCTGTAGAGACACATTTCTTGCTGATTTGCAGATGCTCAAGATATTAGTCATTTGAAGCAACAGAAGCAGAGAATTTGCTGCTAATCAGTAGATCAGTGATGCTGTGATACAAATTCAGCCAACAATGCTGCAAATATGCTTGGCTTTTCAACATGCGGAATATGACCACAGTCCTTGATGTACTCCAACTTCGCATTTGCTATATCACCAACCAATTTCTGGTCCACAGAAAAGAAGTCAAAATCTTTGTTAATTTAAACACTGATCAGGTTAACAATCCAAATGCTATGTGTACATATGCAACCAGGAATGAATTCAGAAAATCGTAAGACAATTTCCTTGCTACCTGAGTCTCTCTGAGTCTCACCTCTGCAAATGTCCTGGACACAATCTTGTCCTGTTCCCCCCATATCACCAATGTTTCTTGCTGAACCTGCACATGGATTGTGACTACTTTTTATATGGCTGTACTCAAATGAAAGATGAGAAGGTTCCTGATAGCTGATGAATATTTGCTCTGACCTTATGCATGTTCACAAATGAAAGACAAGAACAGTTGTCTATAACCAAACAGAGAAGTTTAAACATTATTGCTGCATTCCAGATGCCTACCTGTGAAATGGATGCTGCAACATTATAACCTCCACTAAGCATAAAGCTGACAGTTGCATCAGCCCAGCCTGGCATCAGAGTGTGCAATCGCCCCACCTGTCCCAGCAACCTGACATTACTGGTCATTGGACATTACAGCCACAGGACTGTACCACACAGAGTCTTATGAGTACAATCTGTAGATCATTTGTTCAAAAACTACAACAGACTCCAATAAATAAAAAGAGTAATTCCAAATCATTGTGCTTAATACAGAAAATGGAAAGGAATGGAATTACCCTCATAGCATCGAGCAGAAAAGAGTAGGTTGCACCAGTAAAGATCAAGGTATTGGCATAAAATCGTACTGGCACACTCTTAAGGACTGACACCTGGCCATCAAGTGTCTCACATCAACATCCAGCAACCAAAAAAATGAAAAATATGAAAAGACCTGAGGTAAGGGCTTGCATCACCTTCTATGCACCTTGCTTTGTCATGAAAGACAGTGAAGATGACAGATCCAGAATACCAAATCAGACTTCAGACTTGGAACTGAAAAGCAAGGCCAGAGTTTAGATACATACCCCCATATAGGCCAATAACTTGGGCAAAGTTGCCATTTCACCCACGCCTTCGGTGTAGGCTTGTGCATTAACAAGCACCAGTTTTGCAATCTGCACTCTCTTTCATGAGATTTACAATACTTCCATGCAATACAATACCATGTGTGGGGCCAAGTGAAGAAATGTGGCAAGATCAGGGAGAAAAGTCACTTACAGCGTCAGGATGTGCAAGTGCAAAATCAATGGCAACTGCTCCCCCCAGGCTTGGTCCCACTAATATCATAGGCCTTTTCACATAGGCTTTCCAGAACTGTGTACACAAACGAATATCAGGAATTTTCAAGCAAGAACCAATGTACAATTCACCCCCATAAAATTGGAGATTTCACAACCAGAAACTGTATTGATATGGGTTTTGCTCAAGTCTGCCGTCTTGCCACATTGCCTCACTATGTCAGGATAAGTTGGCAATAATCACCTCATACAGATGTTCTCGCTTTGCTGCCACCCCATAAGACTTCACACCCTCTGCAAACAGTCCAAACCAGGCCATGTTTCAAGAAAGAAACATACAGGGGGACAATGACACTCCATTCAACAGTAAATTTCTATTTTGCATGCAACAAGAATGAGTGGAGTCATAGCCTTGTTTGTGTCACTCACAAGGTATCAGACCATCACCTTCATCAGGAATAGCAATGACTAGCTGCCATTACTTCCTGCTGACTTTATCACCTCTTGACCATGGGTGGAGATAAGTGATCTGACAAAACTTTTGGGCAAGAAATTATAGAAAAATCTGCATCCTGGATTCTGTTGCATTTCCATAAAACAACAGGAAGATGCAGTTGACATGATGTTGGCTATCACTCAAGAGACATAGCTAATCAAAAAAGTCAATAGAATCATCATTCAAGCTCAACTTTCTCCACCAAAAGATATGTGTTATCAAACACTTGAGCCCAATGTGTAATCAATCAATATCTATTCATCTACTATACATGTGTATGCAATCTTTAACAAATTCAGATTATCCTATAAAGGCATCAGGTGGGCATTTTGTGTGAAGATATTAAACAACCAAAAGGAAGTTGGCTCAAGTGCTTGCCAGCATTGGAAAAACCCCAGCCAAGAATATCAATTGCCCAGCTCTCAACCCCTGAGTCCTCTAGCAAGGGATATGTGTAACGCCATTCCAGTACTGAGCTGCAAATGCCAATGGTTTCTAAGTAAGACAGAAGTGACTACACTGTGGAACCGGAATTCAAGAAGCATGGCACTTCTCAGCAGAATGCACAGCTTCTCTATTATGCTGTACTATTGCATCTGAATTAATAGTTTAAGTCAAAACAATAAAAAAATAACAGAAGATTGTAAATTCCAGCATGACAAGCTCCTGACCTGTCAAATCCATGAAGTAGCATCACTGGTGCTGGGCATGTACCTGTTGCCTTGGGCTCCACACAGCTGGTCATGATGGGCTGTGCAGAAAGACTTGTCTAGTTCCCACAAAAACCCAGGTGATGACAAATATGAGATTTTTTTTAATCCCAGCAGAAAGCAAACAAAAACAGAGGACTGAAAAGCAGCTTATTTTTACCTGGACAGGGAGCTGCTGAATCTTGGCAGCTATGTTGCGTGCAGCTGGATCTTTCAGCAGCTCCACATCTGGAGGTAGAAATAGAGGGAATACTAAACCTGCAGTCTCAACAGAAGATACAGCCTGCAGAAGTGAAAATTCAGAGTAAGTTTCAACACCAGAAGAAGCATTGCCTGCAGCTTATCAATACAGCAGAAGACAATTGACCTACAATGATTCAACATCCCTGGTGATTCCTGAAGACAGATACCCCCGGGAGGAAGCCTTGATAACCAAAGAAAAGTTCATTGATAATTAACCCATGAACACCTATGCTTCCATATACAGCACTGGACAACATGTGCTTTCACCTATTGCAGTGTATGAGTGTAAATGCAGACCAGATGTGTGAATTTTAGCTCTTAACTCACAAACACAAGAGTGATGAATATTACAACCCTAAACCCTAATAGGTTTCAATAGGTCCACACTACAGATCCAACATGTCTACAAAGATCCTCAGAAGGCTGACTGCATCAAACTGAGCCCCAGGTTGTAGAACAGGCAGGGAACTTTTTATAAAATATGAGCAGAAACTGTCATCAGATTTCAGAATGATAATCAATAGGAAGAGCAACCAGAAGTGGTATTTTCTCTGTACTTTGAGACTAGGAAGTCTTACCTGATCTACTGCTAAACACCTCCAATTTCTGGTGTTGAACCGTGGAACTCGTTGGATGATTCTTGATTCTACTTTGAGATTGCAAAACTCCACTGAAAGTTTTGCACAGGACCGCTGTACACACATTGGAGCAGAAAGTAGCTCTAAGGGTTTTGTAGTACGATCATGTGGCCACTCATCAGTGCCTGTAAGCCCTCTTCTCTGTCTGCACGATATTATGCTGCAGACATCATCGGCAGTGAGCATTCTACTATACAATCAACGCCAGCAACACAAATGTATCTGACATAGACCATGGCCAACGCGATTTAAGCCATTTGCACAGAGAGAGAGAGAGAGAGAGAGAGAGAGAGAGGAATTCTCAGCGGACATGAAATGACTTTATGCTAAAAAGAAGTCCAACGGAGATGGAAGACAAACCTGGAGTCTGCGAAGGTCAAGACGGCGCTTGCGCTGGCCATGGCGATTAGCTTCCGATTCAAGCTCTCCTCCTTCTCATAATCACGTCTGCATTTCGACTTCGCTTCTGACACAATTGCATCCAAGAATGCCGTCAATAAGCAAGGAATCGACGCGGCACGAGAAACAATAAATGTGCTAACCATGCACTCTGATTCACTCCATTCTTCCGTACGCAAAGCTCTTCTTCTCAAGCTCAAAGTTCCGATTAGAGCACTACACGCTATTCTCCGATTCCCGGAAAATCAGAACCACAATTCATGACAATATTTTTCTACGCAGAAAAATGCGGAGTCTTCTTCTCCCTCGACACCCAAAGAAAAACCAGATCGCAAACATAATACAACTCCACAACACACACACACACACAAAAGCTCTTGTCTGTCACTTAAGAAAAGCCGAAACACTAATTCGTATTATTCTGCACACATCAAAAATCTCTTCCCCGCTTCACAGAAAAAGCAGAACTAAAAATTCCATGCACGTTTCTTTCTACACAAGAAGCTCTTCTAACATAGTACAAAAACAACAACAAAAACCAAAGAAATTGCAATAAATTGTAAGCATTCCGCATGAACCTGGCAAGCTTTTTTTTCTTTTTTCTTTTTGCTGCGGGAAAACACACCTGTGAAGGCCTGAATGTCTGTGGATTCGCGTCAGAAATTCCGACAGTGCAACCGTCACAGCAGCTCCGCACACGCGCTCTCTCCTCTATCTCTCTCTCGCACGCTTCAGAGCACCACAAGAAGAGAATCACAAAGCGAAGAGGGAGGAGGAATCCGATCATTATGGTCCCTCCAGAGTCTCCTCTTGGATGACAAACATTCATCTTCTCATTCATATTGATGAATAGCATCCAAGAGGGGCTCACTGATTGGCGAAACCTGGCTACAAATAATATGACAAATTGGGGCCACAATTAGTGACTGCCATTTTTGCCACCAAATTCAATGTCAGTTTCCAGCAACCTTTAACCAACTCTTTGCACCCACACAAAGCAAAGGTGGAGGGGCAGGAGGAATCAGATTATGATCCCTGACTAGTCTCCTCTTGGATGAATGACATTCAGGAGGATGGGTTACCGATTGGCTAAACCTGGCTATTAAAACTGGTGTAAAAGTTTTAAACGTGTTTCTTTTACACCAGAGTGAATTAGCACCCTCCAAGAGCACCATGTAGGATGGATGATTCCAGGACATGAAACACTTTTTCATTCTCTTCTTCTCCCTATAGCTATGTATCAACCATCCACAAGCATGTAGCACTGTTGACCGGCTATTGAGTTTTGACCCAGTTATTAATGACCTACCAGCTGGTTATTAATTTTTTAAAATTCATTTATATTGATAATTAGTTGATATTGAATTTTCAAAATACAATAACCTACCCAGATGACTTGATTATTATCCAAACACGTTATTAATCTTTAAACACTACTTAATTATTAGTGGCATTCACTAATTGTGACCCCATTAATGGAATTTTTTTAAAAACTCGAAAAATTACTTTTTATTTTTATTTTTTTCTAAACTTTATAACTAATGGTTAACCAAAGTTCTCAACCAATTGTTTGAAAACTTACCTAACATCCATTAAAAATTTGATAATAATATTGATATTGTGTGTGATTTCAAAACAATTCAAAAAAATAACTTACCTAGTAGGTTTTTTTTAATAAAAATCTGAACAACATTGTTATGTACCTTCTTATACGTGACCAACATCACAAATTTCAAGAGCCATAATTTGACAATATATATTTTTCATAGGTTTATATTATTTATACAAGAATGTCACTCATCTAAAACACATATGAAGCATATATAAATAGGATGAGTTTTTTTTATTCACAATAAACTTTTGCATTCTATTTTACATGCTTCATACATGTTTTAAACACAACATTTGTGTCTAAACATTATAAACTTATGAAAAAATAAATTTTGTACAACTACCATTTACCAAATCGTGGCTTTATAAATTTAAAATGAAACATTTTATTTCCCTAGATGGAAACCACTTACATTCCTTAAGCCCTATTCCCTATTACCCATGGTACTTACCCATTAAAGCTACAATCATACATGGAGATAGTAGTCAATAGTGGCATTGATTCCTATGTATGTTCATACATAGACTAGTGTTGTAGGTAAGTAACATACATGTCATGTTTACATAACGAGTAAACCTAGTTACCTTCCATTTTTACTTATTTATTTCACCTAATACATCTCTTTACTTCCAAATCTCGTCTTGCATTTTCCATTCCTAAGGCAAGTAAGCATTCTTCACACCTCCTCACAATTGTAGTGCAAAGTTCCTTTGCTTGAGCTTTTTTAGCTCGTGTGATATTCTCTCAAATCTTCATTTCAAAACTTTAGTTTGCTACTTGAAATAGTTAA
>Ga0116230_10002718_pt1 | contig 17066 bp, 10 predicted proteins | sample S1TSphfallax_3_FD_88678 | JGI IMG/M metagenome (GOLD analysis project Ga0116230, IMG submission 88678) | Host-associated microbial communities from peat moss isolated from Minnesota, USA - S1T2_Fd - Sphagnum fallax MG | ecosystem: Host-associated > Plants > Peat moss > Unclassified | place...
GCCATCACCTTCGTCAGCGCCGCCGTCAAGGTCGTCTTGCCATGATCGACATGCCCAATCGTCCCCACGTTTACGTGCGGCTTCGTTCGCTCAAACTTCCCCTTCGACACGGCAAGTACCCCTTAAAAAATGAAATTAAGAATCGAACTTCATGACGGCCGCGGCCACATTGCTCGGCACTTCCATGTACTTCTCGAACTCCATCGTGTAGTTCGCGCGGCCTTGGCTCATCGAGCGCATCGACGTCGAGTACTGAAACATCTCGGCAAGCGGCACCTCGGCGGTCACCACCTTGCCGGACGGAGAATCCTCCATGCTCACGATCTGACCGCGGCGCCGGCTCAAATCCCCGACGATATCCCCATAATAGTCTTCCGGCGTCACGACCTCGACCTTCATTATGGGCTCGAGCAAAACCGGATTCGCCTTGCGAAACCCTTCCTTGAAGCCCATGGAACCGGCGATCTTGAACGCCATTTCATTGGAATCTACATCATGGAAGGAGCCGTCGAAGATCGTCACTTTGACGTCGACGATGGGATATCCGGCGATCACACCGGTTTGCACGGCTTCTTGAACGCCCTTGTCCACGGCCGGAATGAACTCCCGCGGCACTGCACCACCGACGATGCCGTTGACGAAGTTGTAGCCCTTGCCAGGCTCCTGGGGCTCAATTTTCAACCACACATGCCCGTATTGACCACGCCCGCCCGACTGGCGCACGAACTTGCCCTCCGCTTCCACGCTTTCCTTGATGGTCTCGCGGTAGGCGACCTGGGGCTTGCCGACGTTGGCATCCACCTTGAATTCGCGCTTCATGCGGTCGACGATGATTTCGAGGTGCAGCTCGCCCATGCCGGAGATGATCGTCTGACCGGACTCCGCGTCGGTGTGCACCCGGAATGACGGATCTTCCTTCGCCAGTCGCTGCAGGGCGAAACCCATCTTTTCCTGGTCAACCTTGGTCTTCGGCTCGACCGCCACCGAGATGACGGGCTCCGGGAACTCCATCTTCTCGAGGATGATGATCTTGCCGGGATCGGACAACGTATCGCCGGTGGTGACGTCCTTGAGGCCCACGGCGGCGGCAATGTCGCCGGCGTGCACCTCCTTGATCTCGGAGCGCTCGCTGGCGTGCATCTGCAATAGCCGGCCGATGCGCTCCATGCGATTTTTGGCGGGCACGTACACCTGGTCACCCGAGTTGAGGGTGCCCGAATAGACCCGGAAAAAGGTCAGATTGCCGACGAACGGGTCGTTCAAGATCTTGAACGCCAGCGCCGCGAACGGCGCGTCATCCGCAGGCGTGCGGGTCAGGGTCTCGCCGTGCTCGCCCAAGCCCTTGACCGGCGGCACGTCGATGGGTGACGGCATGTACTCGACGATGGCGTCGAGTACGGCCTGCACCCCCTTGTTCTTGAAGGCCGAGCCGCAGGTGACCAGGCATACCTCGTTCTTCAGCGCACGCTCGCGCAGGCCGCGCTTGATCTCCGCGTCGCTGAGTTCGCCGGTCTCGAGGTATTTGTTGAGCAGTTGCTCGTCACCTTCGGCGGCGGCCTCGATCATCTTCGCGCGCCATTCCTCGCATTCCTTCACCATGCCGGGCGGAATGTCGCGGTACTCGAACTTCATGCCCTGGGTGGCGTCATCCCAGAAAATGGACTTCATCTTCACGAGGTCGACCACGCCGATGAACTCATCCTCGGCACCAATCGGCAGTTGGATGGGCACCGGGTTGCCTCGCAGACGCACCTTGATCTGCTCGACGCAGCGCAGAAAATCCGCCCCGGCGCGATCCATCTTGTTGACGAAGGCGACGCGCGGCACGCCATATTTGTTCATCTGCCGCCAAACGGTCTCGGATTGCGGCTGAACGCCCGACACGGCGCAATAGACGGCGACCGCGGAGTCCAGCACCCGCAGGCTACGCTCCACCTCGATGGTGAAATCGACGTGGCCCGGCGTATCGATGATGTTGATGCGGTGTTCGGGGAAACTCTTGTCCATCCCCTTCCAAAAGCAGGTCGTGGCCGCGGCGGTGATGGTGATGCCGCGCTCCTGCTCCTGTTCCATGTAGTCCATGACGGCCGCGCCGTCGTGGACCTCGCCGATCTTGTGCGATACGCCCGTATAAAACAGGATGCGCTCCGTCGCCGTGGTTTTACCCGCGTCGATGTGCGCAGAGATACCGATGTTTCGGTACCTGTCGATTGGCGTGCTACGTGCCATATGTCTCGCGCTTCGCGCTGAATTACGGGGTCGATACGACCCCGGCTATATATAGGGTCGCGCCGGCGCTTTACCAGCCGCGGACAGCCCTACCAGCGATAGTGGGCGAACGCCTTGTTGGCTTCGGCCATACGGTGCGTGTCTTCACGCTTGCGCACGGCGGCACCGCGATTCTCCGCGGCCTCCATGAGCTCGGCGGCAAGACGGTGCGCCATGGATTTCTCGCTGCGCGCCGTGGCGGCCTCGATCACCCAGCGCATGGCGAGAGTCTGCCGCCGGTTGGCGCGAACCTCGACCGGCACCTGGTAGGTGGCGCCGCCGACCCGGCGCGATTTGACTTCGACCACAGGTTTCACGTTGTCCAGCGCCTGCTGCAAGACCGCGATGGCTTCGGTGCCGACGGCACCGGCCTTCTTCTCGCCGATGCGATCGATGGCACCGTAGACGATTTTTTCTGCGGCGGACTTCTTGCCCCGCTCCATCACCATGTTGATGAACTTGGCCAACATATCGTTCCCGAACTTTGGATCGGGAAGAATGGTGCGGTGGGGGGCTGCTGCTCTGCGGGACATGAAAACCTACTTAGTTATTAACTTTCAAAATTATTTCTTCGGGCGCTTGGCGCCGTACTTGGAACGACCCTGGCGACGATCACTCACCCCGGCGCAATCGAGCGCCCCGCGGACCGTGTGGTAGCGGACTCCGGGCAGATCTTTGACGCGGCCGCCACGGATCAACACCACCGAGTGCTCCTGCAAATTGTGACCTTCGCCACCGATATAGCTCGACACTTCGTAGCCATTGGTGAGGCGCACGCGGCACACCTTGCGCAGCGCCGAATTCGGCTTCTTCGGCGTGGTGGTGTACACGCGAGTGCACACGCCGCGCTTCTGCGGTGAGGCCGCGAGTGCCGGCACCTTGGATTTCCAAGCGGGCTCATTGCGGCCGGTACGGATGAGTTGGGTCGTCGTCGCCATAAATACCTTTGAATGCCACCTTGGATGGCGGCCTGAAAATGAAGCAATAAACCTTTAGAGTAGCCGGACACCTGAGCCCAGCGACAAAGGCCGGCGATTGTAGGAACCGAGCGCTTGAGTGTCAAGGTAAATGCTGCTATGCAGCACTGGATAACCCGGCGTGAAGGATACCCCCGCAATGTCAAAAGCCGCCTGGTGCGCGTTCGCCTGGATCATCCTGGTCAGCGTGGCGCGGGCCGCAGGCCCTACACCCCCCGAGTCCCCGCCCGTGGGACAGCTTCCCGAGGGCGTCAAACCCACAGCCTATCGGTTGGCGCTGACGATCGATCCTTCGCAACCGCGATTTGCCGGCCACACGGAGATCGACGTGCAACTGACACGGGCCGCCACGAGCATCTATTTGCATGGCAACGGACTCAAGGTGAGTCGCGTGCTGGTCACCTCGGGAAGCGCGACACTCGTCGCCCGCTACGGCCAAGTCGCCGACAACGGCGTCGCTCGAATCGATTTTCCGCGCGAGCTGCCTGCCGGCGGTGTGACCCTTCAATTCGACTACACGGCAGCCTTTCGCACCGAGGACGAGGGCCTGTTTCATGCCAAGGTGGATAAAGAATGGTACGCCTGGACCCAGATGGAACCCATCGATGCGCGGCGCATGTTTCCGGGTTTCGATCAACCCGGCTTCAAGACACCTTTCACCGTCACCGTGACGGCGCCCTCCTCGGCCCGGGTGTTCGCCAACGCGCCGGAAGCGTCGGCGTCCCGCCGCGGCGCCACGACGGTGCATCACTTCCTGCCCACCGCACCCCTGCCCACCTACTTAGTCGCGCTCGGCGTGGGGCCGTTCGACGTCGTGGAAACGAGCGTGGCCGCCAACACAGTGCGCGCGGCGCCGCTGCCGTTTCGCGTGATCGCCACCAAGGGCCAGTTCTCTCGCATGCAATATGCGGCGGTTCAGGCACCGAAACTTCTGGGCATGCTCGAAACCTATCTCGGCACGCCGTACCCGTTCGCCAAGCTCGACCTACTCGCGTCACCCCTCGAGGGCGGCGCCATGGAAAATGCGGGGCTCATTATTTTCGAGGACTCGCTGATCCTGTTGAATGCCGACGCGCCGCTGAGGCAGGTCCGAGATTTTGCGGAAACCACCGCCCACGAGATGGCCCATCAATGGTTCGGCGATCTCGTGACCCCGACCTGGTGGACCGACATTTGGCTCAACGAGAGTTTCGCGGAATGGTTGGGCAAGAAGATCGCCCAGCAATGGAACCCGGAGCTCGGCATCGGCGCCAGTGAATTGGCGGAGGCGTTCGCGGCCATGGATACTGACTCGCTGGGCCGCGGACGGCCGATCCGCCAAATCATCACCAACGACCGCCAGATAGCCAGCGCATTCGACGAGATCACCTATCAGAAAGGTGCTCAGGTGCTCTCCATGTTCGAGAGTTTTCTCGGTGCGGAACCGTTTGCGCAAGGCGTGAAACTGCACCTTCGCCGCTACCCCAACGGCAACGCCAGCGCCGAGGACTTCTTTCGCTCCCTCGGCGAAGCGGCCCGCAATCCGTTGATCGTTCCGGCCATGCAGAGCTTCATCGAACAAACCGGCGTTCCCCTGGTGACCGTTGACAGCAGCCCGAAGGGCGTCCGTCTGGCGCAGGCACGCTACCGGCCGCTCGGCCTCCCTGCAGCAGCAGCCACCCAGACGTGGGATATCCCGTTATGCCTCGCGCGTTCCGCCGACAAGACCTGCATGCTGTTCGGCGCGCCATCGGCCGAGACGACCGTGCCGGCCGGCACCGGGCCGCTCATGCCGAACGCCGGTGGCGCCGGGTATTATCGCTTCCGGCTCGACGCTGCCGGCTGGGATGGATTGATTGCGGCTGCCCCCCGCCTGCCCGGCATGGAGGCACTCGCGCTGGCCGACAGTCTGTGGGCCGACTTCGCCGCGGGCACGGGTAGTTTCAACCGCGTCATCGCCGGCGCGCGCGCCTTGAGCCGCAACGGCGAACGCTTGGCGGCGCTCGAATTGGCGGCGCGATTGCAGGAGTTGGCCGACTCCGAGATGAATCCAGACGACCTGCCCGGCTACCGCAGACTGATGCAGTCCCTCTACGGAGCGCAGCTTGCCGAGTTAGGTTCCGATCTGCATGCCGGCGCCTATTCGGCGGAGCCTCTCGGCCAGCAGTCGTTGCGCCAATCGCTGCTCCCCTATGTGGCGCTGCAGGCACGTGATCCGGAATTGCGTGCCCGCCTGTCGGCGGCGGCGGCGGCCTACCTCGCCGGCGACAGCCAGGCGCTCGATCCGGCATTCCGCAGCGTCGGGTTGCGGGTCGCCGTGCAGGAGCGCGGCGCACCGTTCATGACGCTGCTCGAGGCTGCGCTCATCGCCTCCTCCGACCCCGCCTTCCGCGAGGAGGCCAGCGCCGCCTTGGGCTCGGGCGATACGCCGGCGCTCGCCCTCGAAGCGCTCCAGATGGCATTTTCCAGCGACATTCACCCGCTCGAGACGCTGCAAATCTTTTTCGCGACCGCGCATCTTCCGGCCACCCGGCAGACCGCCATACGCTTCAGCAACGACAATTTTCAGCGGGTCATCGATCGCTTTCCGGTGTTCACGCGGCCGATGTTCATCACCTCGTTCGACGGGCTGTGCAGCACCGACGACGTCGCCCGGATCGAGGCGTACATGCAGCCCAAACTGCATGACCTCGGTGGCGGCGAGATGGAGCTGGAACAGGCCAAGCAGCGGATCATGCAATGCGCGGCGCTCAAGAAGGCCAAGGGCGCGGAGATCACCGCGGCACTGGCCGATGCGCGGCAGGCGGCCAATTGAAACCTCACACCGCCGCCCGCGCCGCCCGCTCCTTCAACATTGCCTTCAGCTCCGGCAGACACGAACCGCAGTTGGTGCCCGCGCGCAGTTTCTGACCGATCTCGCGTGCGGTGCCGAGGCTGAACTTGTCGATGGCCGCATCGATGGTGTTGCGGCCCACGCCGAAACACGAACAGACCACGGCGCCCATGTCGGCGCTCGCATCCGCGGGCACGCCGGTCAGAAGAGCAGCCCGGTCGCCGGCATCGATCGACGCCTTCGCGAACAAACTCGACAACCAGGCGCGTGGCGGCAGATCCGGTCGCGGCGATAGAAACAGGCAGGCCTCGAGCCGATCGTCGATCAAATGGGCCGCGCGATACACCCCCGTGCTCTGATCGATGTACTCCAGCCAGTCCGCATCCGCTTCGGCCTCGAGCTGCCGGCGCGCCCACGCCGACCAATCGCCCGGCACCCGCCGCCCGGCAATTTCCTGGCGAAAGAATTGCACCCCGCGCGCCATCGACCACCAGGTGACATCGACCACGCTCACCGGGCGGCGGCTGAGAATGAATCCCTGCCATGCCACCACGAACGGCGCCACCCGCGCCGGCGTGTGCTTGAACTCGGGTTCACCGGAGACGGGATCGACCACCGGATTGACCAGCGCGCCCACGCGGGCATCGGCCGCATGGGTGGAGTTCCAATGCATCGGCACGAAAATCATCCGCCGCGGCATCTCGCCGCTGCTGCGCAATCGCGCAACCATGGCTCCCCACCGCGTCACCACACGCACCAGCTCACCGATGCGTACGCCACAGAGGAGGGCATCCTGCGGATGCATGTCGACGAACGGCTCCGGCAGATGCGCCATCAGCCGCGGCGATTTACCGGAGCGCGACATGGTATGCCATTGGTCGCGAATCCGGCCCGTATTGAGCACCAGCGGATATTCTTCGTCGACGCTGCCGCGCGGACCGCGAGGCACCGTCGCGACGAATCGCGCACGCCGGTCCGGATGGTAGAACTGGCCGTCACTCAGCAACGGCGGTGGCGCGGTGCCACCGTCCCGCGATCCGGCGCGCACCGGCCAACGCACCGGCGCGAGCGCCGCGTACTCGGCGGTGGACAACGACGCCAGCCCACCGATGTCGAACGCCCGCGCCCCGTCATTATCCAAGGCGCTCAAGCGCGCATGTTCGACGAATATTTCATGGGTCGATTCATAGGCAAACGCGGCGCCGAACCCCAAACGCTTTGCCACCTGACAGAACATCCACCAATCCGGTTTCGACTCGCCGGGTGCCGGCAGAAAAATCCGTTGCCGCGAGATGCAGCGCTCCGAGTTGGTCACCGAACCTTCCTTTTCGCCCCAGGCCGCCGCCGGCAGCGCGACGTGCGCATGCGCCAGCGTGTCGTTCTGCGCCAGGCAGTCGGACACCACCACCAGTTCACATTTCTGCAGCGCCGCGCGCACGCGATTGGCGTTCGGCATGCTCACCACCGGATTGGTCGCCGCGATCCACACCGCCTTGACCCGGCCCGCGTGGATGGCATCAAACAGATCGAATGCCTTGAGACCGGGCTTGTCGGGGATGTGCGGGCTTCCCCAGAACGACTGCACCGCGCGCCGCTGGTCGGCTCGCTCGATGTCCATGTGCGCCGCGAGCATGTTGGCCATGCCACCCACTTCGCGACCGCCCATGGCGTTGGGTTGCCCGGTGATCGACAAGGGGCCTGCCCCGGGGCGCCCGATGCGCCCCGTCAACAGGTGACAGTTGATGATGCTGCTGGCCTTGTCGGTTCCGCTCGAGGATTGGTTCACGCCCTGCGAGAACAGCGTCACGACCCGCGGTGTGCGCGCGAACAGCCGGTAGAATTCCGCGACCGCACCGGGCTCCACGCCGCAGCGGCGGGCGACGGCTTCCACCGCACCCGCCGTGTTCTCCGCCGTGGTCAACGCCTGGGACACGCCCAGGGTGTGTGCGTCGATGAAGGCGCGATCCTCCATGCCGTGCTGTTGCAGATACACGAGCAGGCCGTTCCACAGCCAGACGTCGGTCCCCGCGTGCAGTGGCAGGTGCAGGTCGGCGATGTCGCAGGTCGGTGTGCGACGTGGATCGATGACCACGATCTTAAGCTGCGGACGCTGCTCCTTGGCCTTGACGATGCGCTGAAACACCACCGGGTGACACCACGCCGTGTTCGAGCCCACCAGCACGATCAGGTCGGCGATTTCGAGGTCCGCGTACGACACCGGCACCACGTCCTCGCCGAAGGCGCGCACGTGCGCGGCCGTGGCCGAGGACATGCACAGCCGTGAATTGGTGTCGATGTTCGCCGAGCCGATGTAGCCCTTCATGAGCTTGTTGGCGACGTAGTAATCCTCGGTCAGGAACTGGCCCGAGACGTAGAACGCCACCGAGTCGGGACCGTGCGCGGCGATCGTGCGCGCGAACCCCTGCGCCACGACATCGAGCGCCTCGTCCCAGCCGCACTCGCGCCCGAGAACCCGCGGCTTGAGCAGCCGGCCCTCCAGACTCAGCGTTTCGCCGAGCGCCGAACCCTTGGAACACAAGCGGCCGAAATTCGCCGGGTGCGCGGTGTCGCCGGAAATGCCCACGCCGTCGGCGCCGGGAGTCGCCACGACACCACAGCCGACTCCGCAATAGGGGCAGGTGGTGCGAACCGGCGCGGTCACGAGGCGGCCGAGTGGGCCTCGCCGAACACCAAGGTATTGCGCAGTCGGCCGATGGGACGACCGTCGGCGATCATGTCCAGATACCAGGAGCCGTCCCGCGTGTCGCCGTACAGCACCGCGCCGCGCACCTTGTCGTCCTCGATGATCACCCGCTTATAGACGCCGCGGCGCGCGTCGTTGAAGACCAGCGATTCACTGCCGGCGCCATCGCCGATGTCGCCTGCGGAAAACAGCTGGATGCCGGTGACCTTCAACTGTGTCGACAGCAACGACCCGTGGTACTCGAGGCCGCCCACGGCCGCGAGCTGCGCTGCGCAGACCCGCGCCTGTTCCCACAGCGGTGCCACCAGCCCGTAGGTGCGATCGCGATGCTGCACGCACTCGCCCACCGCGTAGATCGACGCATCGGAGGTGCGCATCGTGTCATCCACAACGATCCCGCGGTCGGCCTTCAGGCCCGCGGCAACGCTCAAGGCAATGTTCGGCCGAATACCGATGGCGACCACGACCAGATCGGCGCGAAGTTCGCTGCCGTCCTCGAAACGTACGCCGGTGACGCGATGATTCCCGATGAAACTCGAGGTCCGCGCCGGCATGTGAAATTTGATCCCCCGCTGCTCCAACGAGGTCTTGAGCATCCCGGCCGCGGGACCATCGAGCTGGCGCTCCATGATGAGGCCATGGAGATGCACCACCGTGACGTCCATGCCGCGAACTTTCAGCCCGTTGGCCGCCTCGAGACCCAGAAGGCCCGCGCCGATCACCACGGCGCGGCTATGGGTGCGCGCGGCCGCCACCATGGCATCGACATCCTTGATGTCGCGGAACGTGACCACGCCCGGCAGGTCACAGCCCGGCACCGGCGGCAGCGCGGGCGTCGATCCCGTCGCAATCAACAGCCGATCGTAAAACGCTTGGGCACCGCTGCGCGATATCACGCAGCCGCGCTGACGATCAATCGCGACCACGGGATCGTCGCGATGCAAAGTCACACCATGATCGGCATACCAGGCGAGCGGATGCAGCATGATGTCTTCGATCCGCTTCTCGCCGGCCAACACCGGCGACAGCATGATGCGGTTGTAGTTGCCATGCGGTTCGGCGCCGAATACCTCGATGTCGTAGCTCTCCGGAGCGATGCTGAGGAGTTCCTCGACGGTGCGCATGCCGGCCATCCCGTTGCCGATCACGACCAGTCGCTGCTTCGCCGACGCGCCGCCGTCACCGGCGCCCGAGACCGGCCCCGCCGCGTCGGCGTGTTGCACCCACACGGTACCTTCCACCACCCGCGCCGCGAACACCTTGACCGAGTGCTCCGCCTCCTCGAGGCAACGTCCGGTGGTCAGGCTGAAATGCTGTTTGTAAATCGGCGAGGCCACCACCAATTCGCCGCCCAGATCACCGACGATGCCGCGCGACAGGACGTTGGCGCCGCTGGCCGGATCGAAATTGTCGATGGCGTACACCGCATCCTCGATGCGAAAGATCGCCACCTGGTGAGCCCCGACCTGAGCGCAAATCCCGGTATCCGGCAGGATCTCCTCGAGCTGGCACACGGCCACCCAGTCGGCCGGCCCGGCCGCCGCCGCGCCGCTCATGCGGGCTCCAAGGGGCTGTCCGCGCCCCGCTCTTGGCGCTCTGCGGCCGTGGCCGGGCGGATCTGGCCCCGCTCTTCGACGAACATCACGTTGCCGTCGACGCCGTCGCTGTTGACGAAGTGCCGGAACCGCTTCAGCGTTGCCGGATCCTCCACCGCCTTTTTCCATTCGCATGCGTAGGTGTCGATCACCCGCGCCATGTCCGCCTCGAGTTCGCCGCCCACCCCGAGCGAGTCCTCGCACACCACTTGTTTCAGGTAATCGAGGCCGCCTTCCAGGTTGTCGAGCCATGATGCCGTCCGCTGCAGCCGGTCGGCGGTGCGCACGTAGAACATGAGGAACCGGTCGACGTAACGCACCACCGTCGCCTTGTCGAGATCGGAGGCCAAAAGATTGGCGTGGCGCGGTTTCATGCCGCCGTTGCCGCAGACATACAGCCCCCACCCCTTCTCGGTGGCGATGATCCCGACATCCTTGCTCTGCGCCTCGGCGCACTCCCGGGTGCAGCCCGACACGCCGAACTTGAGCTTGTGCGGCGAGCGCAATCCCTTGTAGCGATTCTCGAGCTCGATGGCGAAGGTGACGCTGTCCTGCACACCGTAGCGGCACCAAGTCGAGCCGACGCATGACTTGACCGTGCGCAGCGACTTGCCGTACGCATGGCCCGACTCGAAACCCGCGGCGATGAGGTCCCGCCAGATCAACGGCAGTTCGTGCACCCGCGCCCCCAAGAGGTCGATGCGCTGGCCGCCGGTGATCTTGGTGTACAAGTTGAATTTCTTCGCCACCACACCGATGGCGATGAGCTTGTCCGCCGTGATCTCGCCGCCCGCGATGCGCGGGATCACCGAGTACGTGCCGTCCTTCTGCATGTTGGCGAGGAAGTAATCGTTCGTGTCCTGCAGCGGCGCCTGGGCCGGCGTGAGGATGAACTCGTTCCAGCACGAGGCGAGAATCGAGGCGGTCACCGGCTTGCAGATGTCGCAGCCGCGGCCCCGCCCGTGCTTCTGGATCAGCTCGGCGAAGCTTCGGATGCCGCCGATGCGCACCAGGTGATGCAGCTGCTGGCGCGAATACGCGAAGTGCTCGCACAGCGCATTGCTGACCGCGACGCCGCGACGCTCGAGCTCCGCCTTCAGGATCTGCGTCACCAAAGGACCGCAGCCGCCGCAGGAACTCGCGGCGCGGGTCGATTTCTTGAGCGCGCCCACCGTGGTCGAGCCGGCATCGATGGCCGTGCACAACGCGCCCTTGGTGACGTTGTTGCAGGAACAGATCTGCGCCGTGTCCGGCAGCGCCGACACCCCGAGGCCCGCCGGCCTCGCGCCGCCTTCGAGCAGCGGCAGGATGAGCTGCTCCGGCTGGTCCGGCAGCGGCAGATCGTTCAACATCATCGGCAGCCAGGTGTCGTAGTCCTCCGCAGTGCCCACCAGAATGCCGCCGAGGAGGTGTTTACCGTCCTCGCTCACCACCAACTTCTTGTAGATCTGCTTGCGCTCGTCGACGAAGGTGTAGGCCCGCGCACCGGGCGACGTGCCATGCGCATCGCCGAGCGACGCCACATCGACGCCCATCAGCTTGAGCTTCGTGCTCATGTCCGCACCGGTGAACGCCGCGGCGCCGTCGCCGGCCACCTGCGCGGCGACGATCTGCGCCATCTGGTAGCCCGGCGCCACCAGCCCGAAGATCTTGCCGCTCCACAGCGCGCACTCGCCGATCGCATAGATGTCCGGATCCGACGTGCGGCAGTGGTTGTCGATGACGATGCCGCCGCGCGCACCCAGCTCGAGACCACAGCTGCGCCCGAGTTCGTCGCGCGGCCTGATGCCCGCGGAAAATACGATGACGTCCGCGCCGAGTTCGCTGCCATCCGTGAATTTCAGGGTATTCAAGTGATCGCTACCGGCGACGATTTCCTGCGTGTTCTTGCCGGTGTGGACGCGCACGCCGATGTCCTCGATCTTCTTGCGGAGCACCCGCCCGGCGCCGTCATCCAGCTGTACCGCCATCAGCCGCGGCGCGAACTCGACCACGTGCGTTTCCAGGCCGAGATCCTGCAGCGCCTTGGCCGCCTCCAGGCCGAGCAAGCCGCCGCCGATGACCACGCCGACCTTGCTCTGATTACCGGCCGCGCGAATCGCGTGCAGATCCTCGATGGTGCGATAGACGAAGCATTGCGGACGGTCGCGTCCGGGCACCGGCGGCACGAACGGATACGACCCGGTCGCCAGCACCAGCGTATCGTAGGTCAGCGTCCGTCCGCTCGATCCCGTCACCTGTTTGCGCGCGCGGTCGATGCTCACCACGCGGTCGTTCAAGTGCACCGCGATCCCTTCCTGGGTGAAGAAATCCTCCGCGACCAGCGACAAATCCTCCGCCGTCTTGCCCGAGAAAAAACTCGACAGTTTGACGCGGTCGTAGGCCACCCGCGGCTCCTCACAAAAGACGTCCACCGCGAACCGACCCGGCGCGTCACGCATCACGTGTTCTAGCAGCCGATGGCCGACCATGCCATTGCCGATGACCACCAGCCGCCGCGGCGTCGTGCTCATGCGCTTAAGCTCCCGCCGGCGTCGGGGCCAGGGCATCGTTCGCGTCACGGGCCGCGAGCGCCGCATGATAAGCCGCGCGTTCCGCGAGCTTGTGTTCGCGGCCGAAACGCACCGCGGCCGCGCAGAACGCACAGCAGGTGACGATCCCGCCGAGCCAGAATAGACCCTGCTGGACGCTGCCCGCGCCTTTCATGAGGAACCCGGCGGCGACGGCGCCCACGTTGCCGCCCGCGCCGATGATGCCGGCGACGCCGCCATAAGCCTTCGGATTGATGAACGGCGTCAAGCTGTAGGTGACGCCGCACGCCATGTGCGTGAACAGGCCGAAACCCAGCATGGTCAAGAGCGCGCCCGTCGCCGTGTCCATGCGCGAGAACAGCATCAGGCCGAGTCCCTCCAGCAGAATGAAACCGAACAACAACGCAGTGCGCCCGTCGAGGCCGCGGCCGTGGGCGATGCGGTCGGAGAAAATACCGCCGACCGCGCGGCCGAACAGCGCAATCAGGCCGAAACTGCCGGCATACAGGCCGGCCGTTTTGACATCCAGCGAAAAGTGATCGACGTAATAAGTCGCCGCGAGATTGTGAATCGTGAGCTCGATGCCGAAGCTCGCGCCGTAGACGATGAACAGCATCCACACCCGATAGTTGCGCGCCGCCATCATGAAGCTCTGCCCGGCGGTGTAGCGCGGCGGCGTCTTCACGGCCGGCTTCGAATTATCGAGGGTGCCGAGCGGACTGTCATGGCCGAAACGATAGTACAGCACCGCCATGCCGAGCATCATGAGCCCCGGAACGATCATCGCGAGCCGCCAGCCGAACTGCTGCTGCACCCCTAAGCTGACGATGGCGGTGAGTATCAGCGGCATCACGGCCTGGGTGACGCCACCCCCCGCATTGCCCCAGCCGCCGGTGGTGGCGTTGGCCGTGCCCACGACGTTGGCCGCGAACATGGTCGAAGTTTGCACCTGCGTGATGACGAACGACGCCCCGATCGCACCGATGCACAGGCGGCAGAACAGAAACGAGCCGTAGCTGTGCGACAAACCAATGGCAAACACGGGAATTGCGCCCAAGCCAAGCAACCACGTGTAGGTCAAGCGCGCGCCAAAGCGGTCGCACAGCGGCCCGATCAACAAGCGCACGAAAATCGTCACGCCGACCGCGGCGATGTTGATGTTGGCAATCTCGTCCTTGGTCAGATTGAGATCGCTGCGAATCACCGGCATCAAGGGTGCCACCGCGAACCAGGCGAAGAAGCACACGAAGAACCCCATCCAAGCGAGGTGAAACGTTCGCATCGGAATGGTCGACAGACTGAACAATTGGATTCGAGTGGCGCGGCCGTCCATATGGTTCTCCTGACCCCAAAATTTTTAAAAAAAAACCGCACGGTGCACGTGTCCCATCGCGGGGTCACTGCGTTCGGCGGCGTTGCCTTGCAAAAGCTTTGTTGAGACTCGGTCAAGAGAGAAGCAATCGCCGTGCCAACGCATCTGTGAGACAGCGTAGTGAATGCATTCAACCGGTTAGCAAAAGCAAGCGATGCGCGGGGCCGTGCGTCGCGACGCCGGGCGCCTTAGGAAGGTGCGTCGCGACGCCGGCCTGCACACTTTTTGTACATCATGGCTGGTTACACATCATGGCTGGTCGAAGAAGCGGCCGGCGGCCAGATCCCCGGGAGGCACCTCGACGCCCAACGATTGCAAAGCGCCACGATACAGATCGGGGCGGTAGGTCTCGCGCGCCGTCACGGCGCGAGACGCGGATTCTGCGGCCGACGCGGCGGGAAGCTGTTGCCAGCGCACCATCTGGTGATAAAACCACAGCGCATGGCTTCTGCACGGGAAAGTGCCGAACTGCCGCGCGTATCCCTGGAACTCGGCAACCCGTATCGGCGCCGACCCCGGCGACAGGCACAGCGCGCCGCTCACCCCGCGCTCGATGTCCGCCGCCCGCTCGCCGACAAATTCGGGTTGCGCCAGCAACCGCGCGAGTTCGCTGGCTTCGGCGCCCTCGCACCATTGACTCGCGCGATACAGCGCCCGGATCAACGCCTGGGTCTCGTCGGGATGGCGTTCGGCCCAGTCCGCCCGCATGCCGAGCACCTTTTCCGGGCTGCGCTGCCAGATCGCCGTCGTGGGCATCACGATATGCCCGATTCCTGCGGCCACCGCCATCGAGTTCCACGGTTCACCGACGCAAAAGCCATCGATCTGTCCATCGCGCAGCGCGTCGACCATGAAGGGCGGCGGCACCACCACCAAGCGCACCTCCTCGTCCGGATCGATGCCGCTCGCCGCCAGCCAGTAGCGCAATGCATAGTGATGCGAGGAGAAGGGGTACACCATGGCCAAGGTCAGCGGCTTAGCTCCCGACCGCGCGCGCTCAGCGATCACCGCTCGCAGCGCCTCGCCCTGCCGTGCGGGTCCCGCCGCCTCCGCGGCGCCCTGGTCGCGCATCGCCTCCCACGTGCCACCCGCAACGGTGATGGCGTTGCCGCCCCAACCGAGTGCCATGGGCGCGATCAGATCCACGGTCAAATGACCGATGCCCAGCCGCGACGCGATCGGCATGGGACCCAGCATCTGCGCCGCGTGGCAATGGCCGACCATCACGCGATCGCGAATGGTTGCCCAGGCGTTCTCCCGCGTGAGCGTGAGCGTGAGGCCTTCGGCGGCGGCAAAACCCAACTCCGCCGCGACCACCAGGGGAGCGCAATCGATCAGGGGTACGAAGCCCACGGTGAGCGGCACGAGGCTCATTGCATCGCCTTCAGGCTGCGAATCACCTCGTGGGCCACGTCCACCACGCGCCGGTTGTCGCTCATCGCGGTGCTGCGCAGCAGTTCGTACGCAGCCGCCTCGCCCAGGCGCCGCGTGGTCATCAAAATACCCTTCGCCCGTTCGATCAGCTTGCGGTCCTCGAGTGCCTGCTTGGTCCGCTCGAGTTCGTCGCGCAAGCGCTTGAACGCATTGAAGCGGCTGATGGTGGTATCGAGAATCGGCCGGATGCCCTCCTTGCGCAGCCCATCGACGATGTAGGTCGCGACGCCCGCATCCATCGCCCGATCGATGGTCGCCGCGTCCGATTGGTCGACGAACATCGCGATGGGCCGGGGCACCGACCGCGACACCTGGAACATGTGTTCGAGCACGTCGCGGTTCGGATTCTCGAGATCGATGACGATCACGTCGGGGTCGATCTGCACGATCCTGCGCAGCAAGCCATGCGTCTCGCGCACCACGACCACGTCCGAATACTGCGCTTCGCGCATCGCCTCTTCCAGGAGCGACGCGCGCTCCGGGTTCTGATCCACGATGAGAATGCGCACCGCGGCGCCGGCCGCCATCAGGCGGCACTCACGGCCGCGCGCGAAATTGCGGATGCTCGGCGACCGCGGCGCGCCACGAGTCGTCATCCGCCGCCACGCCCGGCGGGGCCTGCGCGTCACTGCGGCGCCACTTGCCGAGCCATTCCGCGCCCAGCAGGTCGTGCCCATGCGGCAGGGCCGCGGCGCGCGGCGACAGACCGATGGTGGTCTCCGCCTTCGGCCCCGTGCCGCGGCCCTTGGCCACGAAAAATCCGGCGGCCAACAGCGCCGCACGCACACTCGTGGAGTAGGTATAAGTGAACAATTCCACCGCCGTCTCCGAGAACAACTGGGCCAGCTCGCGAAACGCGTCCAAGCTCCACAATACACTGTCGGTCTTGAAAGAGAACGGGTCGAAGAACACGATGTCCGGCAGCGGCGCCACAAATTTCAGTTGGCGAAAGTCACCGCGTAGCAGCCGCCAATCGATGCGCGCACGAGGATTGCTCCAGTGGTCTTCCGCCAATAGCCGCCGCGGTCCTGCATGCCGCAGGTGCGTGAACCACGCCGGATGGCGCAAGGCGAGGATCAGTGAATCCAGATCGTTCTCGAAACTCACCAACGACAGGCGGGCCGGCAGCGGGTCACGCGGCGCGTCGGTTTCGGCGGTTAGCGCCTCGACCGCGTGGATCGCCGCCATGGCATTCGCCGCCGCCCCCAAGCCCACGTCCCAGACCACCAACTGGCGCATCGCAGGCTCGCGCAGACGTTGTTCCCAGCGCTCGACCAGCCGCGACTGCTCGACGTATAGCGACCGCGCCTCAGCCATCGGGTCGTTGACGGAATGCATGACCTCGCCAGATAACGTGTCGCGAATTCGTCCGA
>Ga0116230_10002719_pt1 | contig 17061 bp, 7 predicted proteins | sample S1TSphfallax_3_FD_88678 | JGI IMG/M metagenome (GOLD analysis project Ga0116230, IMG submission 88678) | Host-associated microbial communities from peat moss isolated from Minnesota, USA - S1T2_Fd - Sphagnum fallax MG | ecosystem: Host-associated > Plants > Peat moss > Unclassified | place: USA...
ATGTTATTTTCAATTGTTGAAATCAATCAAAATTCCCAAAAAGTTGTAAAACCTTTCAACATGGTTCAATTAGGTATCCAAAAATATTGACACATGTTTTTTAGCACTTTACTTTCATATTTAATTTACAATCAAATTATCCTATCTATGAATAATTTTAAAATAAAAATTAATGTTCTTGTTTTACATTCATTTCCATGTGTGACAAACATCTCCCTATAGATGAAATTCCATTTTGTCACATGCATCTTTTGATTGTTTAGATCTTGTTTTTTTGTCTTCCTATTTTGTAAATATTAAGAAGATGGGTGAAACCCACCTTTTCATCCTTGGCCATTAGGTTATCTAGAGTGAGCATGTGTCCTTTGCCACTTTCCTTTTTTTCCTTGTTCTCATTTTTTCTTTTTCACCTTCTATTTTCATGTTCCCATTTTCATTTGGTTATATTCTTTCTATTTTTTCGTTGAAAAATTTGTGGTTGTGGTACCTATGAAGGAGCTTCAATGTCAATGAAATTATTTAGAGAGTTTGAGGTTGAATGGGGGGAAGGAAGGGCCGACATTGCAAAAACAAGAAATGATGTTGTTACAAACACTTGATTGCCATTACCAATGAATTTTTTTATATGGTAACTTTTGTCACACCTCCCCAAACAACATGCTTTCACACATTGTATTTGAATTGAAAATTTCAAATTTAATAACCTTCAACCTATGTCTTCCTCACTAGATTTTTTTACTTGTCAATAACACAAATAACATATTTGCATTCATACTAGAACTCACATTCATGCGAGATTTTCCACTATCTATGTTTACTTGTTCAACTCAAATTTTCAAGTAAAAAGGTAGCAAGATTTTGTTTCATTATTGGTTGTGCAAATTAGTGAAAAATGATTTCATTGCTTTCACACCAATAAAGAATTTGTAATGGGCATGAAAATAATAAAGCCTATAGGATTTTTTAAACCAAAACAAAAACCTAGATCCAAATCCAAATTGCAAAATAAGCAAAACAAGAACAAGAATACATGTGTGAAACAAAAATCCAACAAGATTTTATTACAATAATGAAACAAGAACAAAACATGGTTGTGACAAAAAAACATACCCAACGTCACAAGCACGAAAAAAATTAAACAATAAGATTTTCAAACCACATGAATAAAGGCAAATCTAGTTCTAAATCTAGGTCATGGAATAAGAAAATCAAAAGAAAAAACATGATGTGTGCACAATGTGAATCCAAAAACATGACAAAAATAAAACAAGATCATGACAACATACTCAAAATTGGTGTTGAACAAACTAAAAGTAATGTGAGATTCCACTTTTATTTATACCCATTGGCCATTTAACTCAAGGAAGTTTTTCCAACCTATATGTGATTCATGTTCACCTATTTGTGATGCATGTGCACCCATTTGTGGTCCATCTCCATCCATGTGGGTACTATGAGTTAATTAAGAGTGAATTAGAAGTGAACTAAAATTTAACTATGAGTTAACTTGAAGTGAATTAAGATTTAATTGAGATTTAATTGAGATTTAATTGAAAGTTAATTAGAAATGAATTAAAAGATAACTCAAAATGAACTAAAAGTTACTTGGAAGCTAACCAAAAGTTAACTAGAAATTAATTTAGAACTAATTAAGAGTGAGTTAAAACTAAATTAAAAGTTATGTACAAGTTAATTACAAGTCATGGATGAATAGTCATATGAATGAATTCCATAGTGTTGGCACTCATGATATCACCTCCCCTTCTAATGACAAATTCCACGAAGAATGGATGTGGGTTTGTTTAAAAAATGTTGATGAAACTCATGAACCTCCTCCATGACATTTGATAGGTTTTTTATTGGTTCCCAAATGCATTCATTCACATCATACCCATGCCAATGAACAAAATATTGGAGTTGATGATTAGAGATCCTTGAATCCAAAATGTCCTCCACTTCATATTTTTATTCACCATCGATTTCAATAGGTGGAGGGGGATCATGAATTCTTCTTAGGATGATAGATACATATGGTAAAAATTTGATAAGGAAACATGAAACACAAGATGGATTTTCATAAAACCTGAAAACTTGAATTGGAAAGCCACGACATTGATTTGTTTCACAAATGAGAAATTGACCTAGCCTATGATTATTCAACTTCTGTAATGGCCTCATTGTTTTGATATGTTGTCATTTAAACCAAACGTAATCCTTGACTTTGAAGTTGGGTTGTTCCTTTTGATGTTCATCAACATTTTCCTTAAATCACTTTCGCATTTTTTCAAGGTTAGATACAAGTTGAAATCAAACACCTACTAACCACATGGTTCGATCCTTGGTTGTTGGATTCATGACTTTGTTCACACTTTGGATGTCAAATTTGGGGTGTAAACCATGATTTACAAAGAAAGGTGTTTGTTGAGTTGATGAATGCATTATGTTGTTGTAGGCAAACTCTACCATGGCCAAAGGTTTTGACCAATTATATTGATGATAATTGGTTATGCATTGTAAATATTACTCCAAGACTTGATTGACTTGTTTTATTTGACCATCCGTCTAAGGGTGGAAAACTAATGACAACTTCATTTTCACACCTAAAAATTCAAAGAGTCATTTTTAGAATGTAGATACAAATTGAAGTTCACAATTAGAAATGATATCCTTAAAAAACCATGATATCGAAAAACATGATCAAGGAATAATTTGGGTGTTTATTCACTAGTTATTATTTTGGTACATGAAATGAAATAAGTCATCTTTGTCAAATGGTCCATTGCCACCAATATGAAATTTAAAAAATTAGGTGAAAGATCTATGATGAAGTCCATGGAAATTGAAGATCATAGGGATGTAAGGATTGGCAATGGTTGAAAAAAACCATGAGGATAATGATGATGATTTTTTGTTTGAACACAAACATCGTAGAAATTGACAAACTCCTTCACATACTTCCAAAGTTGTGGCCACCAATAATCTCAACACATTAACTCCATGGTCTTGTCAAATTTAAAATGGCTTGTAGCGAAAGCATTGTGCCGAGCTTAAAAAACTTGAATCTGCACAGGGCCATCAGGAACATATAAAAAACCATCATGATATAACAGACCATCTTGAAATTCAAATTTAACATGATCATTAGAAAAATATTGGACTTGATGATTCGTTAATTGGCCTTGGATGCTAATAACAAGTGGGTCTTTTAAATTTTCATGAATTTGACAAAGAAGGGTTGTGTCATCAAGAATTATTGACAATGCTTAAAGTAAAAAAATTTAAGTTTGATAATGACATCATTTTATTACTCATAGGCTGTATCTTTTTCCTTAGGCACAAGGTATGAATGCCAGGACGACACATCAAGTATCCTTTGTTGGTACCCATGGCAAAACAACAAACCAAAATTGGGACAAGGACAATGCCCACTAAGCATCAATTGAAAACATGAGTTATCATGAAATACTACAAGTTATTATGTTTTGAATGTACATAATGATTTCATGTTGAACTCCTTCAAGAAATTGATGCCACTCTTCAAAGGCATCCACGATGGTTCATTATCATGTATTTCATAATTAATCTTTGTAGGAGAAAATTTACAAGAATGGAAACCTAGAGGATGAAGAAGATTAGTTTTTCCAAGTTGTGAGAGTCCAATGCCTATTACAAAATCGAAAACATCCATCTCCCAAGACAAAAGGTTTGGAAGGGTCTACATGAGTCAAAGAATGGGGTAGTAGTGAAAGAAGCCTTCAAAGATCGAAAGGCATTATCAACTAACTCCCCAAAAAAAAGGTTGATCCTTCTTAATCAAACAAATAAAAGGGGCCACTATTGAAAAATATTGGGCAATAAAATGTTGATAAAAGTTAGTAAATCAAAGAAAACATTTGACATTTTAAATATAATTGGAGTAGCTTAGTTGACAATGGTGTAAACCTTACAAAGATCCATGTGAATGCCATCTCTAGAGATGAAATAACCCAATAATTCCACTTTAGATTGATGGAATTCACAATTCTCCAATTTGGTATAAAGTCCAACTTCCCAAAGTTTTTCCAAAATAAGACGTACATGGCATTCACGATCTTCCATGTTCTCTGAGAAAATGAGGATGTTATCAATGTAACATACCACAAAATCATTCAAATACTCACGAAAAACATCATTCATCAAATGTTGAAAGATAACAAGTGCATTGGTAAGGTCAAATGGCATCATAACATATTCATATTGCTCGTAACAAGTTTTATACGTTTTTTCCATTCATCACCTTTTTGAATATGCACCAAGTTGTATGTTCCATGTAAATCAATCTTGGTGTACACCTTGGCATGACTTAGTTGGTCCAATAACCTTAAAATTAGGGGCAAAGGGAGATTTTTGATGGTGAGTCAATTTAATCCATGATAATCAACACACATTCGTAAAGAGTCATCTTTCTTTTTAACAAGGAGAATAGGGGCACCGACTGGAAATTTGGAGTGTTGAATGAACCCCTTTTCAACATTCTTGTTGATATATTCATGAAGAATTGCAAGTTTGTCTTGTGACAAAGTATAGATGGGTCCAAATGGAGGTTGCACTCTTTCTTCAAGATCAATGGTGTAGTCATATGGTCGATGTTTGGGCAAGGTGTTTGCATTTTTCTTCTCAAACATATCCTTGAATTTTTTGTACTAAAAAAACATCTCATGTGGACATGGTTCAACATCTAGTGAGGGAAGAGCGTAAATAAAAAATGCATCTCCTTTTTTGGCAACTTGCATGAAAGCTTTTACTCCAACAAACAAAACACAAAAACACATTTTGGGCTTTGCAACTTGCTTTTACAATTATGTATTAATTAGAAAGGACATTTGTAACTAGTGATTATTGAATTGCTAAACCCATGTCATTTCACCCATTTAGTCACAAAAGACATATAGTTGCAAAACCTAATCGTCCTATCAATAAAGATTTTTTTTAATAATATTCAAATTCTATGTCATCGTTGATTTTAGTTTGATGTGTAAAGTGCATGCCATGTCAACCTAATCATTTAATTCAACTAGAAGTTACAAAAGACGCCTTGATTGAAGGATGACATGTATCAGATTTTATAAACACATGTTTAATTATGAATCATCACACATGAACAAAAGTCAACCTAAATTAGCCTATGTAACCTAGGTAGTTAGCTTAACTTGGTTAACCTAGGCTACCTAAACTAGGTTAAATGGCTTAGGTTAAAAACAAAACTTGGCCTTTTACTTTAGGAAACCTAGGTTAGGTTACCTAACATGGGTTAAATGGCCTATGTATCATAAATTGCAAGAACAAGGATTTGAACCCCTCACATCCACTTTGGGGTTCAAGTCCTCATCCATTACACTATGAATTTTTTTTATACTAAGTCTATTAAACACAAAATTATTAAGATCAATTTTTTTAACCTCAAGTTAAATTAGGCCACCTAAGGTTGACATAAGTCAACCAGCTACCTACTACCTACCAACTTAACCTAGGTTGATTTAAGATGAGTTAGGTCAACCTAGACCGTATAGACCTAGCCTAGGTTAACCTAGGTTTCCTTATGCTAAAAGTAAATTAACTTAGCCTAGCCTAGCTAGGATTACTTAGGTTATAAGGTAGACTTATATTGAGTTAAGGGAGACCTAAATAGGTTAGACCTAAATTAAGTTAGGATCATTTAAACATTTAAACTAAAACATGAATTCATGATTTAAACATGAATGCAAAAAATGGTAAATGATTCCAGGATAACAATGGATCATTTGAACATTTCCCATAGTTGTTATTTTCAATATTGTTGAAATTTATTTGGTGTTGTCATTTCATGTACTTATAATAACACCAATATTTTTGGTAGTTTTGGTTTTAAAAGTTTCCTTCAACTATTTAAATGGTAGGGGAGGTTCCTTTTCCAACAACTATGGAAGAATAGTTTAAGGTTTAGGGTTTTGGAAAAAATTGGAGTTTTTTTTCTCAATCGAATCTGCTATAATTTTTTTTAAAATTTCTTTCTCCTTAAATGCAACCATTTTTAGTACTTCATTTCATGTGGTTATTACTAAAACCATCACTAGTACAAAAGTGGGGTGCAATAACTTAGGGTGGAATAACCTAAGGTAGACTAATTTAAAATAACTTATGTATAATAACCTATGAATTGGTTACAATGGAATAATTTTTAAAAATAAAAAAATCTAAAATAACATATGGTGGAATATTTTTAAATAGCCAAGAATAGTTTCTAGGGTAGAATAACTTATAATAGTGCCAAGAATAACCTAAGGTAAAATATCCAATTTGCTTTGACCAACATGAAAACACATTACAAACTTTTTGAACAAGAAATGTAAGTATTCGTGTTGTTTATTTGGAACATTAAACATCACCAAATTGTTTTTACACATTTGTATTGGTTATATTAGGGAAAAATTTACAAACATCTACACCTTTTTTGTTTTTATATCTAATAGAAATTGTGCATGCTTTCCTATTGCACGTTATAAAAAAACACAAACAAACCCTTTTGATTGAGAGAGAACAAAAAAATCTGTAATTTTGTTTTGGACAAATTCAAATGTGTAAGAAAAAAAAGATTATTTCAATTATCAATATAAAATGTTTAGCTAGTTAATGCACAAACCTAATTAAGAAAAATAAATTGTTAGTGAAGTGAGATGAATAACAAATAAAAAAGTCAATCCTTGAGGTTTGTGACCAAGAAATGAAATGAAAAATAGGCCAAACCCAATGGAGAAAAAATGGCTCATCAATGAGGTGAAATGAATCACAACCCAAAAAGTCTAATCAACAAAAAACCCACAAAGCCCATTGTTTTGGATTTACAAAAATCTTACATTGATGCAAAGTCTTTTGTTAAGTTTGCCTTGGGTGAACTAGCACCTACATTGACACTGTGGTAAAAATCCCAAAGATTTTGAAGCATTTTTAAAACATTAATATATAAATATATGTCCTTGCACAAATTAATTAGGGTATTTAAGTCCAATTTTAACATTTCCTAAGACAAATATAGTTCAAGAAGCCTCACTCAAGAAGGTGAAGGTACAATGTAGGTGTTGGCTCACTTTGGTTGTGTAGTTTGGGCAAATCCAACAAAATTTTGGAAAACCCATTTTGCACACCCAAATTTTATTTGAATTCATATTAAACATTGATCACTTCCTAAAGATTGGAGTTGTATAGACAACACACGTCTTCCCTTAAATCAACAAAAGAAATTATAATAATGGTATCACTTGATAAATCAACAGAAGAAGTTACAATAAACATGGCACCATTAAATTATATTAGATGCACAATACCTAAACGCATGGCCAATTTAAATGTAAACATGAAAAGATTTAATTTTTTTGAAATCATTTCAAATTTTTGAGAATATCATGGTTGATTAAAATATTTGAAACTTGTCATTTAATGCAATTTTTTTGACATTGCACTTCACTAATTGATATTTTTACAAAATAATCAATCTTGAAATTTCAAATCAATCAATTACCCCTTTCTCTCTCAAATGCATTATATATCCATTTTGACAAAACCTTGTAATGTTAAAATTTTAAAAAGATTGACAATTGAAAGATTTATATAATACATGTAAGGAGGCATTGACCTTTGTATGGTGATATACATAACCCAACAAAAAATAGCTAATCTTGTATGGTGATGTACACAATACACATATAATTCAAAACAAGCTGGTAAAAAAATGTTCATGAAATGAAATTGTAGTTGGAATTTCCAAATTTGTTATTGGAGGGTTGTTGGACAACTGATGTGATTCTCAAACAAAACGAAACATAGGGCCCAAAAATGAAAACATTCTTGATTTATGGCATTTGAATTTTGACAATCACATGGACTTATTATAACATCTAATCAATTTTTTACTTTCCTTGACACCTTTTTTGTTTTGCTTGTACAAGCAAAAGCGATATTAAATGTTACAAATCATTTGCCATATTAGTGTCAATAAGTCCCTTTGACACAAACTTGAATAAGTCTAGTTCTAGACCTCTCAACTTTTAATTTAACACATGAATTGTTTGTTCCCATCTTGGTGATGATGACCATGTGCAAGAAAAATAAATAATAATAATAATAACAATAAATACCTAAAACCTATGTTGTTATTAGGAACAAATTATTTTGACCAAAATGATGAATAATGGGCAAGTTTTGTCATTCCAAAAAGTTATATTAAAACGAAATCCTAGCCCCCTTCATGTTTTGCAAGCAATGAAAATGACCATGGTAGTTACAAATTACATTGTGCAAAAATGATTATCACAATTTTAGTTTTTAAATTGTTATTGCATAAAAATTTAAATGATTACTGGGTATCACAAAAAAAAATTATTTATATGAAGCTAACACATAGGTACCTAGGTCTAGGAACCTAAAATATAAAGCCTAGGCAATTAGGTTTAAGTCTAAGAGCCTAAAGTAGGCTTAGGCAACCTAAGCCCACCCTAAACACCTACATTATGTCCTTTCCTAGTTTCCACCTAAATCTAAGTCATTAGACTAAACCTAAATATAGGTTGCCTAAGTAGGTAGGAATAGGTAGCCAAGTAAGTAGGATCTTTTGTTTTTTTTTTGGTGACAAACCTTTTTTATTTGTTCATCAAAAATAATGTTTGCACTTCGAATATATGTTTAGTGCATGTATTGTGTGTATACTAATAGTTTTTCATCTATTTATACAATTTACAAAGTTCAAATATAAAAGATATGGGATAAATTTACAACATTATCTCACATCATCCTTTGTCCCATACAAAAGTACCCAACTTTGACCATTATTATCTTTTGCACACTTTGGCCAAATGAAAATAAATAAATTTTATTTTAAAATATTTTTCCAAGATCTACACATCTATAACAAAATTAAAACCAAAATATCAAGTTATTTGAACAAAAATGCATTTGAATTCTCACTATTTCATACATTTGAACAATAATGATATCTTGAATTTGTTTTTCATGAAAATAATTTGTAAATAAACATATTTAAAATCTACATGGTTTTTTTGGTATTATATGTATATAATATTTTCCCACCTTTAAAAAATTATTGAATCAACAAAAATCATACAAATGTTGTGTTATATTTATTTGTATATATATATCTCTATATATATAATTTTAAAAAGTTATATATAAAAGATATAATGTTATTTACAACATTTCTAAATTTTATACAAAGTATTAAAATTATTGAAATGTCGTAATTATTATTTTATACACATATACCTTTAAATTTCATATTTGTTATCAATTTTTATTGTGAGTAGTAAATTTTAATCTTATTTTTAAAAAATAGTTCATTAAATGTGATTTAATATAAATTATTAAAAATTTCCAAGTTGTATGACCAAATATTTTGATAAATGAATAAAGATCAAAATTTACATTCTTTCCCATCACATTGAAACATGAAAAACAATGCCATTTTCGGGCATGTGGATTTTATTTTATTTTATTGGATATTATTAATTTAAATAAATTTTATTATTTAATGTCAAAAAATTCAAATAATATATTCACTTAAACAAACCATTGAGCAAGAGTCCCGGCTTGAATGTTTTAAATATATTCTAAACATCAAATTTTTAATTAAAATTGTGGTTTCAAAGAATTTGGCAATTTGTTTTCCATTTTTTGTGAATTTTTTCAAGAATTAAAAAAAAATCTCCAAATTGTTTTTAGCCACTTTCCAGAAATTCACAATAAATAATTAACAATTCAAAAGGAAAGTTTGACAAATTATAAGGTATTAGTTATTTATTTATGCATTAATTATGTGTTTGCTCATTTACAAGCTTATAATATGTTTATTTGGTATATATGTATGTTTACTTTCTAGTTCTTTTCCCTTTTAATTCATACTTTTTAATGTTTCAAATTGTATATTATTAAATAATTATATGGTGTTCATGAAGATTTTTAAAAATCATGTAGTCTTATCCATGAAGACTTTTAGTCATGTAATCATATCCATGGTTACAAGAATATGATTATGCACAAAAACATGGCATATATGATTGTATGATTAGAATTGGTTTTTAATCATACTTGTCATGGTCATAAATGTCAAGATTTGACATAGTGGTATATATGTAAGGTATAAGCAAAGGTAGGGTAAGGTATTAAGGTAATGTAGCTTATATATAAGGTTAGATATGTAAAAGATATATGTACATATGAAGTAATTATATATAACCTAAGTATGTATATACCAAATATGTATAAACTAGGTTATACCTAAGCTAGCTAGGTGTAATTAAATAGGCCTAACCTACTTTAATGTAAATATAGATCATTATATATTTAGGTAGGTACATAAAAAATTGTATACTGGTACCTAGCATTGATACATAAGATATGATATATTTAACCTATGTATAAATTATAATATGCCTAACCTAACTATAGGCTATAATAGACATATTTTTAGTACATATCCTATTCTATTTAACTTAAGTTAAATTGATTACCTTAACCTAGGTAGATTTCTACTTATAGTTACCTAGTATTCATTTCTATGTTACCCAATGGCTATGTCAAACTTAAGTACAAACATATGGCATTTAAACATTGGCCACCCAGGCTAAGCCACTTGGCATTCAACTTACATGGTGGTTACCTATTTACCTACCTACCTACCTTGCAAGGTAACCTTGTGCACAATGTTTAAAATCACCACTAGGAAAAACCACCCAAGTGGTTTGAAAAATGGAATGGAAAAATTTCAACCGTGCTCGAAAGCATTTCAAGCATAAAATTCCTAAACCACCATTGCCTCCCATTGCATGACCACTTTGGTGAGTTTTTAGTGGGATGCCCACTCAACAAAATCATGAGTGGTTTGTGTCATGTGAAAACCACCCAAAGTTGAATTGGGTGGTTGGTTGTAATGGTTTTGTCCACACATTTTCTAGTAGTGATAAAATGGCTAATAAATCATTGTTGTAGTCACAATCCTAATACTACTATAACCGCATACGTAAATTTTTTATTAAATATTAGTAGTTTTGTTTTCAAAGTTGTTATAAGTTTATAATATAGTTATCTAACTACTACATATCCCCAATGTGGTCGGAGTTTGTTGTTCAATTGTCTTTTAATTTGTTGTTTTTAGTATTGGCAACCATTAATTATTATAATGTTTTGGCATAATTGAACTTAATAGAAACTACCTCCATTGGTGAAGTCTTGTTACATTGAAAACTATAGTAGGCTTATTGTCTACTATAGACCAATTTTTTATGCAAATTAATAACCTATGTACATCACTTTGGCATGAATGACTTAATGGAAACCACCTCCATTGGCAAAATCTTGTTGCATTAGAAACTATGGTAGGCTTATTATCTATTATATAAACCAATTTCTTATGAGAATTATTAAATTAATACACTTTATTCCCTAAAAGCTCATGGGCAAAGGTGAAAAGACATTAGAGTTTTGAATCATTGTAGTCACAATTTTTTTTTCCTTGCATTAATTTTTTTAAATTATAGACTTGTACATCTAATATGAATAATATAATATGGTGAGTTTTAGGTAGTTTTGAGAAGCTTCAAATTTGGCCTATTAATCAATTATTAAAAATATTCAATAGATGATGAATATTTTACATTTGGTAATAACAAACTAACATTATGCCAAAACATGGTTTTTCATGACTAAGGTAGTTTGTGGCTAGTGTCCAAACTCGGTCATATAGTCATATGTGGCCACTAGTCATTAACATTTATGTCACTATAATCATAAATACCAATATATTATTATAATTATGGCTACACGATTAATAGTCATATAAAAGACATGACACATATCATAATCTAAGCCATCCTAAATTACCCTACATAGGCCAAATAATTAGTAGGCTAACATAAGTAGGCTTAGGTTAACCTAGATAATCCAAAAAGAAGCCATAAGTTAACTTAATTAGGTTTGAGTATGTTAACCTATGTTAGCCTGTGTTAACCTAGGTAGGCCTACATGAGCCTAGGCTTATAATTAGTTAATCTATATTTAACTTAGGTTTAATTTAGCTCAATTGGATTTAACCTTAGTTAGCCTAGGTTTAATTTTGATTAACTTAGGTTTTAACTAGGTTTTGCTTTGATTAACCTAAAATAAACCTAGGTTTTGTTGAGGTTTAATTTACATTAGTTGAAGTTTAATTTAAATCTATCCTTCATTAGTTTATGTTAATTTAAATGAAACCTAGGTTTTGTTTTAATTAACTTAAATTAAGCCTAGGTTAAATCAAGGATTAGATTATAATTAGCTAAGGTTTAACGAAGGTTAATTTAAATTGAATCTAGGTTGAACCAAACTTTAATCTTCATATCGATAAGTTGAACCAATTTAACCAAGTTGTAGCCATTTTAATAAAGGTTAAACTGATTTAACCATTTAACCAATTTAACCAAGGTTTGGCCAGTTTAATTAAGGATTAACCAATTTTGTTAAGGTTTAGTTAATTTAACCAATTATTTAGGGTTTAACCAATTTAATTATTCAACCACAATTTGGGCAATTTAACCAAAGTTTTATTGAAGTTTAATTAATTTTGTCAAGGTTTAATCAATCAATTTAACCAAATTTTAACAAATTTAGTAATTTCACCAAAATTTAGCCATTTAACTAAGGTTTAACCATTTTAAATATTTAGCCAATGTTTGACCAATTTAACCACGGTTTAGCCAATTTAACCATGTAATCAATTGACCAAAGTTTAATCAATTTAGTTGTGGTTTAGCCAATTTAACCAAGGTCTAATTGAATCATAACTAATTTAGTTGAAGCTTAATTGAGGTTTGGCCAATTTACCCAAGCCTTTACTTACATTTAGCTAAAGTTTAGTTAATGTCAAATTAGGTTTAACCAAGGTTAATTTAAGTTAGCTTAAATTTAACCTTTGATTTAGCCTAGGTTTTGAAAACATTTGTTTAGGTTCAACCTAGGTGGATGTTTAACATAAGTTAACCTATGTTTATGATTTGTTAATTTAAATTTAACCTAGGTTAACTTTAAATAATTTAGGGAAATTTAAATTATTTTAGGTTAACTTATATCCACCTAGGTTAGATTTAGGCTAACCTTGGTTAACTTATGTCATGCCTATGTTAACTAGAAAGACTTTGTGTAGTTTAAGTGAACTTAAGAAGGTTTCTATTAGCCTATGTTAACCTAGGGTTACCTTATGTCAACCTATGGAAGCTTAAATTAACCTAAGTTTAGCCTAGGTTAACCTAAGTTAACCTTAGGAAGCCTAGGTTAGGGCTAGACTAACTTGGGTTGGCTTAGGTGAACCTAGGTTAAGTTAGGTTACATCTAGGTTCATTAAGTTACATGGGTTTGGTTAATTAAGTTCAAGTAATTTAATGTTTATAATTTTGTGGGTAACATCCTGTTACATAAATTTTTATGGTTCAATGGTTGAGGGAATTGAACCCTTTACCTCCTTGCAATCTAGCGAGGGGGCTTAGGGCACTTTGCAAGGCTTAATTAGGCCTATCTATTATCTTAGCCTAGGTTTGTTGGTTTTAGTTTAGACTTTTTAGGCTAGGCACCTTAAGGTAGGTTGCTTAGCCTAAGCCTCTTAGGATAATATTTCTATGTTTAGGTTGCCACATGGTAGCAAATAATTGTTTAAAAAATAGTCCTTAATGCTTGTGCTTAGGTTGCCACATGGTAGCAAATAAATGGTTTAAAAAAAGTCCTTAATGCTTGTGCTTAGGTTGCCACATGGTAGCATGTGGTTGAATAATAAAAATTTCAATATCCATGGTTAAATTGCCATGTGATGGCATGATTTGAATCCTAGGTCTATGCTTGCCACATGGCAACAAATAAATAATCAAGAATTCATATGTTAGATTAAAAAATTAAATTTAGATTGTTGGATGTTTTTAATGATTATAGTAAAAAATGATTGTAATCATGGAGATAGTAATCACAATGGCATTTGCAATTTGGGGCATGGATATGATTCATGACATTTATAATGTGAATGTTTGGATTACATAATCATGTAGTCACATTTGGCTTGTATGACTATAGATGTAATCATATATGCAGTTCTTAAAACCATGTTTTGGCATAATGTAGTGCACATGTCACATAATATGTAAAACTTATAATGATATTTCAAAAGTGATGTTATAAATGATATTTTGGCATGAAATTATAGGTGACAAATGATAATGATATAAATTGAAAGGAAATTCACCAAAATTGGGAAAAAATGTGTTTACTTTTAACATAATGTTTATTAGATGCATATTTTCAAAAAAATTGTAAATAATTATAAAACCTTTATTTTGAATAATTTCAATGAATAGAAATTTAAAATGAAAGAAGAAACATTCTTGAGTTAGGCATAATGTTTTTTTCACATTTTAAAATTTACTTTTGAATGTTTTTGAACCACAAACATGAGGTCTTGTCATTGTCAAAATTTGAGATCAAAATGTATATTAAATCATGTGTAAATTGAATGACATCTTCTATATTTAATCATTTAATCAAGATTCATTTTGACTCAAAATAAAATCTAAGTTTTAAAGAATTCTCATGCACATTCCCAAACTTTTTGCTTAAGATTACCAAAGGTTGTGACCAAAATTCAAGCTTATTGCACACTGTTAGATTAATACACACTCGCGATAATGATTTTGCCTAAAATGATTCAATTATAGTGTGTTTTTACTCATGATAATTCCTATCAAGCCCTTGGGAAGGAATCTTAATTTGAAAGTTGTGGGCACACGCTACCTCCACACAATGAAGTTGTGTGGTTTGAAGTCCAACATAAGATTGTTAAAAAAAAAATTACAAGTTGAATTCATGGTCATGTCAAACTACAAAAACTTTTAAATTTTTTGTTATTGTGTTTGGAATTAAATGGTGCATGGATGGGTCATGAATTAATGTCACAAAATATTAGGTTAAACTTTTTCATATAATGTGTTATGGAAGATTTCAAAACCTCATATGCATTTTTAACTCCACACATTTGAAAAAGAGGGCCATGTGGGATTTTTGGGATCAAACTAATATGAATTCCTCAAATTAAATTCATGGTTATATCAATTGCACAAACCAAATAAATAAACTAGTTAATGCATTTAAAACCAAAATGGTGTACAAATGTAGCACGGATTCATTTGAATAAACAAAATTGTTGACAATTCATATTTGAGAAGAGTCATCATTTTCTTTTGTATAATCTATTATATATCTATCCATGGAGGCTACATTGAAATGACCATTCTTTCCCCAAAACTCCCAAGTGAAAATCCATAATGGCCAAGTCATGACTTTTGCAACATTTGAATTCATAATTTTTTCATTTTGCTTAAATAATTGGTTATAAATGCTTGATTATTATTTTTAAAATTGAAAATTGGATGGAAAAAAATCCTTTAAGAAACTTATAACTATTTGGTCCGCTTTTTGGGTATTTAATTTTAAAAAAAGAATTCAAATAATTTTTTTAATCATTTTTAATTTGGAGGTTCAAACCCATCTATTCTAAAAAAATAATGAAAACTACCCAATGCTAATTTAAACAAGCTTGTGTGAATATTTTAGATTTTATATTCATAGTAGACACACCATTTCCATGTAGTTTGTAGTTGGTAAATTTAGCATCAATCCATAACATCATGATTGGAGTTTGGATTAATAAATATTCCGTTAAAATTAACATTTAATGAAAGGAAATACAATTCATAGGATTGTTGAAAACAAAATTATTGCACAAGAAGATGTAAAAAAATCCAAGTTGTATTGCATGTGTTTCTAAATAATTTTCCCACTTTTCACATAATGGTTAAACCACATATGCATAATTATTAAAGGTGATAATGGATCATACATGTTAAACACAAAATTTAAAGGTTTAACATTATTGAAACTTGACATGGATGTTGTATTAGTTTGAAAATAAATAAAGAGCAAGCAGAATTCAAATACTTATCTAATTATTATTTGATACACAATATTGAACCACTTAAGCTTTGAATTGATTACCTTGTGCAATTTTTTAGAAATAAAATGTAAATCTTTGTTTTATTTGTTAAATTTCAAAACCAAGACGTTCAAACGTTATGTTTCCAATGCTCTTGAAGTTGGCAGAACATCTACTACTATGTAATGGAAATGCATTATGCATGGTGCTAAATGCTAGAAGCACAAGTTGTAACTTGAAAGTGTTGGAATCACTCCATTTTATGGTATCAACTCTCCATATATATCCATGACAACATGACAATGTATTGGAATAAAGGTGACAAATGCATTAAATGTAAAAAAAACACATTGAAGCTTAAGTCAAACACATCCATAAATATGCTCCACTTGTGTATTTGTTAAAAAATTTAATTTTTCTCTTTTTTCCATTTGTTGCCATAATAGGTAATAGGTATGTTTGTATTCTTCAAGCTCATAATGGGAATAGTTCAAGGAAAACTTTGCCAATTTAATGCTTATATGAGAGGCTGTTAAACATATTAGACCTAAATGTTTTAGAAGCGCATAATTGTGCTTGTGCCCTCTAAAAGGTGACTAAAGTATCTTCAATTGATCATTGGTAATACTTGTAAAAGAAATTGAAAAATTGTGGTTTGATACCCACTTTGAATATTTTGAAATTTTGATAAAAGTATGTTAAGTCTCTTCATATTTTTCAAAGATCAATGTGGTAGCCCATTGGTTAAGATTGTTTAACGTGTGTAATAAATGTAAGATTTGATTTTCCTGAAATCCAATACTTGATTATTTTTTAATTTTATTGGTTTTGGCTTGTGATTTTGGCAATTAAGAACACTAGTCACAAGTATGGCAATCAAATCCATCCATGTTCACTTAAATCTTTTCATATACCAGTAAGTGATGCTTATTTGGGTCGTGTCATGAATGCCTTGGCTCAACCTATCAATCTGAAGGGTTGGATCCCAACTTTGGAAAGAAAAAATACATCAACTTTTTTTATTTAAATGTTTC
>Ga0116230_10002720_pt1 | contig 17058 bp, 15 predicted proteins | sample S1TSphfallax_3_FD_88678 | JGI IMG/M metagenome (GOLD analysis project Ga0116230, IMG submission 88678) | Host-associated microbial communities from peat moss isolated from Minnesota, USA - S1T2_Fd - Sphagnum fallax MG | ecosystem: Host-associated > Plants > Peat moss > Unclassified | place...
CGAAGGTAGGAAGTCCGGCGACATCGAAGAGGTCTTTCAGCAAGTACGGCACGCCGCGGAGCGGACTGGCCGGCGGAGCGGATGCGAAGGCTGCCTCTAGCGCCATTGGGTCGGGCAGACGGGCGAACACCGCCCGATGCTGCGCCGGGGACAGCAGCGTTTCGGACCGACGCCTCAGTTCACGGGCGGCGGCCGCGGGAGAGAGCTGCTGCCAGTCGGCGAACGTCATGGGCGAAGTGTGCGGCCGCGCTGCGCCGGTTCAATCCGTTGGATCAGTCGAGGGTCGAAAGCGAATGGCTCGGCGGGAGAAATCTCGATTCGGGCAAAGTCGGGATGCCCTGGGTTGAGGACGAAATTCGTTTCCTCGGGAATCAGCACGCTCGGAACCGCCAAGATTGCGGAGGAGGCCGAAGCCACCCAGCCGTCGCCCATGGCCTGAGTGCTGACCGACAGGGGCTCGGTTCTCCAATCGGGGGGCAGGTTAGACTCAAGCATCCGGGTGATGGCCAACCGCCCGAAGTTGAGCCGGAATTTCACAAAGCGCGAGCTATGGGGCAGCGGCCGAGGCAGATGAACAAATCGCTCTTGGGCGGCCATGGCGAGATGTTCACTGGCGTACACCACCAGCACACCGGCCGAATTCCGGGCGCCCGCGTGGAAGGATAACACGGTTGTAATTAGACAAGTCTTATTTGGGTTGACTCGGAAAGAGGGCGCGATTGCCTCCGAACACTTCGTTGCCTTCCACCATGAAGCGATCATCGCCCGTCCCCCCATCCTTGCTTGAGATTCGCTTCACCCGTCAGGTCAGGGATCGCTGTTGCGCGAAGGCACGCCGACTGCCGGATGCCTGGGTATGCGACGCGATCGCCAATGGGCGCGAACATCGTCTGGAGGGGGCACCAGACGGCGTGGGGCGGGTTTGCCGGTTCGAGTGCACGGTCGCCAAGCTCGGTGCCGGCGCCGACGGACAAAGGGCCACGCTCGCCGTGGTGGGTCGCAAGCTCGAGCGAGGTTGGCTGGCGCTGACCGCCTACCTGATGCCGGAGGAAGCGACGCCTTGAAACTCCGTCCCTCCAGAAAATCGGGAGCGGGCAGACGACGGCCGGCCGACGAGCGAAGTCCCATCGTCGAGCTTTGCGAGGCGGGGCTCTACGTGAGCATGGCGCCCGGCCGGCGGTGCGCCCGCACGGTCGCCAATGGCCGGTGGCCCCATCTGGCCGTCGACTTCGATCGGCGGGGACGCGTGATTGGCATCGAGGCCATTCCCCTCCCCGACCGCTTCAGCCTCGGTCGTCTCGCCCGCCAAGCCGGCGTGCGGCTGTCCCCCCATGCGATCCGCCGTGCGCGCATCCGGCTGAAATTCGCCGCGGTCGCTGATTTTTGAATCGCACCGTTCCAACGGCCAGGAACACACTTCCCTCCCGCTTAACCGCTCCCTTCGTTCTGTTTCATTCCGCCATGTCCAAAGCCTCTCCCGCCACCCGCCCCGATCCCTCCGAAAAAGCCAAGGTCGAGACCAACCTGGCCGATCCCGCCGCCCGCAAGAACGTCGAGCTGGCGATGAGCGCCATCACCAAGCAGTTCGGCGAGGGCTCGATCATGCGGCTGGGCGATAATCACAAGATGACGGTCGAGACGCTGTCGACCGGCTCGCTCGCGATCGATCTCGCGCTCGGCGTCGGCGGGCTGCCCCGCGGCCGCATCATGGAAATCTACGGGCCGGAATCCTCCGGCAAGACGACCTTCTGTCTCAGCGTGATCGCGGAAGCCCAGAAGAACGGCGGGCTGGCCGCGTTCATCGACGTCGAGCACGCACTCGACCCGAAGTACGCCCGGGTCGTCGGCGTGAATCTCGACGACCTGCTCGTCTCGCAGCCGGACAGCGGCGAGGATGCCCTCAACATCACCGAGACCCTGATCCGGTCGAACGCGATCGACGTCATCGTGATCGACTCCGTGGCCGCCCTCATTTCCAAGCAGGAGCTCGACGGACAGATGGGCGACGCGACCGTCGGCTCGCAGGCGCGACTGATGAGTCAGGCGATGCGGCGGCTCACGGCAGTCGTCAGCAAGACCAAGTGCATCTGCATTTTCACCAATCAGATCCGTGAAAAGATTGGCGTGATGTTTGGATCCCCAGAAACGACGTCTGGCGGACGCGCGCTGAAGTTCTTTTCGTCGATCCGGATCGATATCCGGCGCAAGGACCAGATCAAGACCCCCGAGGGCAAGGTCATCGGCAACCGGACCAAGATCAAAGTGGTGAAGAACAAGGTCGCGCCGCCGTTCACCGAGTGTGAATTCGACATCATGTACGACGAGGGCATCTCACGGATCGGCTCGATCCTGGACCTCGGCATCGAACACAAGATCCTCGAGAAAAAAGGCGCTTGGATCGCCTTTGAGGGTGAACTCGTCGGCCAGGGTCGCGACGCCGCGAAGCAGACCCTGAAGGAAAAGCCGGCGCTCGCCGAGAAGATCAAACAGGCGGTGCTGGCGAAGGTGACGGTAACGGGCGGGTCGGTGGTGACGGGCGACGGGGCGGATTGAGCAGCGCCGCCGGCTTCGTTGCCGGCCGCCGCGCCGCGGGCTTGAGTGTCGGAGCGATCGCCGGTTGGCTCACCGCCATGGCGCCCACCTCCGACCCGATCGCCGCGCTCGCGACCCCTGCGGGGACCTCGGCTCTGGCGCTCCTCCGTATCAGCGGCGGCGACGTGCAAAGTCTCGCACAAGCCTGTCTGGGTTGCTCACCCGCCTCGCGAAACGCCCGCCTCGCAGGCTATAGCGACCGCACCGGCATGGTCCTCGACGACGTCATCGCCACTTATTTCGCCGCACCGCGCTCCTACACCGGAGAGGATGTCCTCGAACTCTCCTGCCACGGCAATCCGTTCATTGTCCAAAAGATCCTGGAGGATCTGATCGCCCGCGGGTGCCGCCCTGCCCTACCCGGCGAATTCACCCAGCGAGCCTTTCTCAACGGCCGGATGGACCTGAGCCAGGCGGAGGCGGTGATGGATGTCATCCACGCGAGCAGTGAGCGGGCGCTCGCTGCGGCCCAGAGCCAGTTGCGCGGTGCGCTTGGACGTCAGATGGCGACGCTCGTCGAGGCGCTGATCGGCGCGGCGGCGCGGATTGAGGCGCAGATCGATTTTCCGGAGGAAGACTTGCCTCCGGAAGATCGCGCGGCGCTCAGCGGCGTGCTGGACACGGTGCGACAGGGCACGGCGCGCCTTCTCGCGACCCGCCGCTACGGGGATCTGCTGCGCGAGGGCATTCGTACGATCATCCTCGGTGAACCCAATGCCGGGAAGAGCTCCCTCCTCAACCGGCTGGTCGGGACCGATCGTGCGCTGGTCAGTCCCGAACCCGGCACGACCCGGGATTACATCGAGGAGCGAATCGTCCTCGGTCCGCACAGTCTCCGGCTCGTCGACACCGCGGGAATTAATGCCACCCCCACTCCCTTGGAAGCGCTCGGCATGGCCAAGACCCACGAGCAAGCCGCGGCGGCAGATCTGATCCTCCTGATCCTCGATGCCAACCGCCCTACCCCGACCTTTCCGCCGGAACTCCGCGATCGCTTCAGCCCGGCGACGACGATCGTGGTGCTGAATCAGATCGACCGGCTCGCGGGGCCCGCCGTCGCGGTGCCTCCGCCGGGACTGCCGGTTGTCCAGGTCTCAGCCCTAACGGGATTCGGTTTCGACGCACTGACGCGTGCCATCGTCGGACTGGCGGATGCCTGGCGGCCGCCCGCTACCGATGGCGAGTCGGTCGCGATCAACGCGCGCCATGCGCAGGCCCTGGCGCAGGCGAATACGTGCCTCGACCAAGCCTTGACCAAACTTTCCTCGGGCGCGCCGACGGAACTCATCGCCAGCGATGTGCGCGGCGCGCTGTCCGCTTGCGAGGAGATTGCCGGCCGGATCGACCACGAACGCATACTCGATCACCTCTTCGCGACCTTCTGCATCGGCAAGTAACCAAGAGCGTTTTCAGAATAACCATCGCCGCCCCCGCGGCCGCCCGCGGCGGGCGAACGCTGGCGCGCGTTGGGCCCGCTGCCCTCCGGGACGCTCCCACGCATCGGTCAGCCCGCTCCCCCGCCCCGACGGCTTCCACCCGCGCCGATTGTTGTATTTTAAACTTGGATACTTAGGACTCGAGCCGCGTCCGCGCGATCCCGCGCACCGCGGGCAAGCCCGCGCTCAGGCTGATCGAGCGGCGCCCCTTAGCCCGAATATTTCACGAAGCTCGGTCGAATCTCGCCCAATCCGCCGGTCAGAAACGGCCTCACGCTCCCTCGATGGCCTTCACTTTTCAGGCCACCGTCGGTCGCGTTCGACCGTTTCTGCTCCAGCGCCTTGGGCGATCTTCTTCCCTCCTTCATGAAATATCCGGGTTAGCTTGCGACTTGGCCGACTCAAAGGCTTGCTGTACCGTCCGGAGTCTTGAATCCGATTTGGCACCCACTCCTCGTCCCCTTGAATCATTCGCTTTGGGAAGGCATGGCTCGGCGGTGCGAGCATTCTAGTTTGCTGTGCAGAGCTGGTCATCGATTTAGCCACGCGCAGTCTGACGCAGGGCTTTAGGTTGTATTTATATGGTATATAACGACATACCATTCGATGTGATCGTCTGCGGAGCCGGTCACGCGGGCGTGGAAGCAGCCCTGGCCGCCGCGCGGATGGGCGCCTCCACCCTCCTCCTCACCGGCAACATCGACACCGTCGCCCAGATGAGCTGCAACCCGGCGATCGGCGGTCAGGCCAAGGGTCAAATGGTCCGGGAGATCGATGCGCTGGGCGGAGAGATGGCGATCAATACCGACGTCACCGCGATCCAGTTTCGGCTGCTGAATGAATCCAAGGGCCCAGCCGTCCAATCGCCGCGGGCGCAATGCGACAAGAAGGCTTATCAGTTTCGGATGAAGCATACCTTGGAGTGTCAGCCGAATCTAACGCTCTTTCAGGCCACGGTCACCGGACTGCTATACCGGAACGGCAAAGTCATTGGATGCAGCACGAATCTGGATATCGACTTCCATGGGCAAACCGTGATCGTCACTACCGGGACGTTCCTGCGGGGCCTTATGCATATCGGGCAGAATAAGAATGAAGGCGGACGGCTGGGGGATTTCAGCGCTAAGACACTCTCAGCCAGTCTGATAGAGGCCGGAATCGAGCTCAAACGACTCAAGACGGGTACCCCTCCCCGCCTATTAGGTCGGAGCATAGATTTCAGCCGCATGACCGAACAGAAAGGCGATTCACTCCCTACCCTATTCGCGTTCCACGACACCCGAGACTCAGCTGCTTTGTTCCACGTGGAACAATCAAACGAGCGTCGGATTGGATGGGCCCCTGGGACCAATCAGGTCTCTTGCTGGATGACCTATACCACCGCCGAGACCGCGCAGATCGTCCGGGACAATCTTCATGCCTCGGCGATGTACAGTGGAGAAATCGAAGGCGTTGGTCCGCGTTACTGTCCGAGCATCGAGGATAAGTTCGTTCGGTTCGCCGACAAACCGCGGCACTTGCTTTTTCTCGAGCCCGAAGGCCTCTCGACCAACGAGTATTACGTCAACGGCCTTTCCACCTCATTGCCTTTCGATATCCAGACTCAAGTAGTCCGGAGTATTCCCGGTCTCGAACACGCCCAAATACTGCGGCCCGCCTATGCCGTCGAATACGACTTCGCGCCTCCGACTCAGCTTTATCCATCGCTCGAATCCCGGCGCGTCCAGAACCTGTTCTTCGCCGGCCAGATTAATGGAACGTCGGGTTACGAAGAAGCGGCCGGGCAGGGACTGATCGCCGGCGTCAACGCCGTCAACCGGGTGAGGGGAGCGGAGCCTCTGATCATCGCGCGTCACGAAGCCTATCTGGGAGTCCTGATCGACGACTTGGTCACCAAGGGGACGAATGAACCTTACCGCATGTTCACCAGCCGCGCCGAACATCGACTATTGTTCAATCACGGCAGCGCCGAACTCCGGCTCAGGCATCACGCGCGGCGATATAAACTTATTGATCCACAACGCCTAGCCAAAATCGAGCTCAAGGCGACAACCGTCTCGAATTGGATTGAATCCCTCGAGTCGAACCGGACTGCAGGAGGCAGGGTAGCGCAGTCGATCAGGCGGGGAGGGGAGAAGGGCATCCTCCCGGAGGCATTCTTGGCCGAGCCCCAAGCCATCCGCGACGAAGTTCTGTATCGCATTCGTTATCAGGGGTATCTGATCCGCGAAGAGCGCCAGATCGATAAACTGCGCCACGTCGACCGCATCCGCATTCCCGAGAGTTTCGACTACCTGGCACTGAGGGGATTGCGGAGAGAGAGTGCGATCAAACTCGCTGATTTTAAACCATTTACGCTCGGTCAAGCCAGCCGAATCAGCGGGGTGAATCCGTCCGATATCAGTATCCTCATGGTGGCCATCGCCGCGGGCAGGGCAGGGGAGGCACCGGAAAGCCTTTCATGAGACCCGCGATCGCGTCCACTCCGAGAAGTCACGGAGCGGTCATCGACTACGTGGCCCTGGTCAGCGAGCGACGCAGCGCGCTGCGCCGACAGCTCGCCGAGATCGTGCCGCCGGGGAAGTCGTTTGTCTGGGAGATCGGGTGTGGCCACGGCCATTTTCTCACCGCGTATGCCGCCGCTCATCCCACCTCGCTCTGTGTGGGCGTCGACCTCGCGAGCGACCGAATCGGGCGAGGCCAGCGAAAGCAAAAGCGGGCGCGACTCGACAATCTGCATTTCCTCCATGCCGACGCGGAGGACTTCCTGGCAGCTTTGCCCGTGGGCGCGACCTTCACCGCCTTGTTCGTGCTGTTCCCGGATCCCTGGCCGAAACGGCGCCACCATAAACATCGGCTGCTCAATCCGGGGTTTCTCGAGCGGAGCGCGCAGCGCGCGGGGCAGGGGAGCCGGCTCTACTTTCGGACCGACTTCGAGCCCTACTATCAGGACACGCGCGCACTCCTGCGCGAGCGATCCGACTGGCGACTGGCGGACGAACCGTGGCCGTTCGAGACCGCGACGGTGTTCCAGGAGCGCGCGCCCAATTACCAGTCGCTCATCGCGGTCCGCCAATGAGCCGCTTCGCCGTCGGCCAAAAAGAGGAGATACTCTGCCGAGCGATTCGTTGGATGACCCGCGGTCTGCCGGAGCTGCGTTGAGCACGGAGCGGTCAGGGGGGTGTTCCTCTCTGAGCGCCCAACCTCAGGTAAATGCCAGTTGAGCCCGCCGCCGAGATCAACCAGCCTCGAATCTCACCCCAACCACTGTCCGTCCTCCGGATTCGGTCTAACATGCCTGCTGCCCGCTACATCCTCGCGCTCGATCAGGGAACCACCAGCTCGCGCGCCATCGTCTTCGATCACGACGGCGCCCCCGTAGCCGTCGCCCGACGGGAGTTTGCCCAGCACTACCCTCAGCCCGGTTGGGTCGAGCACGACGCGCTCGAAATCTGGTCCAGCCAGAATGCGGTCGTCGCTGAGGCCATGGGCCTGGCCAATCTCTCGGGCGAAGCGATCGCCGCGGTCGGCCTCACCAACCAGCGCGAAACCACCCTGGTGTGGGACCGCACCACGGGCCGGCCGATCTACCACGCGATCGTCTGGCAAGACCGGCGCACCGCCGACTATTGCGCCCAGCTGAAGCGGGATGGCGCCGAAGCCAGGGTGGCCCAAAAAACCGGCCTCCGACTCGATCCCTATTTCTCCGGCACCAAGTTGCGCTGGATCCTAGAAAATATCCCTGGCGCCCGAGCCCGGGCCGAGGCGGGCCAGCTTTGCTTTGGCACCATCGATAGCTGGCTGCTCTGGCAGTTCACCGGGGGAAAGGTGCACGCGACCGACGCGACCAATGCCTCGCGCACCCTCCTCTACAATCTCGCCACCGGGGATTGGGACGAGGAACTCCTCGCGCTCTTCGGCGTGCCCCGGCCCATGCTGCCGGAAATTCGTTCGTGTTCCGAGGTCTACGGCGAAGTGGGACGCCATCTGTATCCCGCCGGCGCCCCGATCGCCGGCATCGCCGGTGACCAGCAGGCCGCCCTCTTCGGCCAGGCCTGCTTTGAGACCGGAATGGCGAAGAACACCTACGGCACCGGCTGTTTCCTCCTCATGCACACCGGGACCCGGCCCGTCGTCTCCCGCAACAACCTGCTCACCACCGTCGCGTGGCGAATCGGCCGCGACACGCACTACGCCTTGGAGGGCTCGGTCTTCGTCGGCGGAGCCGCGATCCAGTGGCTGCGCGACGAACTCCGTCTCGTGAGTTCGTCCGAGGAACTGGATGCGCTGGCCGACTCGGTGCCTGACACGGGCGGCGCCTTCCTCGTCCCCGCCTTCGCCGGTCTGGGCGCACCCCACTGGGATCCGTATGCGCGCGGCGCGATCGTCGGGCTGACCCGCGGCACCAACCGTGCGCATCTCTGCCGGGCCGCCCTCGAAGCCATCGCCTACCAATCCGCCGATCTCCTGTCCTGCATGGAAGCAGACAGCGACCTCAAGCTCAAGGAGTTGCGGGTCGACGGCGGGGTCGCCCGCAGCCAACCGCTCATGCAATTCCAGGCCGACCTCCTCGGCGTCCCGGTCCTGCGCCCCCGTCACATCGAAACCACCGCTGCCGGCGCCGCCTACCTCGCCGGCCTGGCCGTCGGCTACTGGTCCGACCAAGCCGAAATCAGCCGAAACTGGCAGATCGACACCCAATTCAGCCCCAAGGCCAATCCCGCGGAGATCACCGCCAAGCGACGAGGCTGGGAGCGCGCCCTCGAACGGGCCAAGCATTGGGCCGAACCGGGCTGACCCGGAGCAACGCCGTTCCTCGTACCCATGTCGACCCGCCTGCTGACGCCTCGGGCTTGAGTCACCCGCCCGACCTAAGATACATCCCGATTCGAACCGAGCGCGAAGGGTAGGGCAGAGGGGTTCGGGGCGGAGTTTGATGCCTTATCGGCCGTCTCCGTGGGCGGCCTCCGGCGGCCCGGCTTGACCGGGCCGCGGTGCGGCCGCCCGGCTCGACGACCGAGATCGGGCTCGGCATCACTCGGAGCCCCGAGCCCCTCTGCCCGGCCCTTCGCCCCCTCCGAAGCGTCAGCACATCGGTTCCGGTTGCCTTTGACACCCGTCATCAGAACCCCCACCAAAGTGAACCCCACGTCACTTATAGCCGCCGTCTGTCCATTTCAGGCATTGACGGAGGCCGGTGCGTTTGCCTACGTCAGAACCTTTCTCCATCGCCAAACCCTTCCGCGCGATCATGCCACGTGCCAAAACCCTCGCCCTCCTCGCCCTCGCTTTCGCGCCGGGCGGGACGGCGTTTGCGGCCGCAGCCACGGCGGCCGAGGGCGTAGAAAAGAAAGCCCATAGTTTGTTCCAAATCGGCCCTCTGCCGGTCACGAACAGCATGGTGACGAGCTGGGTGGTCGCCCTCGTCCTGATCGCCATCATTCGGATCGCCGTCGGACGACCGAAGCTGCGCCCCTCGGGCGGTCAGATCATCGTTGAAAATCTCGTTCAGGGTGTGCTCGACCTCACCGCTCCGATCGTCGGTTCGCGCGTCGCCAAGGCGACCTTCCCCCTGCTGATCGGCCTCTTCACGTTCATCCTCATCCAGAACTGGAGCGGCCTGTTCCCAGGCGTCGGCACCGTCATGATGCGCGACCACGCCACCGGCCGGTGGGAGGAATTCGTTCGCCCCGGCAACGCCGACCTCAACATGACCTTCGCCCTGGCCGTCGTCGCCTTCGTCGCCTGGCTGTATTTCATCATCCGTTACGCCGGCTTCCGCGCGATCTTCCAGGACCTGTTCGGCAACAAGGCCGAACGGAGCGAGGTGCCCTTCCTGCTCTACCTTTTCCTGTACGTCATCTTCTTCGCGGTCGGCATCATCGAGATCATCTCGATCATTTTCCGGCCCATTTCCCTCTCGTTCCGCCTCTTCGGCAACGTGTTCGGCGGCGAGAATCTGATGCACTCGATGTCCGCCATCTCGCGCTGGGGGCTGCCGATCCCGTTTTACTTTCTCGAGGTGCTCATCGGCCTCGTCCAGGCGCTGGTCTTCACCCTCCTCGTCAGCGTTTATATCGGGCTGATCTGCAATCATGGCGACGGCCATGCCGAAGCGCACGGCAGCCATGGCGAGCCCGACGGCGCCGCTTCCGCCCATCCCCCCGCGGCCCCCGTCGCCAAGCACTCCTGACGATTCACCCTTTCCCGCCGGGACCGTGCCACGCGCGCGGACGGCGGCATCCACAACCACACAAGAAAGATCCCACCATGCAGCACTTCGCTGAAATCACCGGCAGCATTCAGGGCGCCCTCGGCTGTCTCGGCGCCGCCCTCGGCGTCGGTTTCGTCGGCACCAAGGCCGTCGAAGCCGTCGGCCGCAACCCCGACGCCTCGGGCAAGATCCTCGTCCAGGGCATCCTGGGCATGGCCCTCGCCGAAGCCGTCGCGTTCTACTCGCTGTTCCTCGGCGGCAAGTAATTCGCCACCCCCCACCGGGCCGCCGCACCCCGGCGACCCGGCCCTCTCTCTTCCCATGACCCTCCCGCTTCTCCTCGCCCAAACCACGGCCGCCGCCTCCGCGCCGGGCGAGTCCGCCAGCGGCGTCACGGCGATCCTGAACGATTTCGGCATCCGCGCCCCGTTCCTCCTCGCCCAGATCGTCAACTTCACGGTCGTCGCCTTCCTGCTCTGGCGGTTCGCGTTCAAGCCGGTCATGGCCACGATCGGCGAGCGCCAGCAGAAGATCGACGCCGGTCTCAAGTATGCAGACGAGATGAAGGCCAAGCTCGAGGCCGCCCAGCAGTCGACGGCCGCCGCCTTGCGCGAGGCGCAGCAGCAGGCGCAGCAGATCGTCGCGGAAGCGCAGCGGACCGCGAAGGAGCTCGTCGACAAGCAGCAGAAGGAAGCCTCCGACAAGGCCGCCGCCACCCTGGCGCGCGCCCTGGAGGCGATCGAACTCGAGAAGCGGAAAATGCTCGCCGAAGCCCGCACCGAGATCGCCCGGCTGGTCGTCGCCACCACTCAGCGCGTCCTCGCCCAGGAGCTGACCGACGCCGAACGCAGCCGCTTCAACGAGTCCGCCACGCGCGAACTGACCAGCGTCTGATCCGCAGCCGCCGTTCCCCATGTCCGCCCACGCCAAGCACGCCCGCGCCTTCGCCCGCCAGCTGTTCCAGTTGTCCCTCGCCGACGGCGCCGTGTCGCCGGAGCGGGTGACCGGCGTGCTCGCCTACGTGGAACGACACCCCCCGGCCAATCCGATCATGGTGCTCAAGGATTACCATCGCTTCATCGCCGCCGAGCTCGCCAAGAGCGAAGCGGTGGTCGAGCACGCCGGCCCGATCGACGGGGGCGCGCTCGCCGCCATCGCCACCGCCCTCTCCCGGACCTATCATCGCACCGTGACCGCCGTCGCCCGGCCGAACCCCGTCCTGATCGCCGGCCTGCGGGTCCACATCGGCGACGACATTTACGAGTCTTCGGTGGCCGGCCAACTGGCCGCGCTCGCCGCCGCAGTCTGAGCGACGCCCCGTAAATCCCCTCCTGACGACCCCCGTCGGCCGCCGCCCAAACCTTCTCTTTCAACCCCGTTTCCGTCCCGTCTCTCCTTTCCGCCAGCGCCCACGCCCACATGAGCACCGTCCTCGAACAAATCGAACAGCAGATCGCCGCCCTCTCGACCAAGGCGGTCAAGCAGAACACCGGCAACATTCGCACCATCGCCGACGGCGTGGCCAAGCTCGATGGCCTCTCCGACGTGATGTACAATGAGATGGTGCAATTCCCCGGCGGCGCGATCGGCATCGCGCTCAACCTGGAAGAGGACGAGGTCGGCTGCGTCGTGCTGGGCGACGTCTCCCAGCTCAAGGAAGGCGACGAGGTCAAGACGACCGGAAAGCTGCTCTCCGTGCCCGTCGGCAAGGCGCTGCTCGGCCGCGCCGTGGACGCCCTGGGCAACCCGATCGACGGCAAGGGCCCGATCGAGGCGACGGAGACCTATCCCGTCGAACGCATCGCCCCCGGCATCATCGCCCGCAAGTCCGTTTCGCAGCCGCTCTTCACCGGCATCATGGCGATCGACTCCATGATCCCGATCGGTCGCGGCCAGCGCGAGCTGATCATCGGCGACCGCGGCACGGGCAAGACCACGATCGCGATCGATACGATCATCAACCAGGCGAAGATCAACCAGGTCGGACTGGCCTCCAAGGATCCGAAGTTCCGCCCCGTCTATTCGATCTACGTCGCGATCGGACAGAAAAACTCCAACATCGTCCGCACCATGTCCGCCCTCGAGGCGGCGGGCGCGCTGGAGTACACCATCATCGTCGCCGCCTCCGCCGCCGACAACCCGGCCAACCAATACATCGCGCCCTATTCCGGGGCGGCGATGGGCGAGTGGTTCATGGAAAACGGTCTCGACGCCCTGATCGTGTACGACGATCTGTCGAAGCACGCCGTCGCCTACCGCCAGATTTCGCTCATCCTCAAGCGTCCGTCCGGGCGCGAAGCCTATCCCGGCGACGTGTTCTACCTCCACAGCCGCCTCCTGGAGCGCGCCGCCCGGCTCGACGGCAAGGGCTCCCTGACCGCGCTCCCGATCATCGAAACGCTCGCGGGCGACGTCTCGGCCTACATTCCGACCAACGTGATCTCCATCACGGACGGCCAGATCTTCCTCGAGACCGACCTCTTCAACCAGGGCATCCGCCCTGCCGTCTCGGTCGGACTCTCGGTGTCCCGCGTCGGCTCGGCCGCGCAGATCAAGGCGACGAAGCAGGTCGGCGGCAAACTCAAGGGCGAACTCGCCCAGTTCCGCGAACTCGCGGCCTTTGCCCAATTCGGCTCCGATCTCGACGCCAAGACGAAGGCCCAGCTCGAACGCGGCGCCCGCATCGTCGAACTCTTCAAGCAGCCGGCGTTCAGTCCCCTGCCGATCGAGCTGCAGGTCGCGGTGCTCTTCGCGATGCAGAAGGGTTTCTTCGACCCCATCGAGGTCAAGAAAGTCGTGGCGGCGGCGTCCGCCCTGAAGACCTTCTTCACCACCCGCCAGGACGCCCTGCTTACGGCGATCCGCACCAAGGCGGCCCTCGACGCGGACCTGGAGAAGCAGCTCACCGCCGCCTGCGAAGCCTGGAAGTCCGGCTACCAGGCCTGAGTCACGCCCGCGACCCGGCCGACTCCGCCACCGTCCCGCTTCCTTCCGCCCCGCAGCGCTCCACCGCTCCCGCCCTCGTCCCCGCCGCCTCACCGCCATGGCCAGCACGCGCGACATCCGCCGACGCATCAAGTCGGTCAAGAACACCCGCCAGATCACGAAGGCGATGGAGCTGGTGTCCGCCTCGAAGATGAAAAAGGCGCAGCAGGCCGCGCTCGCCGGCCGGTCGTACAGCAACCTGATGGCGGCGATGCTCGCCGCCCTGTCCCAGCGGGTCGATCCCTCGCTGCATCCGTTCCTGGTCCACCGCCCGATCAAGACCCGCGGCATCCTCCTCATCTCCACGGACAAGGGCCTGTGCGGCGCGCTCAACGCGAACGTGTTCAAGCTCGTCACCGAGATCAAGACGCCCGCCAAGTTCTATTCGATCGGCCGCAAGGGCACGCAGTTTCTCGCCCGGACGCGGCGGGACCTGGTCGCCGACTTCCAGGTCCATGACCGCGTCCCCTTCGGCGAAATCCGGGCGATCGCCGACCTGATGATCCGGCAGTTTCTCGCGGGCGAGATCGACACGATCGAGGTCGTGTATCCGCGTTTCAAGAACACGCTGGTCCAGACCCCGCTGATCCGGCCGGTGCTCCCGCTGGCCAATCTGCGGTCCTTCCTCGAGGAACTGACGGGCGACGCCGGCGACAAACCCGCCGCCGATCCCCGCGAGATGCTCTTCGAACCCAGCGCCGCCGAGGTGCTCGCGGCCCTGCTCCCCTTCTACGTCCGCCGCCAGCTCCATCAGTTCGCGCTTTCCGCCAAGGCGTCCGAGCACAGCGCCCGCATGGTCGCGATGAAGACATCGAAGGACAACGCGACCAAGATCCTCGGCGAACTGACCCTCGAGTACAACAAGGTGCGCCAGGCCGCCATCACCCAGGAAATCCTGGAGATCGCCGCGGCGAGCTTCAACGCCGCCTGAGCCCCGTTTCCCACCCGCCCCCTTCCCTGATTCCCGTTCCCCTGTCCCCGTCCATGAGCAACACCGGTAAAATCGTCCAGGTCATCGGCCCCGTCGTCGACGTGCAGTTCGCCGAACACAGCATTCCGCCCATCTACCAGGCGCTGACCGTCGACTTCACCGTCAGCGGCAAGCCGGAGCTGCTCACGCTCGAGGTGCAGCAGCACCTTGGCGCCGGCCTGGCCCGCGCGATCGCGATGTCCTCGTCGGAAGGCCTGAAGCGCGGCATGGCGGTAGTCGACACCGGGGCCCCGATCTCGGTGCCGGTCGGCGCCGGCGTGCTCGGCCGCATCTTCGACGTGACGGGCAACCCGGTCGACGGCCGCGGCCCGGTGAACTTCGACAAGAAGTACCCGATTCACCGCGCGGCGCCCGCCCTGGCCGATCAGGACACCAAGGCGCAGATTCTCGAAACCGGCATCAAGGTCATCGACCTGATCTGTCCGTTCATCAAGGGCGGCAAGGCCGGGGCCTTCGGCGGCGCCGGCGTCGGCAAGACCGTCGTGATCCTCGAACTGATCAACAACATCGCCAAGGCCCACGGCGGCTATTCGGTGTTCGCCGGGGTGGGCGAGCGCTCGCGCGAGGGCAACGATCTCTACCACGAAATGTCCGAGGCCGGCGTCATCGACCAGAAGGATCTCGCCAAGTCCAAGGTCGCCCTGGTCTACGGCCAGATGAACGAACCCCCGGGCGCACGTATGCGCGTCGCGCTCTCGGCCCTCGCGATGACGGAATATTTCCGCGACGAAAAGAACCAGGACGTCCTCCTCTTCATCGACAACATCTTCCGGTTCTCGCAGGCCGGCTCCGAGGTGTCCGCGCTGCTCGGCCGCTCCCCGTCGGCCGTCGGCTACCAGCCGACGCTTTCGAGTGAGATGGGCGCGCTCCAGGAGCGCATCACCTCGACGAAGAAGGGTTCGATCACCTCGGTGCAGGCCGTCTACGTGCCCGCCGACGATCTCACCGACCCGGCCCCGGCGAACACCTTCGCCCACCTCGACTCGACCATCGTGCTCGAGCGTTCGATCGCCGAACTCGGCATCTATCCCGCCGTCGATCCGCTCGCCTCCGTTTCGAAGGCCCTGGAGCCGTCGATCGTGGGCGAGGAGCACTACCGGGTCGCCCGCGAGCTCCAGCGCGTGCTGCAGCGGTACAAGGACCTCCAGGACATCATCGCCATCCTCGGCCTCGACGAGCTTTCGCCCGAGGACAAGCTGACGGTGTACCGCGCCCGCAAGATCCAGCGCTTCCTCTCCCAGCCGTTCGCGGTGGCCGAGGTCTTCACGGGCTCGCCCGGCAAGTACGTCCCCGTCAAGGAGACGGTGCGCGGCTTCAAGATGATCCTCGACGGCGAACTCGACGCCGTGCCCGAGGGCGATTTCTACATGAAGGGCGGGATCGACGAGGTCATCGCCGCCGGCAAGAAATAAGATGCCGCTCACGCTCAAGATCGTCACGCCGGAGGCGCAGGTGTACGACGACACCATCGACTCCGTCGTGATCCCGACGGTCGAGGGCGAAATCGGCATCCTCCCCGGACATATTCCGCTGCTCACCCAGGTCCGCCACGGCGCGCTCAAGGTGACCCGCGGCGGAGCCGTCGAAGCGCTCGCGGTCGGCGACGGCTTCGCGCAAATCTCGGGCAATCAGGTCTCCGTGCTCGCCGAAAATGCGATCACCGAGGAAAAGATCGACGAGCACGCCATCGAACACGCGATGGAGCGCGCCACCGAAGCCCTGAAGGCGCGCCAAGATCTCGAACCGGCCGAAGTGGAGCGCCTTGAAGGCCTCGTCCGCTTCGCGGTCGCGCAGCTCGCCTTGAAGCGCCGCTGGCGCTGAGCTCATTTTCCGATTCCGTCCCCTGCGGGTCGAATCGGCCCTCGCCAAACCCTGCGGTCGGCGTAGCCCGCGGCACCAGGCGGCGGTGCAAACCGGTCGTGAGCCTCAACCCCTCGGCAAGGGAAGTCCTGCGGGGGGCGTGCCGGTCCGGGTCTCGATCAGAGCGCAGACCTCCGGGACGTACATGCGCGTGCCGGCGGGCAGGTCGGAAGCGATTTCCGCAAAGTTGCTCGCGCGCCGCGCGGTGAGCGCCCGGGCGACCCGGCCCTCGCCGGCGTTGTAGGCCGCCAGCGCGAGCGGCCAGGAGCCAAACCGCAATTCGAGCGAACGCAGGTACCGCGCGGCCGCCCGGGCGGACTTGTCCGGATCCGTGCGTTGGTCGGGCAGAAAGGTGCTCAAACCCAGATCCTTGGCCGTCGCCGCCTTTAATTGGAAGAGCCCCCGGGCGCCCGATGGGTTGCTCGCCCGCGGGTTCAGGGATGATTCCGCTTCGGCCAGCCACGCGAGATCGGGCGAAACGCCCTCCGCCGCAAAGTCCGCGCGCAGCCGCGGCATCAGGCGGCCCGCGTTGGCCGGCAGCGGCCGGTCGCGCACGCGGCGCAGCCAGACGTTGAAGAAAGGGATGGTGGGCGCCGGTCGGGGCGTCACCGGAGCGAGCGCACGCGGAGGAGCCACCGGCGCCAAGGAGGGACCCGTCGGCAGCTGGGGCGAGGGGAGGGTGCCAGCCTTTTCCTCAATCAGGGCGGCGGTCTCGATTTCCTGGAGGCGCGCTTCGAGCCAATCCGCGTAATCGGCGGCTTCCGGCGACAAGCGCAGGGCCGCCAGCACCGCCCTGGCCTCGGGCGCGAATGCGGCCAAGTCGCCGAGCGAGCCGCCATCCATCGCGGCCTGGAGTCGGGCGGCAAAATCGAGGAACTGTGCCCGCTCCGGAAATTCGTACTCAGCCCTGATCTCCGGCGGCGCGTTTTCATCGAAAAGATTCTTGGCCATCTGATAGAGATCGCCGGTTGAGTCGCCGC
>Ga0116230_10002722_pt1 | contig 17056 bp, 12 predicted proteins | sample S1TSphfallax_3_FD_88678 | JGI IMG/M metagenome (GOLD analysis project Ga0116230, IMG submission 88678) | Host-associated microbial communities from peat moss isolated from Minnesota, USA - S1T2_Fd - Sphagnum fallax MG | ecosystem: Host-associated > Plants > Peat moss > Unclassified | place...
GAGGGTCCGCTGGCCGAGATGCTCGCAGCGCAACTTCGTGCCCATGGGTGTGAGTCGGCACTTCAGTGGCTCGACGACGATCAGGCAAACGTTGTCGGAAGGATTCGTGGCGACGGGTCCGGTCCAGACCTGCTCTTGTACGCACCCATCGACACCCTCACAACCGGACTCGCCGAGCACGATCTCCCGTGGATCGGGCGAGAGATGCGGCCCGACATGCTCCCTCGGGCGATACGTGAGGGCGATCTCGTCCGGGGCCTCGGTGCGAGCAACCCCAAGGGACATGCGGCTTGTGTCGTTGCGGCGGGAATGGCAGTCACGTCCGCGCTCGCCGAGGTCGGCGGGGAGCTCGCCGGTGATCTCATCTTCGCCTGTGGTGCGGGCGGCATGCCGACAAATGCGTGGTCTGCAGGAGGTAGGCGCAACATCGGTCACGGGGTCGGCTGTAGCTTTCTGCTCGAGCAGGGTGTCTGGCCAGACTTCGCCGTCGTCGCGAAGCCGGGCTGGTGTGTAAGTCGCGAGGAGGTGGGCCTGTGTTGGTTCGACATCTCGGTGTCCGGCACGCACACCTACGTCGGTAGCCGTCACAAGATCGCCTATCGAAACGCCATCGCGGACGCCGGCGAACTGGTTCGCCGCCTCGACCAGTGGTTCCCGCTGTACAGCGAACGACACCGAGACGGCGAGGTCTTGCCTCAAGGAATCGTCTCCGCCATCGAAGGTGGATGGTCACGCATGGCGGCGGTCACTCCGGCAATCTGTCGAATCCGTGTCGACATGCGTATCAGCCCGAGGACGAGCCCCGCCGATGCTCGCCGAGAGCTCGAGCAGGCGCTCACGGCAATCGGTGGAGAGATCGGTGGAATCGAATGGACGCTCGAGCAGGTCTTGGCGATACCTGCCGCCTCGACTGAGGCCGACTCGTGGATCTGTCGCTCAGCAATCTCGGCCTGGGAAAAGGTGACGTTACGTGAGCACGTCGCGCCGACCGAGATGAGTGGTGGGACCGATGCGAACATCCTTCGAGTGCGGGGCATTCCGACCGTGCGTGTCGGCATGGCAAAGGTCGACACGGGCACGACACCGCTCGACTTTCAAGAAGGCATGAACACGGTCAGCCTGGCGGCGATGGCGGAGCTCACGGAGCTGCTCGTACGGTGTGCCATTGACACGTGCAGCCGACAGCTGGGCGAGGTCGCAGGATGAGCTTCGACGCCACCGAGGCCATGGAAGTGACCCCGTGTCCGAGACCTTCCTATGTGGAGGGTCCTGATGGTCCGTTGCACATCGTCCAGTGCGGCGAGGGCGATCCGGTCCTGTTGATCCATCAGACGCCTCGCTCATGCGACGAATATCGAGAGCTGCTGCCGATCCTCGGCGCGAGATATCGCGCCATCGCGATGGACCTGCCAGGGATGGGAGGGTCGGCTCCGTCGCGTGTCCCGTCAATCGAGCAGTACGCAGCTTCGGCACTCGCAGTTCTCGATGCTCTCGGAGTCCAGCACTGCGACGTCGTCGGTCACCACACGGGCGGCGTGGTCGCTCTCGAGCTCGCCGCAAGCCAACCGGAGCGAGTCCGTCGACTCGTGCTCTCCTCGACGCCGTGGGTCGATCGATCAGCGCGCCTGCGACGTCGTGATCGGCCTGCCGTCGACGAAGTCGAACCGAGCGGGGACGGGAGCCACCTGGTGAAGCTGTGGCAACAGCGCCAAGTCTTCTATCCCCCGGATCGACCGGATCTGCTTGAGCGTTTCGTGACCGACGCCTTACGAGCTACTGACGTCGCTGCGGGTCATCGAGCGGTTGGTCGCTATGAGATGGAGCGGCGTGTGGAGCTCGTGGTTGCGCCCACCTTGTGTATCGGCCACGAGGATGACATGTTCGCCTTTCCCGACCACCACGAGCTCTTGTCGAGGATCGCTGGCGCCACGAGCCAGACAATCGCCGGCGGAATGGTCCCACTGGAGTGGCGAGCGGCCGAAGTGGCCGAAGCAGTGATGGCGTTCCTCGGCGCTGGAGACTGAGCCGAGCCGAGCCGAGCCGAGCCGAGCTGAGCCGGACAGGACCGGGTAGCGCTGGGCTGAAAGCCTTACAGGGCTTGCGCGCGGAGCTCGTCGATGCGATCGAGCTCTCGACGGTCGCCGAGGCGTTCGAAGCGCAACAGGGCGAACGGGACGTTGCCATTGCGCCACAGCCAGTCGTGAAACTCACGGAGCGAGAAGCTCTCCCCCTCGGCGATCCGACAGTCGGCGAGCAATCGCAGCAGCTGGAGCTTGCCGATCGTGTACGACAGTCCCTGTGCAGGAATCGCCGCAAACATCGCCGCCTCCTCCTCGGCTGTCGCACGATCCATCGGTACACGCTGTTCGAGCAGTGCCCCCGCATCGCCGATCGTCAGCTCGCCGAGCGCCAAGCGGACGTCGACCTCGACACGCAGTGCCCGAAGCCGCATGAAGTTGTAGATGATCCGACGTGTGATCGGTGCATCGTCGAACAATCCGGCCTGGCTCAGCATCTCCTCGTTGTAGAACGCGATGCCTTCATTTGGCACGGAGTCGAAGAAGTGGCGCCGAGCCGGCCTGGCGTCTCGCCAGGCAAGGGCCATCTGTTGATAGTGGGCGCCTTCGTGGACGATTCCGGCACGGGGATCGGCGGCGTTTGCCCGGTAGAAGTAGGAGAGCGTCTCTGAGGGCACGGGCACGTAGCTGATGCCGTCCTGGTCGAGTCGATCCGGGCCGGTCAGATCGTCACTCACGCCGAGCCAGCGGATGGGTTCGAGATACGCCGGGCGAGGTGCGTTGAGGTAGTGGCGCAGCGACACGGGCTGAGTAAGGAGATCGTGCTCCTCGTAGTAGTCACGCACTTCGAGCTCGGCCACACGCTCGCGCTCGGCCTGTGCAGATGCACTCGCTGGTAGCGGCGGCCAGGCCGCATCCGGGGCGCGTCGCTGCTCGAACATCTCGAAGGCGACGGAGCGGTCCCACTCCTGTCGTCCTGCGGCGAGCAACTCGGTCGGGGTGAACGGGAGCAGCGCGACGTCGTAGATGTAGCGCGAGAACGCCTGGAAACCCACCCCCTTGAGCGGGGTCGCATCCCTGACCGCATCTGCCAACCAGGCTGCAAAGCGATCGAGTGCCATGCGAGCTCCGGTGCCGGCTCGAGCGACCTGGTCGTGCCAAGGCCCGGGCAGCTCGGGCGTCAGCGCGTCCAATGCGGCGAGCAGGTCGCGCCCTGCCGTCGAAGCGACGCCGAGGGCAACCTCTGCCAGCTCCCGAGTGAGATGGCCGGCGCAGTTCGCCACACCTGCGTCGAGGGTCGGGCCACACGACTCAAGGAGGGTGACGACCTGCTTCGCCCGTGCCCCGTCTATCGGTCCCGGTGGTAACAACAGGTCGTAGAGCGTTCCCATCGACTGGTCGATGTAGAACCACGGGTCGCGACGCCACGACATGACCGTCTCGATCTCATACGTCGCTCGTGCAAGTGCCGAGGCGAGTAGTCGGGCATCGCAGTAGAGCGCCCGCGCCTCACGTTGCTCGGAGAGATCGATATCGGCTGTTCCACCGGGCGCACCTGCGCTCAAAAGTCCAAGTGCGTCAAGCTCGCCGGCGAAGCCCGCGAGGTCGAGTCGATAGCGCTCGACGTCTTCCGCTGTCCAACGTGGAACCCAACCCGCACGTCGGTCGACCCGAGGCAAGTCGTCGCGCGTCCTTGGCATCTCGTCTCGGCGCCACGACCAGAACCGCTCCGTCAGCTCGTCAAGAGCCTCCGCACGCGCTGCTGTGTCACTTGGGGGACTCACAGCCTCTCGTCAATCGGCCGGGGCTCACTCCTCCAACACGCCGACGACCATCCGGGTGCGACGGCCACCACGACGGGCTCCTCAGTACGGCACTTGTCCATGACCACAGGGCATCGTGGATGAAATCGGCAACCCGGCGGAGGCTTGGCGGGGTCGGGCACGTCCCCGCTCAGCTCGACAGGCAGCGTCGAGTGCGCGCCAGGATGTGGGATCGCGCCGATGAGGGCCGAGGTGTAGGGGTGCGAGGGGTCTGCCCAGACCGGTGCTGTGGTTCCACTTTCGACGATCTGGCCGAAGTACATCACGACCGTCCGATGAGCGATCTTGCGCACGACGGAGAGGTCGTGGGAGATGAAGAGCATTCCGAGACCGGACTCCGTGGCAATCGACGCCAAGAGATTGGCAATCTGAGCCTGCGCGGAAGCATCCAGAGCGCTGATCGGCTCGTCGGCCACGATGCAGGACGGCTCGGTGGCCAGCACGCGCGCGATGGCAATGCGCTGGCACTGTCCCCCGGAGAACTCGTGCGGGTAGCGCGAGGCGATGCCGGCAGAGAGCCCGACTCGTTCGAGCAGAGTCGCCACACGTGCTTGTGCCTCGTCATCGCCAAAGCTTGCGCCCGTCCCCAGTCGAATGGCATCGGCAATCTGCTTGCCCACGCGACGTCGAGGGTTCAGCGATGCATACGGGTCCTGGAAGACCATCTGGAGTGAGCGAAGGGATTCGGGCCGAGCCCGACGCGTGATCGCTTCGACGGGCACACCGCGATAGCGAACTTCTCCCGCGCTCGGCGCGACGAGACCGACTGCGGCTCGACCGAGCGTCGACTTGCCGCATCCAGATTCACCGACGAGGCCGACGATCTCACCGGGTCCTACGGTGAGGCTCGCACCGATCACCGCCCGCCCGGGAGCATGGCCGCGTCGGTGATAGGAGACGTCGACCGACACGAGCTCGAGGAGATTCGATTGCTCCCCCGATGCTCCGACTGGCGTGCTCGAGATCGCCGTCAGCTCGCTCATGACGTCGTCGCAAAGGGGTCGATGTCGCATGCGACGCGCCGGGCAGGGGAAACGGCGCGGATGCGAGGGATGACCGAGCGACACGACTCTTCGGCCCATTCGCACCGAGGGTGAAAGGCACAACCTGCAGGCATCGCGTCGAGGCTCGGCGGCGCGCCGCCGATGGGGACCATCGGGGCACCTTCTGCAGAGGCTGCCGGCAGTGATCGCATGAGACCCTGGGAATAGGGGTGCCTCGGCGCACCGAGCACCTCGCGTGTGATGCCGTACTCGGCGACACGGCCGCCGTAGAGCACGCAAAGCCTGTCGGAGATGGTCGACAGCACGCCGAGGTCGTGCGTGATGATCAACACGGAAAACCCGCGCTCTCGCCGGAGTCGGTCGAGGAGGCGGAGGATGCCCGCCTGCACGGTGACATCGAGAGCGGTCGTGGGCTCGTCGGCGACGAGGAGGCTGGGCTCACAGGCAAGCGCCATGGCGATGGCAATGCGCTGGCGCATGCCACCGGAGAACTCATGCGGATGGGCGGCGAGCGCCCGCTCGGGATCAGGGATGCGAACGGCGCCCAGCATCTCGATAGCTCGCTCGCGTGCTTGTTCCTTCGAAAAGCCCAGATGCGCTCGGACATGCTCGGTCATCTGCACTTCGATGCGCAGCATCGGGTGGAGGGAGGTCATGGGGTCCTGAGAGACCAGTGACACCCCGACGCCTCGCACCTCGCGCAGCTGCCTTGGTTTCAGACCGAGAAGTTCCTTGCCCTCGAAACGAACGCTACCTCCGGTCCGGGCACCAGCCGGAAGCAGACCGAGCAGGGCGAGAGCGGTGAGCGTCTTGCCCGACCCGCTCTCCCCCGCTACGCCGAGAATCTCGCCCGAAGGAATGGCAAACGACACCCCGTCCACGGCGCGTCGCAGCCCTCGAGATGTTCGCAGCGAAACCGTGAGGTTTTCCACCTCGAGCACGTGGCCTGCATTCATTTACGCAGCATCCGAGCGGTCCTTGGGTCGAGCATGTCTCGCAGTGCATCGCCGATGAAGTTGAAGGACAGCACAACCGTCAAGATGGCCAGACCGGGGAAGAGGCCAATCCACCAGCTGGAAAAGTTCGCCACACCCTCGGAGACCATGGCTCCCCACTCAGCCGTGGGCGGCTGAGCCCCAAGTCCGAGAAACGAAAGCCCGGACAACAGCAGCACGGCGTTGCCGACGTCCAGCGATGCCAGCACCAGAACTGGGCCGGCAACATTCGGGCGGAGCTCGACCCACATCGTCCGCCAGCCCGACGATCCGAGCAGTCGCGCCGAGGTCACGTACTCAGACGAGCGGGCGCCGAGGACGAGACCGCGCGTGAGGCGTGCGTAGGACGGCCAGGAGACGACAATGACGGCAAGCACCGCATTACGAAGCGATGGACCCAGTGCTGCAGTCACGGCGAGGGCGAGGATGATGCCCGGGAACGCGAAGACCAGGTCGGCAATGCGCATGATGATCGAATCCACCACCCCGGCGAAGTAACCCGCGATCGCACCGAGGGCCGATCCAATGGCGAGCGAGCAGACGACCAGCAGCAGTGCGAGCGGTAGCGACACTCGGGCGCCGTAGAGCACCCGGCTGAGCACATCACGACCGAGCTCGTCGGTACCGAGAAGGTCGGCATGCGATGGAGCCAGATTCAATCCGGCGAACTGGAGATTGGGCTGATCGGGTGCGAGCTGCGCCGCGAAGATCGCCACGACGATCCACGCCAGGATCACCGTTGCCCCGGCGATCGCCAGCGGTTGTCGCCATGGCGGCCGAAGAGCGGCGCGGTCCTTGCGGTTCAGCCGCTCGACGAGCTGGTCCTCGGTCCGTGTCCCTGCTTCGAGCGGAAGGGCTTCGAGAAGCATCGGCGTGCCGTCAGGCGACATGGTCATCGGAGCTCGATCCTCGGGTCGAGCACGCTGTAGGAAAGGTCGACGAGCAGGTTCACGATGATGTAGATGATGGCGACGACGATGCTCACACCCATGATCGCTGGAAGATCGAGGTTGATCGCGCTTGTGTAGGCGTACTCCCCGATGCCCTGCCACGAGTAGATCTGCTCCACGAACACGGTCCCCGAGAGCAAGCTGCCAAATGCCAGCCCTGCCACAGTTGCAATGGGAAGCAGCGCGGGGCGCATCACATGACGCCGGATGACCGTCCACTCCGAGAGTCCCTTGGCTCGGGCCGTCCGGACGTAGTCGTTGTTGATCACCTCGAGCACGGCGGCGCGCGTGAAGCGCAGGACCGTTCCTACCGTGAAGATCCCGAGCACGAACGCCGGCAGGATCAGGTGTTCGAGTGCATTGACGAACATCGAGCCCTGGCCGTGCAGGAGCGAGTCGATGGTGTAGAAGCCGGTGATCTTCGTCGGCGGCGTCAGGCCCGGGCTGAGCCTCCCCCCGCTCGGCAGCCATCCAAGACGGAAGAAGAACAGATAGAAGGCGAAAAGTGCGACCCAAAAGGTCGGCATCGAGACGCCGAGCAGACTGAAGATCCGTAGTCCGGCGTCAATGGGCTTGCCGCGTCGAATAGCCGCTACGACGCCGAGACCGACCCCGACGATGATCGAAAAGATGATGGCGAAGATTGCAAGCTCGAAGGTTGCCGGTACGTACTGAGAGAGATCGGTCAACACGGCTCGATGGCTCTGCTCCGAGACACCGAGATTGCCGTGGAGCAGCTTCCACAGGTAGATGAAGTACTGCTCGACGACGGGCTTGTCGAGACCGTATTCGTGATCGAACGCCTTGACGATTGCCGGATCCCCGAGCGCTCGCTGACCGAGGTTCGCCGTGGCCGGATCGCCGGGGACGACGTGGGTGAGGACGAAGGCGACCAGCGTGATGCCGAAGATGAGCACGACGCCGATACCCAGTCGTCGTGCGAGGAACCGGCCGAGCCCGGCGGGTGTTACCCGCCGGGCTCGCGTCCGGTTCACCGATGGTGCGATGGCCAATTAGCCGAGGTTGCGCAGGTCGACGAGCCAGAGGCCGTTCGCCTGAAGGTTCTTGATGCCCTTGGTCCCGACGACGACCTCTGCGGTCTGGATCAGCGGGATGAACGGACCTTCGGCGTTGAGCGTCCTCTGGAACGTCTGGTAGGCGGCGTCACGGGTCGGACCTGTCGTCTCCGCCACCTTCTGCGCCTGTGTGGCGATCGCCGGTGCCTCAAGTGAGGTCCAGCCAGCGCGCAGCCCGACGAGGTTGCCTGGTGCGAACACGAGGTAGTCGCTGGCGTCCGGGTAGTCCGGACCCCAGTACCACAGCCCGAACGCCTCGGTTCCGGCACGGTAGGTTCCAAGCGCCACCTCGACCGACTGAGGCTGCAAGGTGACGTCGAAGCCGACCTGGTCGAGGTACTGCTCCACGCGGGCAGCCGCGTCGTCGAAGCTGAGACCGTTGACCGTGATGGCCGTGGGGTAGGTCAGCGTCAACTTCGGATGTCCGAGCCCAGACTTCGCAAGCCACTGCTGAGCCTGAGTGAGGTCGTACTTCGCATCGGCACTTGCGGGCAGCGAGCCCGCGAACACCGTCGGAATGACCCCTGGTGACTGCACCGAACCCTTGCCGGCGAGGGTCAGAAGGCCGGAGTAGTCGATGCCGTAGCGGATGGCCTTTTGCACGTCGGGGTTCGAGGAGATCGTCGAGATCTTGGGGTTGTCGTTCGCGAACATGAAGAGCACGTTCGGCGAGGGACCGTTCTTGATCTGGACGCCACTCATACCCGTGTCTTCACTCGGGTCGAGGTCGAGCGCGATCTCGTTCGTTCCGCGCTGGACGTCCAGCTTCTCGATCGCTGCAGTCGCCGTGTTGCGAAGCACGACGGTCGAGTACGCCGGAGCTGGTCCCCAGTAGTTCGGGTTGGCGGTCAACACGACCTGGGAGGTCGTGCTGAACGACTTCAAGATGTAGGGACCCGATCCGGCCGAGTTGTCGTTCAGCCAGTTCTCCGCCGTGTCCTTGGTCGAGGCATTCGCTGCGTCTGTCCCACCATGAGCTGCGACGACCTTCTCGTTCAAGATGCCAGTCGCCGGGTTCGGAAGGATGAAGGGAAGACCCGGGTTCGGCGTCTTCGACGTCATCACGACCGTCTCGGGGCCGTCGGCGGTGATGGTCTCACCTGCGAGTAGGAAGGAGGGGTTGCCCTTCAGGTTCACCATCCGGTTCAACGACCAGACGACGTCTGCCGAGGTCACCGGGGTGCCGTCGGAGAACTTCGCCTTGGGGTTGAGGTGGAAGATGAACTTCTTCGCGTTGTCGAGCGATTGGTAGGACGTTGCGAGGTCGGGAACGACGGCCTTGAAGTTGCCGCCTTGGAACGTCACGAGCGTGTCGTAGAGAGCGTTGTCTACGAGCTCTCCGGTCGGCTCGAACATGTGACCGGGGTCAGCAGTCACGAGCTCGAAGGAGTTGTCAATCACGAGCGTGCGACCGCTCGTGGCTTTGGGCCGAGTCGACGCAGACGATGCCGTCACGGACCCGATGGCTCCCACCACCAGGCCTGAGACGGACAACAGTGCGGCGAGCCCTCCTGCGGCTTGCTTTTTCACCTGTCCTCCAGTTGTCGGAATCGGGAGATTCTTCCGGGTTGCATGGCGGTTGGCAACCCCAGCGGTTCGCCCAGTGGACCCGATTCGACAAACATCCAGCTCTCCGGCGTGAATTGAGCCCGAGACCATTGCCGGAACCGTGCGCCGAGCACCAGTCCGGCTCGGTCGCCGTAGGCTCGCCGACGCAGAAGCGACGAGTCCGCTGGATGGGACTCAGCCGTTGCCAGGCCGTCACCAAGTCCAAGCCAGGCCGTCGCCAGGCGGTCACCAAGCTGGTCGAGCGAGAAAGGAGAGCGTCGTGAACTACCTCAGTGGGCACTGGTCGCTTGATCCATTTGTCGCTCTCGTCGCTCTGGCCGTCGTCGTCCACGAGATCGGTCTTGCGCACCTCGCGGCCCGCTCGCGCGCGTCGCGCTCAAGGGAGCGACGTCGCCGCTCGTATGCGTTCTACAGCGGTCTCGCTCTTCTTCTTCTGAGCGTGTGCTCCCCCATCGACTACTGGGCAGGCAACTACTTCTTTCTCCACATGATCGAGCACATCCTGGTGATGTTCTTCGCACCGGTCCTGATCGTGATCGGGGCGCCGTGGCTGCCGCTCGCTCATGGATTCCCGGTGCGCTGGCGGCGCACGATCGGCCGAGCGGTACTGCTCTCGGACTGGGCGGCACCGCTGCGCCGTCTCGGCGGGTTCTTGTCGAAGGGCCCCGTGGGCGTGATCGGCTTCAACCTCGTCATGATCGTGTGGCACATTCCTGCAGCTCTCGACCTCGCTCAGGACAACCACTCCGTGCACGTCTGGGTGATGCTTCTCAGCTTCTTCGTCAGCGGGATCTTCTACTGGCTGCAGATCTTGCCCTCGTATCCCATCAAGCCCAAGCTCTCGAGCGCAGGTCAGATCTGGGCGATCATCGGCACGAACGGTCTGATGTTCCTCATCGCCATGACCTTGTCGATTTTCACGAACAGCTCGTGGTACTCGGTGTACAACCACATTCCCGGTGTCACACTCTCACCATTTGCTGACCAGCAGATTGGTGCAGCCATCTTGTGGGTGTGTGGCGATTTCTGGGCAGTGCCAGCCCTGATCGTCGTCGTGCGCCGTGTCATCGCCCACGACGGCGACCTCAACGCCGTGCTCGATCGAGCTCTCGGTCGGCGCGCCGACGCCCACGTCGGCGAGATCTCATGACAAAGGAGTCCTCGATGCCCGTGCTCGCTCGCAAATGGTGGGCGCTGATCGCCGTCTGTACGGCCACGTTCATGTTGCTTCTCGACATCACGGTGGTGAACGTCGCGCTACCCTCGATCCAGACGAGTCTGCACTCCTCATTCAGTGACCTTCAATGGGTTGTCGACGCATACTCGCTGACACTCGCCGCATTTCTGCTTACCGCCGGTGTCATCGGTGACATGTTCGGCCGGCGAGAAGTCTTTGCTATAGGTCTCGGAGTCTTCTCGATCTCCTCGCTCGTCTGCGGTCTGTCGACGACCTCGCTGATGCTCAATCTCGCTCGAGGGGCCCAAGGTGTCGGCGGTGCGATCATGTTCGCCACGTCCCTCGCTCTGATCGCGTCCGCTTTCTCCGGCCGCGAACGGGGCACGGCCTTCGGTATCTACGGAGCGGTCACCGGTGGAGCGATCGCCATCGGACCCTTGGTGGGAGGTGCGCTCACGAGCGGGCTCAGCTGGCGATGGATCTTTTTCGTCAATGTACCGATTGGAGTCGTGGCGATCGCGATCACGCTCGCCAAGATCGAGGAGTCAAAAGAAGGTATGCGTCGGCGCCTCGATCTGTTCGGACAGACGACGTTCTCTGTCGCTCTGTTCCTTCTCGTATTCGCCTTGGTGCGCGGAAACGACGACGGATGGTCGAGCACGCTCGTCGTCAGCCTGATCGTCGCAAGTGTCGTCCTGCTCGTCGCGTTCGTCGTGGGCGAATGGCGCCAGCGCGAGCCGATGCTCGACCTGCAGCTCTTCAAGCGCCCGGCAATGGTCGGTGTTTCCGTCGTGGCGTTTTGTCTGTCCTCGTCGATCTTTGCGATGTTTCTCTACATCACGTTGTTCATCCAAGATGATCTTGGCTACGGGGCACTAGCGGCCGGTGTCCGATTCCTCCCCATCACCATGTTGGCATTTGTTGCCGCCCCATTCGCCGGCAAGCTGAGTGTGCGCTTCCAGTCCCGCTTCATGCTCGGCACCGGGCTTATCCTCGTCGCTGTGGGCTGTGAGCTCATGGCCCACGTCCACGCGTCCTCCGGCTGGACGGTCCTCCTACCGGGTTTTGTGGTCGCGGGCCTTGGCATCGGCACGGTCAACCCGGTGTTGGCATCGTCGGCGATCAGTGTCGTGCCTCCACAGCGAAGTGGCATGGCCTCCGGCACGAACAGCACCTTCCGCCAGGTTGGGATCGCCACGGGGATCGCAGCGCTTGGCGCCGTGTTCCAGAGCCAGATCGTGTCGAAGACCGATGGGGCGCTCCGGGTGTCGAGCGCGGGCCGCGCCGTCTTGGCCCACGGGGGAAGCCAGCTCAGCGCAGCCCTCACCGGCGGAGCTGTGCGCAGCGCTGCGAGCAACATCTCGTCGGGAACGGCTCGCACCGCACTTCTCGGCGCCTATCGGGTCGGCTTCGCATCCTCGATCGATCACCTGATGACCATTGCCACAGTCATCGCAGCTTGTGGAGCCGTTGCTGCTCTGTCACTCGTGCGCCAGCGGGACTTCGTGCCGAGCCACGATGCGACGAGCGCCAGTTCGCAACAGGCCGACGTCAGCAGTGCAGACTCTCAGACCGGCGCACCCGCCAGCATCGCTTCGCAGTGATCGACGTCGACCGCTGGTGAGTACAGGAACCCCTGCCCAAGTAGCCAGCCAACGGCGCGCAAGGCACATGCTTGTTCGTCACGCTCGATTCCCTCAGCGATCGCCACGAGTCCCACCGCGTCCGCGAGATGCTGAATTGCCGTAACGAGGACCATGCTGCGATCCGAGTACGGCAGCTCGGCAGTGAAGGACGAGTCGATCTTGACAACGTCAAAGTCGAAGCGGCGCAGATACGACAGTGACGAGAATCCCGTACCGAAGTCGTCGAGCGCCAGTCGAACACCAGCGGACCGGAGCGTATCGAGGCACGCAATCGTCTCGGCGTCGTCCTCGAGTAGGACGGTCTCGGTCACCTCGACGACAAGCGCGCGCGGTGGAATCTCGCTGCTCACGACGGACGAGGTGATCGTCTCGATGACGCTGCGGTTCGCCAGCGAGCTCGGCGACATGTTGACCGAGACCCAGAGGTCCTCACCGCGCATGGCTTGGTCCCAAGAATCGCGTTGCCCACGCCAGCGCGCCAAGTCAGCGACAGCGCGCTGTGCGACCCAGCAGCTGAGATCGTCGATAAACCCGGATGCTTCAGCTGCCGGCAGGAACGCATCGGGATAGATCAATCCTGCCGTCGGGTGACGCCAGCGGACGAGGCCTTCAAATCCGCGTATCGAGCCGGACACGAGGTCAATGACCGGCTGATACCAGAGCTCGAGTTCCTCCAGCGTCGGGCGGGCGTCGGGTCCGAGTCCGACTCTCGCTCTGGACTCACCCTGAGAGCCCGTCTGTACGCTGTGGATGACATCGAGTAGCTCGGCCAGCGTCTGCGTCTTGCTCACCCACGCGGAGGACCCCGCCTCGGCCATCGCACGACGGCTTCGTGCCCCATCTCGGCCGGTGAGCGCGATCACCTTGGTCCCTGGGCGCTCTCGCCGAATCAGTTCCGTTGCTCTCGCGCCGGTCATGTCGGGAAGCTGGAAATCCATCAACACGACGTCCGGGTGGTCGACTCGAGCGCGATCGACGCCAGCTCTTCCGGAGTCCGCAATGCCGATCACGTCGAGATCGGGGTCGGACTCGACGCCCTGGAGCAAGCTCTGGGCAAAGATCTCGTGGTCGTCGACGATGAGGATCCGCACCGGAGCGATCATCGAGGATCGCCCAGCATCCCAGTCGGTAGTGCACACGTGTGATCTCCCCACTCCGTGGGTGCTGGAGGGTCGTACACGAGGTCGAGACAGCTGCGCGCGATCCCCACGACGGTCTCCACGTCGTAGGTCAACACGAACTCATACCGACGTTCGCCGTCCTCGACGTCGTCTCCGATATCTCGAGCGAGAAGCATGACGGCATGGCTGGGGTGGACGATGATCACCGCCCATGACGTCGCCATCGGGCTTCCAGGGTCGAGCTCGGCACATCGAACACCTTCGAGGTCACGGTCGATGCCGTTCGGTCCGAGCACGGCCACGTAGCTGCAGCGCCGGGCGATCTGTTCCACCCGCTCGCCAGTCAACGTCGTGAAGCTCTGCGAAGAGTCGAACATCGTGACGACGACCGGTGGCGTTGACAGTGACTGAGCACGTAGTTCCAGCGCCTTGCTCACCGTCACGAGCAGATTTTTCTTCGCCACTCGAATCTTGTGAGCTTCCACCAGATCCCACGGGTCCTTCGGAGCCGTCGAGCGGGGTCGATGCCGGACCAGTCCTCTACCTGCTGCCAAAGCACCGTCCAGATCCCCCGGGTAACCGAGATACCAGCCCTGGCCAAGTGTTGCGCCGAGGGCGACTGCCTGCTGGAGCTCGGCGCGTGTCTCGATTCCCTCGGCGATGACCGTTGCACCGCTGCGCTCGGTGTACGACGTGAGCGACGTGACCACTCGGGCAGCGTCGATCGAAAGACGAGACTGCAAGAACGAGCGGTCGAGCTTGATCACGTCGGGGGCAGCGATCGTCAAGAGACCGAGCGCATTCGGATTGGCGCCGACGCCGACCAGTGCAATGCCCCAACCCGAGGCGCGAAGTCGAGCTATGCAGCGAAGCGTTTCGGCAGGCCGGGACGCGAGAACGATCTCCGGGACTTCTGCAACTGGCTGACAGTGCCCGTGGGGCACCTCGAGAATCTTCTCGATGTGATGGAGGCTGATCGTGCTTGGCTCCAAGTTGACGAACAAGGCGAACGACCGAGGTGCCCCTTGTGCGACGGCAGTGCCGAGCGCCGTCTGGACACAGGCCACGTCCAGAAGCGCAACGCTCCCGTCCTCGACAGAGCGCGAGAATGCGGTCAGCGGATCCATGCCCAGAGCCGGCCAGCGAGCGAACGCCTCAGCGCCAACTTGCTCTCGGGAGAAGAGATCGACGATTGGCTGAAAGACCGCCTGCCGGATTGTCTCGTCGAGCAGATCAACGGTCGCTCCCGGCAACTGCTGCATCAGTTCATCTCTCTCTCGTGGATCATGAGCGATGGCGTACGCGACGCAGCACGGGTGCGATGAAGCTCTCGATGCCCTCACCTTCTACAGCGACCAGAAGCGCGTCCAAGTGAAGTCCGAAGTTCACGGTCGGAAGTGATTGCTTCAAATGCATCTCCTCTGGGCGCCGCCCCGCGCAGTCGGACTATGTCTCGGAGTAGTCCAGCCAGCGCATCGCCACAATGGCTACGTCGTCATCGAACCCGCCGACATGGTCGGAGCTGCCACATTCGACGAGCTGTGTCAGGAGGTAGTCCAATGCGCCCGTCGTGTTCAGCGCATGATGTGCGAGGCGGCCAAGACCAGCATCGATGCTCTCGCCGCGGCGCTCCACGAGCCCGTCGGTAAAGGCGAGGAGCGTCGAACCTGGCGCGATGACGAGCGTCGTCGACAGATACGTCGAGCACCGCATGCCAAGTGGTGGACCGATCGGCGTGTCCACGTAGTGCGCTTCGGTAGGCGAAATCACCAGCGGCGGGAGATGCCCGGCGCTCGCCAGCGTGACCGAATGCTCCTCGAGATCCACGACTGCGACGAGCGCAGTCGAGAAGTGGGCGTCGTTCGTCACATCGAGCTGACTCGAACACAGCTCGAGAACGACGTTCGGAGCGTGTCCTTCGAGAAGGTACGCGCGAACCGTGAACCGCAGGCGCGCCATCACGGCAGCGGCACTCACGCCCTTGCCCGAGACGTCGCCAATGGCAAAACCGACGTGGTGATCGTCGATGGCGATGATGTTGAACCAGTCGCCACCGACTTGGACCCCACGCGCACCGGGAAGGTAGCGCGAGGCGATCTCGAGGTTGGCGATTGTCGGGAGCCCGGCGGGAAGCAACGCCCGCTGAAGTGTTTCCGCAATGGTGCGCTGCTCGCCGTAGAGCTCGTCGAGCTGCGCGTAGAGACCGCTGATCTTGGCGGCGTCAAACTCCGCAGCGTGTCGTCGCCGGACAACTTGCTCGCTGGCAATCGTCGCGACCGCGGTAACGAGCATGCCGCCCACAAGGACGATCCACTGAAGATCTTCACTCAAGGTGCCGCCCATCGGAGCGCTCGCTTGTGCGGCGAAGGTCAGTGACGTGTCGCCAAAAGGAATCGTCGCGGTGACGACGTCACCAGAGAGCGGAAGGTCGTGCGGGGCTACGTCGGTGGTGGCGAGGTCGGCGGCCGTGACAGCTCCGAGATACGTCGCGTAATCGAGATTGGAGAACGCGGGATTGCTCTCAATGGAGACACGTCGATCGGACGGGATCGCGCGCTCGGCTAGGACCACGAACCGGGAATCGGTCCTTCGTCCCACGGCGTAGGCAATTCTCTCGCTCGTCCCATGCACAACAGGCTGGACGAGGAACGTCGTGCTGCGCGCCGCTCGGCCCACGAAGGACTCCGCCAGCGAACTCGGGCCAAGTGCTCTTGTAGTGCCAATCGCTGCGACCGGGGCGTAGCCTGCGCCTCGACGCTCCCACAGCGATGCATCGACAAACAGCCCCCGTGGGCCCACCGCACTCGCCAGAGTCGATGCAAAGTCAGCGGCATCGCCTGACGTGGCAATGGCCACGTCGAGGGCGTCGGTCAGCGGAGCTTGCAACTGCACGATCGTCGCGGAAAGCAACTCCTTTGCCTGTCGCGTCTGCACCTCGAGGAGACGATGATCGTTGTGCTCGTTGAGCGTGGAAGCAACGACCGTCGATACGCCGGTGATGACGAGGCCGATCAGGCCGACGCCCAAACCCGCACGACTCAACCACGAGGAGCGGCGAGCGATCGCCGCTGGAGCAGTCACCGCCCTCTCATGGCGCGATAGCGCCGTATGAGCTCGTTCGTCGAGGAGTCGTGCGTCAGCTCCGGCTCGTGCTCGTCGGTCAGCTCGGGAATGATGCGCACGGCGAGCGCCTTTCCGAGCTCGACACCCCACTGGTCGAACGAGTCCACCCCGAACAGCACGCCTTGGGTGAAGACCGAGTGCTCGTAGAGCGCAATCAGCACGCCGAGGATGCGCGGTGTCAACACTTCACCGAGAATCACCGTGGTGGGTCGGTTGCCTTCCATCACCCGATGCGGCACGACAGATTCGGCGGTGCCTTCGGCTCGGACTTCGTCTTCGGTCTTGCCGAAAGCAAGCGCTTCCGCCTGGGCAAAAACGTTCGAAGTCAAGATGTCGTGGTGATCACGGATCTCGTTGAGGCTCTTCGCGAAGCCGATCAGGTCGACGGGGATGAGCTTCGTCCCCTGGTGGATCAGCTGGTAGAAGCTGTGTTGTCCGTTCGTCCCTGGCTCGCCCCAAAAGATGGCACCGGTCTCGTAGTCGACCCGCTCGCCGTCGAGCGTGACGTGCTTGCCGTTCGACTCCATCGTGAGCTGCTGCAGATAGGCCGGAAA
>Ga0116230_10002725_pt1 | contig 17044 bp, 15 predicted proteins | sample S1TSphfallax_3_FD_88678 | JGI IMG/M metagenome (GOLD analysis project Ga0116230, IMG submission 88678) | Host-associated microbial communities from peat moss isolated from Minnesota, USA - S1T2_Fd - Sphagnum fallax MG | ecosystem: Host-associated > Plants > Peat moss > Unclassified | place...
ATATATAATTTTATGAATCAATTATTATTATTATTTTGGATAGGTAAATTAATTAATGAATTGAAAGTAATCAATTAATTAGGAAAATAATTATTTGTAAAAAATTATTTATATTATTTTGGTCATTCATGTTTTAATAAAATAATCTCAATTTTTTTTGGGTTGGCCAAATATTATTGTCTCATTTGACTAGTCAAAGATCCACCAATTTTACTAGTAAGAAAAACCAAGGGTCAAAATATATATGTTCAACATGATTTGACCAAAATGATTGCTTGGTCGGGTTGGATTTTGTCACTTTTGTGTTGTTGTTAACTAATTTTCCTCATCAAATAAATCATGGATTCTTATAATGATGGAATTGAGAAGAAACTAAAGTGAACTTGGTAAAATAGTTTAGTAATTAGTCTTATGGATGAATATTCATGGATAAAATTTGATGAATTTTCATGATGAAATGAAGATTATCCATTAAATTTTATTCCGTTGATGAAAGTTAGCCAAATATCAACCATGATTTGTAACATGAAACCATGGGATTAGGTAGGACTATAAAGGAATCTAGTGACAATTTGTGACTAGCAAAACTCATGCCACCTATTATGTCATGTTCCTTTGACACATGACTAATTTTTTCCCCTAACCCCAACATTGTAATGATATATATATAAGCATTAAACAACAATGGAATCTTTAAACCAACATGACTAACACAAAAAACTAACATAACATGTAGATGAAACTTTAAGAATGAAGTTTAAATAAGCTTTTATGAATGAAATAAAAATTTCAACAATATTTCATGAATTATTTTTATGGCATATTGAAATTTCATGATGTTTGTATCCATGAAAGTGTAGAAATTTTTATCCAATAGAATTTGAGTTTTATTCATTTCTATCGCCTCATAACAAAGGTGACAAAAATGGGCCATTTGCCCAATTGCCTCCACCTCACAAAAACGTGCAAATTGAATCAAGTGGCTCGACATAATCAAATTATTATAACTTTCAATTTATTATGAAGGTCTTTGAACATTTTAAATTGTTTTCTTTGATTCCTTTGCACAATGTTTTAAAAACCTTAGACTATGTGGAGGTTTTGGCCAATAAAAAACACTTTGCTTAATGTTAGATAATCCAATGTCCAAGGTTTAATGTCAAGTCATGTTATGAAGGATGCCATGATGCATGGACATGTACAATGATGAAATTCAAAGTCACTCTTTTGGTTACAAGGATGGTCCTTTGCAAATTGAATTATTTCATTTGAATAGGTTAAAAAATCACCTAAGTGATGCCAAGGTTCTTGGAATTGGAAGGAGGTAGAGGTGTGGAAGAAAATGTGACATTTTGAATCAATGGAATTACAATTGCTAAAGGGTGGATGATTACATGTGGCCTTAAAGAACTTGTTCTTGATGAGGATCTACAATATATGGAACTACCAAATCACAAATTATGTCAATTTGGATATATAACCATTGATTCAACCAATTTTTGATGGACGTTATTTTTGGTCATTGTTTGCGTCCTATGATGAACATCACGTGTTGGAAGATGATGAGGAAAAAGAAATTGGTGTACGGAAAAAAAATAATACACGATTGTTAAAAGGATGCATAAAGACTCAAATGTGGATTGTTTTGTTTCAAAGATTGAAAAACCTTTTTATGATGAGGCAAGTGTAATGTGAGTGTATGCATATGTTGCTATATCAATTAAAGCTAACATTTTATTTCTGATGAAACATTTATCATCAAACAATAATTTTGGGACTTGTTGTTTGGAAATAAAATATCTTATGTCTAGGATGTTCTAAACATATTGCATGAAAAAACAAATTAAAAATGAAAGGTCATTAGAATACAAGGAAAGGATATTCATGAAACTTTTACTACATTATTGTTGGGTTGGCACAATTTATTTACTTGGCATATAAGCAAGAAAAATAACATGGTTGTAGACATAAGCCACAACACAACATTAGATGAAGAAACAACATTGTGCAATTAAGCAACTGGAATCCAATGTTCAATCACTCATTGGGTAATTTGTTGATATAATGCAACATGAAATGAACGCAATTGGGGTTGGTTGACATAACATTCACCTTTTAATTTTGAACACATGAAAAAATATTCAAGAATAGAACAATGATGTATGCCAAATTTCACACATATGTATACTTTTCATGTTAATTTGTAATTATGTAAATGTAAGAGGATGCATCAAATTGTGATGAACTTTAATCCTAAATCTGAAATAACCAAACTTTAACCTTCGATTGACATGTTGAATATGTGGGTTTATCTTAATTTTGATCCAAGGCACCTACATTCACATAAACATTACACAAGGCCAACAAACATGGGTACATTATGAACACAACAAATGTTGTCTATTGTCTGTCTATTGTCCATAAACCTAGTATCATCATCACAAACAATCAATGAGACAAATAATGATCAAATTTGGAATATCCACAGCACCAACACCATCACAACCTAACCTTTCCAACCAACTTTTAACCTTGTTAAACGAAAATGCATAAATTGGACATGATTAAAAAAACCTTTAATGTAATAAATTATGTTTTGAAAATTCATCACAAAATACAAACAATCCATGTGGCATTTGAAACTCACATCCCAAAACCTTGTCACAAAATGTTAAACCCAACCATGTGGTATATGAAATTTGCATTTCAAAATTTCAACCCAAAATGTTAAGCCCAACCATGGTTGACATTTTCCAAACCAAGGTCAAAACACAATGCATCCAACAGACACAAGTGGAAATGCACAATTTATGCACCACAAATCTCCACTTTGGTGATTTTTGTTCAAAAATTATGACATCAATTCAAATATTCATTTAGATTTGTTGATGGCACAACATTCCATGACCATTTGTATGGTGTAATCATGTGAACATACCAACACAATGTTGAATTGTCAAAAATTCTAAAACAACATTTCCTACACATGCCACCTTCTACACCTATAAAAACATTCCAAAAAAATTTGTTTCCAAATTCATTGAAACATTGCACACAAGTAGCTGCCCTTTCCAAGAACTTAATGGCATAATTAACACTTTAATCCAACTTTGTAGATAAAATATATGAATTTCCAAAAGAAATCCAATTAGTTCCAAAATAGAATTTGAAATTAATTAAATTGTTATTTTCATGTTCATTCACATGGCTAAAAATGTTGAAAATATTTTTTTTCAAAAAAAATCATCATTTGATCATAATCCATGTTCACCCACTAAACATAATGGCGAAGGATAAATGAAAATTGAACTACATCCAAATTGTTGACAAAATTATTACACTTGATGAAAAATTGAAAAAAAAACCTCACAAAATAAATAAATTTATTCCTAAAACACATGGCAAATTTAATTGGTGGCAAACATATTTTCTAGGTTTGGAAAAAAAAAAATTAAAATAAACAAATAGGAAATATAGATCAAACCCCACCCCTTCCCTACTTATTTTGAATGATGTGCCCCCAAATTTTTTAAAAGACCTAACTATGAGTCCCATATTGAAACAATGGAAAAAATAAATTGATCAAAGCATGTTCTCTAATTCACAACACTTCAAGGGTAGGAAGGTGTGTTGGAGCTTTGGGATGAGACTAAAAAAAACTCACAAGTAAAAAATCAAAATGAAGTCAACTTGCACAACCAAGGAAAGAAGGCAATTAATGCAAGTTGAACGCAAGTGGTGCGACGAACTTAATAGAAACAACCTCGAACACAAGCTTTACATAATCCGTAACCTTTGGTAGGAGACGCCATTCCCCTCCCTTATCATATATTTTATGACTCTCCACGGGGTTACATCCAAATCGCATTTTTTCCTAGGACTCCCAAGTGGGAGTCCCAAAATTGGGACTTTTATTATTTTGAAAATTTGGACTCTCATATCTTCTTCAAATCAAGCCTTTCTTGAACATGCAAGGGCAATATCTTATAGCCCTTAAAAACATCTTTCAATAGTGTATTATACATTCCAATCAAAGATCATTTGACCCCTACTTTAAAAGAATTTGTGGTCGAGAGTCACTGGCCTTTCTTTTGATCATAACCCATGCATATCAGGTTTAAATGAACAATGTGAGGGCACTTTATGCATGTACATTTCAATATTTTTCCAGTAGTATCACGGGGGCCCAATTTGGTGCTTGTTTGCCTTTTCGAACAAGGTTTTAAACATTTAAGACTCCTATATGAATGCAAATCCCAAAGTGGGAATGTAGTTGGCAATCCTTAAGCTTCATCTCTTGCAATTTCCCCCATTTGTGAGAATGTGTTTCATACTTGAACACATTATTTTGGCTTTATGGGCCCTTGCATTCCACATTTAGTCACGAACTTGATGTTAAGGTTGCGACATTAAACTTAATCCAAAACACACAAGCTTATGTTTGTGCTTGGGCCTAGGAAGTTTGAAAGAGAGTTTTGAACTCCAACAAAGGCAATTAATAATTGGGCTTTAATCACCCATTTGTAGCCACCCAATGGCCCTACCTCACCACCCTCCTTCAACTACATGACACCTTTAATGACAAAGGTGAAGGAGAAGAAGGTGAGCTTCCTCCCCCATCCCCACCCCTATTTTTTTGTTTTTTGAATTATTATTCAATGAAAATTGGCCGAGAACTTGAGCTTTTGATATGGCAATGGCAATGCATTTATTGTCATCACCACCACCAATTTGTTGGAAATGATAACCCTTACCCCTTTCTGTTGAGCCTCATGTTGATGAACCAAAAGAAATACAAGGACAAGGAAAAAGATAAAGGAAAAGAAAAAAATAAGAAAGAGGAGAAAAACACACACATAAAACTTTTGTGATAGAGGTAGGGCCCTCCTCTTGTTGTTTTTTTTCTTCACACAACAAACTCCAAGTACCAAACCCATGTTTGGGTTCAACTCCTAAAGGAATTACACATGAAAATCAAATTTTTTTGGGTGAACATACCAAGAAATGTATCCAATTACAACAAAAACAAAACAAAATAACAAATTGTTATGCTAAATTTTTGAGCAAAACATAAATAAACCCATTAGCGCAAAACCAAAAAATCTAGTTTTAAACCTATCGAGCTAGCCACCACTTTTGGTTATTCAAAATGATGTTATGGTTCTTACAATTTCTAGCTACCTCATTTCTCTTAGGGCTTTAGGGTGGAGTGAAAAACTCTTCATTATTTGTTTATGTAGATCTTTCTCCCCAACCTACCTCTACATCAAAACAATGTGACATGTTGATGGTCTCCTTCACATTGTTATTAATTCGTTAATGAGTTTTGTTAAACTCTTACACATGCACCCATGAACATTTTTTGAGTTTTTCAAATTATTTGTGGTTTTAAGGTTTAGGGTTTTAGATGTAAATCATTTCTAATTTTTTTTTATCATTACTACAAATGATTCAATAATTTAAACTACCATTTTGTTACAATGCATTAAACTTGACATTTGAAAGCATTTACAACTCCCACCTCCTCAACTTTTTTTGGTTCTAAACAAAATAAAGGTTGAAAAGATGTAGGAGAATAAAATGCCTTCTTATGTTTGGTCACTTCACTTACTTGTATTTTTAATTTCTTCTAAAGTCATGTTTTGACTCTGAAGACTACACATTAAAAAAGACCATTTTTCATTTTAAAAATTCACTACAAAAGGCAATTAGGCTTTTGTTCATGGGATCACTAACTCTAATTTCCTCTTATAAACCCACCAACATTGCAACAAACATGTTTGGGAAACTTGTTTTAATCTTTCATGAACACAAGTTGAAGAAATATGTCAATATGCAATGCCTTCTAATTCTTTTTCACATCACTTGCTTCCACATTTCACTAATTCTAAATTCATCTTAAAATTGTGGAAAGTGCAATAGTTAAACAAAACATGACTAGAGGTGAAGGTTCATAACTAAAAAGTTTTGATTTATATTTTCCCTTTCTTGTTGTACTCAAAAGTTAACAAATGTACAAAAACTTATTATGGTCATAATAACAATATTAAAGGTTTGTTATCACAATTATTCCAAGATGTTACAACAATCTAAAGAGTGTGAAGAAATCCTTCCTTGGGGTGTTGTGACAATTTCTATCAAATCTATTCCAAGATCTTACAACATATTTAAATGTTGTTACAATTTTTAACAAATACACTCCAAGATTTTACAACAAACTCAAATGTTGTGACAATCTTTAACAAATCTACTCCAAGATTTTACAACATATTCAAGTGTTGAATAAAACCTTTCATTGGGGAAGTGTGAGAGATTATTCTAGAACAACATTAACAACTTTACATTAACCAATTGCACAAATGTGATAAATCTCACTAAAACCAAAAATGACCATAATGTGTCTATCAATTTTAGTTAGAAATGAGTTAGCCTACCACCCATTAGACACAAATTTGATGTCCATTGCCATTATGCAACGGAAAGTGCCCCCTTGAAATAGGAGTAGTATATGTTGTTCTATATTGGGTTGTTCTAATGATGGCCACATGAACATTACACATGAACACCTCCATGTGGAAACCATCCCATGTGGAAATTTTGTTAACGTGGTAATATATAAATATATTCCTTCCACAATGGAAGGATGTGTTAAAAAACATTCTTTTAACACAAAAGGAATATACTTTGAATATTTTTCTTGTTTTTGTTCACTTGCTCACGTACACTCACATGCTCATGAAATAACATTCCTACTACAAAATGACATCAACTACTTGCAAACCAAGATGTTTGGATGTTTACTTTTTATCCAATCCAATAATTATTCACTTTTGTTTACACTTCAATAATCTAACAACCAAGCCATTTTCCAATGTGTTTACAATCCTATAAATAATTTAATTTGAGCTTGGTATTAAAGCACCATGACATTTTCAACAAAATGTTTGGTTGTTTCATGGTCTAATGAATTATTTTCACTATAGGTGTTTGATCCCACCCATCTACCACACACAACTTTTCTTTGATTATTTGGTGGCAATGTTTTTGTTGTAGTGCTTGTAAATATGACTTATAGTGGCAACAACATTCATGTTGTAGATGAAGATATTATTATAACCACTTTCCTTTTGTCCTTTCTACCAAGTACATGAACATGTTTTCAATCCCTATTTTCCCATGTGCACTCTCCTAATGTAGGTATCATCTATATGTTGATTTGACCATTATTGACAATAAATGAAGGTGGAATGTCATAGGCCTTGGCTAGGTAAGCAACATGATAAACCATGAATTTTACCTTGTTCATGCCAATCTAATGGAAGTTTGCTATGGGATATAAAATAACCTTAGAATGCAATTTATGTAATGTTTTATGAATTGGTGAATTCAATTTCAAATAATTAAAAACATGTTAAATTTTTTTGTCACAAAGCACATTTGGTGGTCAAAAATTATATCATTTGATGAAATATGGGTTGGACAATGGAAGTGTTAAAAATTGACCTACCTCTTTCATCTTTTGCAACATGGTTTTAATAAAATCTCTTAGTATAAGTTGATTTTCAAGGATTGGTAAACTATATTCCCTAGTTTCAACTTGTGGGTTTAATTTGATTACATGGGCATACTTGGCTTTAATTTCTCCTCTATATGTAAACCAACAATTAATGTTAGTTATTTCAATTTTTTTCATAAGTACTAAAACATCCTAGGTTTTTGTAAGCAATCTTCAAGAAATGGAAAACATTAGTTTTGTTATCATGGTATTTCTTGATTACTACCACGATGGGCAACCATTTGGCCTTGTTGAAACCAATTAACATTTAATGTCCCATACTTGTGCATATGTGATGTATTTCTTGATTGTTTTGCATTTGATTCTTGTTTGATCTCTTTATTTGTTTGCAAAGTCACTTTGCATTTGTTGGGTTAGCCAACTAGACATGTTTGCATTATGCATTTAATATCTTTCTCTTGCATTTTTTTCAGAAACTTAATTTCATGTTGTAAAATGCTTTGGTATTCATCTTTTGTGATGAGCTTAAAAAATATTGTTAATATTTTCTATTGTTTTTGTTGGGTACTCATAAGTACCAAATTAACAAAAAAAGAATTCAATCAATCTTGCCATTCCTAAATGTACTAACAAGTTCTTGCAAATGTATGTTCCAAAAACATATGTTAGCAAGTTTTTTCCACTCACATGTTCTTTAATAGCTACATGAAACTCTTCATTGCAAGTTTTTCTTGATGCAAATTACTCTATAACAATAACTAACAAGAATGCTCAAGGAAGTTGTTTCACCCTCATTTTTCATTATTTGTCAAATATTTCCATTCATTTTGAAATTAAAAAAAAAATTCAATGAATAATATCAATAAATGCCAATAATATTCCTAATCAAAATGAACTTTTCACCCACCAATCCAACAAATTTGTAATAGAAAAAATATATAAAAAATGATAGAATGTAGATAATCTTTAACATTGTCAAAATGTTATACACACACACACACATTGAAAATAAGAATAATATATATAATTTTAAAAATTAAATGATACATACATTAATAATAAGGTTTCACATTGAATTTTTGAAAATTAATTAAATGTTCAACAAAAGATTATCGAATCAATCAAGGTATTACATCAATATTGTTCTAGTGATGTTCAAATAGTACCATAAACCTAACCTATTCATTAGCTTTCTTTTTTTGAAGTAAATTTTCAAGTGCTTTTGAGTTTTATAAAATTGTATTTTAAACAAAAGTTATATATCAAGGTGAAAGGTATGGAGTTAGAGACCTTGTTCAGTGGGTCACCTTAAAGTTCAATGACCAAAACTACATTTTAAAATTGGCTAATTGTTTCATACATTACATTTATTCTATGAAATAAGAATATATGCATATTTTCCATGTCATTTGATCAAAATTTTGACTCACTTTCGAAATGTGTCAATCTAATGAAATTCAAGTTTAAAAAGAAGAATAAAAAGATGAAAAATGAAGCTTACTTACAAAGGGTGTGGTGTGTAGAGGAAAGGAAATTAAATTTTGTCATTAGGAGGTCTCATGACTTTAGAATTCATTAATGTCCCTTCTTCATTGTAGGTATTATGCAACAATCAAAACTAATGTTAAGTTGATGTTGAGAGGAAAGTTTTCTTTTGTTGCATTCATATAAAGGTGTTAATCCAATATCAAATTTTAGGTGGAAACTTAGGTGGCACACAATGTTAAGTGGGTGTCAAGTTAATGTTAAATGCATGTCAATTTAATATCAATTATTTAGAAAATAGATATTGGAATAAAAATACAATGTTAAGTAACAACCATAAAAAAAGATTTTAAGTTAGTGTTAAGATTAAAAAAATTATATATCCATGGTTTTTCTAGGTGTGATTGACTAACCAAAATTTAAAATAAAATTTTAAGCCAATGTTGACTAAAATAGGTCATTTAAAAAAAAATTTTATGATATTTAAGTGTTAGCTTACTTAATGTTATGGGACCTAATGCCATGTTTAATTGGAGGTGATGGCCATTGAAAGGACTTGACTAACCATGGCCAATTGTTATTTAGGTTTAACCAATGGTGATAATTTGATGTAATTGGTTGATATGAGAGAGAGATTTTGTCACATCATCAAGAACTTTATAGACTACATGTTTGTCAAACCTCACAAAATGTTTGATGTGCCAATCAAACATCATGTATTTAAGAGAATAGTTGGTTTTGAGAAACTCAAGGTGAAAGGCAAAATCTATCCCAAATTGATAATTAAAGAATTTTATGTTATGTTTGGTAGTTGAAATAGTTACAAAATATCTACATTTTTTTAGGTTACATAGGCTAAACCTACTAAATACTAGATTCACACCTAGTGGTAGGGTGGTTGGTGGTAGGATTCGTAGCACCATTTTAATTCCACAATGTTGACAAGTGGGCTACCATTATGCATGATGGCATTTTCTTTTCACCACCTATTCACACATAACAAAAACATTCTTGCTAGAAAGTAGTGGCAACATATGTTCATCCATGAAGGTTCACACTTGGCATCATGATGCCAATAAACCTTTGTCCCCATCATGCACATTTTGTTCCCATTGTCTTCATTTTGCGCCAAAAACATTTTTGCTTTTGGCATTCTTTTTTCCATTGCTCGACAATCCTACATACACACACAACAATGTTTTTTTCTCCCATCACTTCACAATCCTACATACAACTTGCATTGTCTTGCTTTTGCATCTTCACATCATTGATTTTCTTTGTGTTTTATCTTACTTTTACATCTTCACACTATTGTTGCATTATGTTGTGATTTTGTATCTTCACACTTCGTCATGCTTCATCAATGTCATTGGGGTGTTTTTTTTGTCATCTTTGTGTGTTTTACTTCTCCACGTTTTTTCTTACTTTGCAATTTAAATTTCTCTATCTATGCAATGGTCATAATCCTTATGCAAAAGGTTTGTCCCCTTTCACATGTAGTTTTTTTCCCCCTTGTCTTCATTGTCATAAGTTTTATTTTGGTTGTCTTTACATGTTTTGTTTCTCTTTGTTTTTTTGCAAATTTGATGTTGTTTTGTTTTGTTTTGTTGATTTCTTTTCATGCATGATGGTCATTGTTTTCTTATGGGAGTTTATCCCCTTTTAAGGGAAGTTCACTCTTGAACCCCTATCTTCGTTGTTGTAACTTTTTTATTATTATATTTGTGTGGTTTGCTTCTATGTGTTTTTCTTACATATTTATCACTTTGTTTTGTTGTGTAGCTTTCTCTTTGTGCGCAACAATCATCATCCTTCTATGCACTACAACAAAAGGTGTCCCTGTATGCCAAGTGATTTCACTGGATTTTGAATGAATTCATTGGTCTAGTGAACTACACCCACATTTTGTAGTAGTGATGGGAGGTTTGTCCCTTTCAAAGGTAGTTCTTTCTTTCCTTTGTTTTTGTTGTTGCAATTTTTGCTTGGTTGTCTTTGCATGCTTTATGGCATTGCTTGGCCTCTTACAAGCGATTGTCTTTTATTGTAAGCTTCAAAGGTTAGTTTTCCTCTTTTCTTTTTCCCTTTTTGTTGCAACATTTTGTTTTCTATTATGTTATTACTTTTCTTATTCCTACCTTTAGCTAGTATTTTAAACACGACTTGGTTGATTTATGTTGAAGTTGTTTTATGCATTGGTTGTGTTCTATATGTGTAAATTGTTTCAAAAATTCAACCTAGTCTTTTATCAAAGTTTTTGCTTCAAGGTTCTTCTTACAAGCTTTGCATTGCTATCACATCAACTACCTTTGATCTCCACAAGTTTCTATAATTTGTTCTTCATGTGCCATTTGCAAATTAGATAAGTTTTGAATCTTTTTTTCTTTTTGTGCTAGGATGATGTAGAAGAAGGTTGTTTTTCTAATGGGGTGCATGTTGCTTTTGCAAATCATCAATCAATTTTTAATTTGCCCATGCCTGATTTTTCTTGTGGACTCGAGTTCATACAACACAAATAAAACTACTAAAATTAACATAAAAACTTTTGCTTATTGTAATAACTTTCCATAATTTACAATGTATAGTTATCTACTCAAGCATTGTCATAAGATTTAGTTCATTGTGTAAAGCCAAGGAACATGACATGGTTTTCTCGATTTTTATTCATTGAATACGAAAAGGACATATGGGTAGAAAATTTTTAAATGACCAAATCCATTTTGTTTAAGACTGTTAATAAATTAAGTCTTCTTTTGTTGAAACATGACACCCAATACAAAAATGGAATCATTATTGAAATTAAGGTGTCTTGTATTATCTACAAGCTAGTGCATGGTGAGAACTTTTTTGTTTGTAGTGAGTTATTTGTAATTGGGAAGTCCATAATGTTGTTGGTGTTACATGAAGTGGTTACAATTGTGAATGTTATATTTAGGAAGCTAATATCATGGCTAATAGGTGCAAAAATGCAAGTTGTGATGCATGATTTCAAGAGGTTTTGTTGTTTACCAAACGTTCAAGGTGCAATCAATGGCACCCACATTGCAATTTTAAAAACTTTAACCCTTATCTTAAGGATTATTTTTATACTAAGACAAAGGGTTATTCAATAGTTATGCAAGCAGTCGTGGATTGCCAATTTTTTATTTATTTATGTTTGTGTGGGTTTTCTAGGAAGTGTGAATGATTCTAGAATGTTACATAGGTCAATTTTGTATGAATGTGCTCAATTTCAAGGCATGTTTAATGTTAGTAAAGGAGTAAAAGGAATTCCACCTTATTCGTTAGGTGATAAAAATTATCCTTTGATCAATTAGATGATGGCACCTTTCAAAGAAAATGGGTACTATATCATTCTTAAATTGTTATACAATATAAAGCATAGGAGAGGTCAAATTATAGTAGAAAATACCTTTGGAATCAAAAACAAACTTTCAAAGAATTAATAATTAAAAAAATCTTCATGTATATTTTTTATTTGATTATTTACATGTTTACTACATAATCTACTTAGGTGTGAAGATAAAAGAAACATCAATCAATTATTTCAAGCTATAAAATTAAATGCAATTGTAGATGAAGGAGTTGAAATTCATGTTCAAGATAATACAATAAATCCAAATTTGCAAACACACATTGAAGGTTAGGAAAGATTTGGTGACACACTACATAGGCAATTAACTAAATATCTTGATAGATAATGAAACATCACATGAAGCATGAGTAAGGCTAAATCCAAAACAATTATTCTGTCCTTGCAAATTCTAAAAGTTTTCATAGTTCGTGTTCAATGACTTGTCATTTAGTAGGTTTAAGAAATTCATTTCCAAATTCAATATTACCCATGCTACTATTGTGTGTTCTTATTTGTAACTTGATTGAACACCACAACCATCATTGCTATTAGATTGTTGAGAACTTGCATCATGCCCATTTGAGTGTGGTTGATGGTTTGGTCTTTTTCCTTGAAGTACTCAACTATTTTTCCAATAACGTAGCTTGTGTTTGAGTTTATTTCTCCTCCAATATCAAACTTGTGGCGTTGATTCGTTCAATGGACTCCACCAACAACTTATTCCCCTTCTTTGGGGCTTCAACCATGCTTTTATGAGTAGAAGAGTAAGTCATTTTCACCCCTATGCTTCTAACATATGTAATTGCAATCTTTTGAGTGCTTACAATTTTTTTGTGTATATGTTTTTTTGTTCACAAAATGTGGTGTTGGGGGGTTAATACCTATAGTGGCATCTAGCTAAGTGGGTATTGTAATTTTTGTGGCTAAATGGTAATTATGTTATCATTGATTGTTTCCTAGATCAGATTTGTGAGATTCCTAACTATTCGAGGTTGAATGAGTGAAGTAGGTGGTTGTTGAAGTTAAATTTCATCATTGTCGTTATAATCATTTTACATCCCATTTCCATGCAGTTTGTGAATCATCATTGATATTGATGACTTCATTTATTGGGTTGTAGACATGGTTTGTGTCATTTAGGCTTGGTCCTTCACATGTGGTGGTTTGAAGATGGGTTTGGTGCCCATGAATTTTGCAATTGTGTCACATAAATTTTTATCAAAGTTTCTTGGAAGGTTGAATGCAACTTTGTCTACAACATTCATGGACCATTGTTCTTCATTATATTTAGTACTTAATGGATATAATTGTAGATTTTCTTGAAATTTCCAAATAGAAAACCCCATTTGTCCTTTTAAGTTAGGTCATTCCCTAGGTGAATTGTGTAACCATATTTCATAACAAATGTTAAAATCTTTCCCCATTTGTTGACTCCAATTTCCATTTGATTTCTTCCATTAATTGTTTTTAGATTTGGGTGCGAATACAATTAAAGGAGCCAAAAACCAAGTCATATAGTGGTGAAAACTATGAATTTTTTACATATATTTTTTTCTTGACAAATTAAAGTTATGTTAATCATTCCAAGTTGTGCTAAATGATTAATATGAATGTTGAGGAATTAAAATTAAAATTTTTATTAACTAAAATTTGAGTTTTGGTTTTAGTAAAAGACATTTGAATTTGAATAGGTGTTGCATTAGATTATGGTTAATTTTACCAAGGATTAAGTAAGGACTATTTTAATAAAATAATTTTGATGATAAACAAATTTAGATGATAGTAATTTATTACCCACATTCAAAGAGCGCTCACAATATAAAAGATGTAGAATTTGAATTTTTCAGGAATTCAAACTATTTTTCAAATTTTCAAAAGTCCTTTACCACATGTAAATGGGGTCTAATGTGCATGACATGCAAAAAAAAGTTATAGTTTATAATACAATAAAAAAAACCTAAAATAGTTGGCATATTCTGGTATGATTCAAAATTATGATAAATTTTTAAAAATGAAATGTAGAATCTAACAAAATCTACACACTTTGAAAAATTAATATTTATTCAACAATGATTAACACAAAACATGTGATATATTGGGGCAACTATATGTATTTTAATAATAGGTTACAAAAGATTTAATCCAAAATTTATTTCATATGAAAAATGAAAAATGACTAAAAGGATTCACAATCCTTTTGTAAAGTAATCATGTTAGCTTTTAAAATTATATCTGCACCCATTTGTGAAATACTCTTCTTTTTGGCTTCAACAAGAGCCATCACTTCAACATGCTCCCAATTTGGCTACCAAGGCTTCACGGATTGTTGTTTAATAAAATTTCCACTTTGCGCCTTTGGTACTTTTGTCTTTAGTTTTTCTCTTAGTTGCATTTGTTCTTTCATCATTGGTAGATACATTGCCATAATAAACACCTGGAGAAGAAAGAACATGATTATGTTCTACTTTTGATTTGTTTTTAATAGCATTAATGATGTTCATTTCATGTATGTCATGTACCTTTTTCCAAGTTTTGTTGATCAAAAATTGTAATAACACCAATTTGAACAATAATAAAAATTGAAATAACAAGGGATTTTTTCTTTCTAAAAAATTATTGAAGTTTTTTATGTATTCAATGTTTTGAATGTTGTATGAATTCTTTTGGTCAAAAACAGATGCAAGATAACTATGTAAGGATCTTTGAATGTTTTGAAATGCTTAAAGTTTTCAAAGTATTCCTCATAAGTGTTAGAGACTATGGTTTTGAAAAACTCCATGGTTTTTTTTTATCAAGATTTACTTGAGCAGTGATAGGTTGTCACAAGTTTGAACAATAAAATTTTGACAATAGTCTTTGTTTAAAGGTAGAAAATTGTCCTATGTTGGTTAAACACCATGCATGTTAGAAGACAATAGTACCATCATTTAATGGTAGTTACCATTAGATGGCAAAACAATCACATGAGAATTATAGAATGAAAGTGGTTTTTGACAGTAATTATCAATATATACAATGAACTACCTTCATGGGGCACAATAATAAGAAATTAATTTTGGGAGGAAATTTAATAAAAGTACTACTAGTTATTAGAAATAATATCATAGTTTAGTTTATTTACAATGGATGCATCTTAATAACAATTTAATTATTAGCAGTAAATATCGTACTTATCACCTTAAACCCTAAACCTTTTTATTTATTAAGGGTGAAACCATTTAGGTTGATTAATCCAAGTGGATTTGAAGGGATGTACGGATTTCCTTTAACTAGGATGTGTGGAAATGTTTATAATAAGGAGATACTATAAGAGGAGATTGAAATCTAAGAAGATAAGGACTCAACCTTTGTGTGATGAATATCTTTCTTAGGTTTTTTATTTATCTTTTGGGAGGACTGAAGGATTTTATTATAAAATTAGATCATTAATTTTCATTTTTCATGAAACATTAAACATTAGATCATTATAAATATGTTTATGTGTGACACTCTTGTTTGAGAGAAGGAGAAAAACATGGGAAAAAGTTGTATTTGTCCTTGTGTAATGAAAAATTATTAAAAATTATATGGATTTTGGGGTTTTTTTTCGGTGTGTGTTCTACTTATAATGTGATAAAAGAACGAAAAATAGTTTTTATTAAGTTTATATAAAAATTTGTTACTTTTATGTATTATTATTATTTTTCTTTTATAAAGTTGTAATATTATTTACTTTTTTGTTTTAGTTTTGGAGTAAAAAATGCACTTTACTATAGTTGCCATTGGAAGGCAACATTAAAGAGGTAGCCACTAGATTTAAGGTTTGTAAAAGGTAAGGAGCTATTGTAGATGGTAGGTAGTAGCTATAAAGGGTCTATATGTGTTGCAAACGATAAACAACATCTATAAAAAGGTTTGTAAAGGATAAATATTAGCTACATGAAGCATTTTAGTTTTTCTTTCAAGTATGTAGGAGATAGTAGTTGTAACATGACGTAGTTGTTACAAGACAATAGGCAATGTAAGATGAAAGGCAAACATAAAACATGCCTTGCCCTAATGTGTTTTCATGTTATTTCGTATTCTTTTATTTATTCAACAACCTTTCTTTGATAGTTTTAAGGTTGTTAGATTTGCGATTTTATAGTCTTCAGCAAGCTCCTTTTCAAGTAACAATCTCTAGCAAGCAAGCTTTTTTTAAGTAGAAGTTTAGTATTTTCCTTTTCAGGCACAAGTCTTGAGCAAGCCCGTTTATAAGCATAATTCTTCAACAAGCTTTTCTTCAAACAATAGTCTCTAACAAGCTCTTCTTCAAATAATAGTTTAATAATCTCCATTTTAAGCACAAATCTTCAACAAGGTCATCTTCAAGCATAATTCTTCACCTCTTCAAGCATAGGTCTTTTGCAAGCTCCTCTTCAAGCATAATTCTTCAACAAGCTCTTGGAATAAAAGCGAAGGTGTAATTGACAAACAAAATAAGAAAAAGGGGTAAAGGTGATTTGAGTGGAGGGGACGGTGGAGGGTAAAGGAGGAGAATGAGATTTACTTGAAAAGATTCATAGCATTGAGTTGGCGCCCTCTTTTTTAGAGGGTACTAGTTAACATTGTATTTTTGAACACAAAATCTTCAAATTTGAAATTTTAATATTAACTTAACTTTCACTTAACATCGAGCTAACATTGCATGCCACATAGGATGATGACATGTA